>OFJB01000233.1_pt1 | contig 29981 bp, 23 predicted proteins | sample 1775081 | NCBI WGS metagenome assembly OFJB01 (sample SAMN08195771, study PRJEB24354) | sludge metagenome | isolation source: initial sludge from phenol fed wastewater aerobic bioreactor | place: India: Nagpur | collected 2016-06-05
ATGACATCATGAACGACGCGATGTCGGGCGGGATGCACCGGCTGTGGAAGGACCGTTTTGTCCGGCGCGTCAAGCCGCGCGCGGGCGAAGCGATCCTCGACATGGCGGGCGGCACGGGCGACATCGCCTTTCGCATGGAGCCGTCGGGCGCGAGCATCACGGTCGCCGATATCAATCCCGACATGCTGGGCGTCGGCAGGGAAGGCGCGGGGGAGCGCGGCAGCGACACGCTTGTATGGTCCGAACAAAATGCCGAAAAGCTGAGCTTTCCCGACCAGTTTTTCGACGCCTATACGATCGCCTTCGGCATCCGCAACGTGACCGACATTCCCGCCGCGCTGAAAGAGGCGCACCGCGTTCTGCGCTATAGCGGGCGCTTTTTCTGCCTCGAATTTTCGACCAACGAATGGCCCGGCTTTGCGCAGGTCTATGACGCCTATTCGCACCATCTGGTGCCCAAGCTCGGCAAGCTGATCGCCGACGATGAAGACAGCTATCGCTATCTGATCGAATCGATCCGCCGCTTCCCGCCGATGCCGCGTTTTGCGCAGATGATTCGCGATGCGGGCTTTACCGCGGTTAAGGTCGAACCCATTCTGGGCGGACTGGTCGCGATCCATAGCGGGTGGAAGGCTTGACCCGACCCGTCACCCATATTGCCCGCCTGCTGAAGTGGGGCCGCATCCTGGCGCGCCACGGCGCGCTGCGCGGGATCGAGACCGCGCCGCAGACGCCGGCGGGGGTCAAGCGGCTGTGCCGCATCGCACGGATCGGCACGATCCAGCCCAAGGTGCCCGATTATGCCGCCGCCTTCCAGGCGATCGGGCCTGCGGCGGTCAAGCTGGGCCAAACGCTCGCGACGCGTCCCGATCTCGTCGGCGAAGAGGCGGCGCGCAACCTGCTGACCCTGCAGGACGCGCTCGCGCCCGTGACCTTTGCCCGCATCCGTGCCGAGATCGAGGCGACGTTCGAGGCACCGCTCGAAAGCCTGTACAGCGAATTCGATCCCGAACCCGTCGGCTCGGCCTCGATCGCGCAGGTTCACCGCGCGGTGACCACCGACGGCCGGCAGGTCGCGGTTAAGGTTCGCCGCCCCGGCATCGACAAGCAGTTCGCGCGCGACATCGAAACTTATGAATGGGCGGCCGCGCACCTTGAGGCACTGGGCGGCGAAGCCGCGCGGCTGCGGCCGCGGCAGGTGATCGCCAATTTCCGCCGCTGGACACTGCGCGAGCTAGACCTGCGCCGCGAAGCGGCGTCGGCGTCCGAACTGCGCGAGGCAATGGCGGCCGAGCCGACCTACGAAGTGCCCGCGATCGACTGGGACCGCACCGCGTCGCGCGTCATGACGCTCGACTGGATCGACGGGATCAAGATTTCGCACCGCGAGGCGCTGGTCGCGGCGGGGCACGATATGGAAAAGCTGGCGACCAATCTGGTCCACGCCTTTCTGCGGCAGGCGATCGCCGAGGGGTTCTTCCACGCCGACATGCACCAGGGCAATTTGTTCGTGAAGGCCGACGGGACGATCGCGGCGGTCGATTTCGGCATCATGGGGCGGATCAACCGGCAGGCGCGCTACTGGCTCGCCGAGATCCTCTATGGGCTGACCACAGGCAATTACCGCCGCGTCGCCGAAATCCATTTCGAGGCGCAATATGTCCCCGACTATCACAGCGTCGAGGAATGCGCGACGGCGCTGCGCGCGGTCGGCGAGCCGATGCGCGGCAAACCGGTGAGCGAGCTGTCGGCCGGGCAGATGCTCGACGGACTGTTTGCGATCACTCGCGACTTCGACATGCAGACCCAGCCGCATCTGCTGCTGCTGCAAAAAACGATGGTGATGGTCGAGGGCGTAGCAACGATGCTCAACCCGCGGATCAACATGTGGGATGTATCAGGACCGTTCGTGCAAGGCTGGATTCGCGACGAACTGGGGCCCGAAGCCGCGCTGGCAGACGGGCTGCGCGAACAGGGGCGGACGCTGGCGCTGATCCCCGACATCATCCGCCGCCTCGACGCGCAATTGCCGAAGCCGGGCGCTGCCCCGCCCGCGCCGCCGCTCCCCGATGTCCGGCTGATGTGGGAAAAGGGCGAAAAGCGGACGGCCTGGCGCTATGCGCTGACCGCGCTCGCCGGGGCGGCCGCAGGCCAGATATTCCTTATGGCCGCCGATGACGACGGCTCGACATACTACGGGCTTTTCGACATGCGCTCGAAATCGTTCAGGCGATTCTCGTTGCGCATCGATCCGGATGAGATGGAGTACACAGCGTTTTCGCTGTCACCCGACGGCATTCTGTCCGCGATGCTCGGTTCGCAGTACGAGGCCCGCTTCGTTTGGTGGCGCTTTGACAAGATGATAGGAGGCCTGGCTCCGTGAAGCCCCTCGAGCCGCACGAGGCCGAGCTGTATTTTCCAGGCAATCGCGCGTCAGCGGGCCGCGGCAACGGTGGCGTATTTCCCCAATCACAGGAACGCGATGCCGGTATCCGGCTGCCCGAAGGCGCCGACCTGGCGCGCCTGCCCACGCTGACCGAGCACGCCGTCGTGCGCGCCGAGCTGCAGCGCTGGTGCGCCTTGCCCAACGTGCAGGGCCTGCGCGAAGAGGCCCGCCAGCGCCTGCTGCGCCTGATGGTGCGCACGCTGGAGTGGCTGGACGCCGGCCGCGTGGGCGACACCGCCGTGCTGCGCTTTCTGGAATGGGTGGACGCGCTGCGCCGCCGCCAGAGCTATCTGGCCCTGCTGCTGGAGCGCCCGGCCGCGCACGAGCGCCTGCTGCGCGTGCTGGGCACGGCGCGCTGGCCCGCGCGCTACCTGATGCGCCATCCGGGCGTGATCGACGAGTTGGCCAACCCCGACCTGCTGGCCGGTCGCTTTGATGCCGCCACGCTGGAGCGCGAGCTGCAGGAGCGCCGCAACGCCCTGGCGCGCGGCGGCGAGGACGACGAGGAGAACCTGCTGTCCCTGCTGCGGCGCGCCCACCATGCCGAGGTGTTCCGCACCCTGGTGCGCGACGTGGAGCACAGCATCACGGTCGAGCAGGTGGCCGACGACCTGTCGGCCCTGGCCGACGCCATCCTGCGCGTGAGCCTGCGCTGGTGCTGGCCGCTGGTGCGCCATCACCACCGCGCCACGCCGCAGCTGGGCGTCATCGGCTACGGCAAGCTGGGCGGCAAGGAGCTGGGCTACGGCAGCGACCTGGACCTGGTCTTCGTCTACGACGACGACCACGAGCAGGCCGCCGAGATCTACGCCGCGCTGGTGCGCAAGCTGATCACCTGGCTGACGCTCAAGACCGGCGACGGCGACCTCTACGAGATCGACACCGCCCTGCGCCCCAATGGCGGCTCGGGCCTGCTGGTGACCTCCTTCAGCGCCTACGCCGACTACCAGCAGCAGCGCGGCAGCAACACCGCGTGGACGTGGGAACACCAGGCCATGACCCGGGCGAGAATGGTCCCCCCACGCTTCACGGCTGCGCCTGTTTCGCTGCCCCCCGAGGGGGCCCTCGCCGCCTTGGGGCGGCCCGACGGCGGCGAGATGGTGCCCCCTGAGATCTCCGACACCGACGGCACTGCCCCTTCATCGATGGAGCAGCGCTTCAACGCCATCCGCCATGCCGTCATCACCGCGCCGCGCGACCGCGCCGCGCTGCGCGCCGAGATCGTGGCCATGCGCGAGCGCATGCGCGCGGCGCATCCGGTGCCCGCGGGGCAGTTCGACGTCAAGCACAGCGCCGGCGGCATGATCGACGCCGAGTTCGCCACCCAGTACCTGGTGCTGGCGCACGCCGGCGAGCAGCCCGAACTGGAACCCAACCTGGGCAACATCGCTCTGCTGCAGCGCGCCGAAGCCGCCGGCCTGCTGCCCGCCGGCGTGGGCCAGGCCAGTGCCGACGCCTACCGCCGCCTGCGCCACGTCCAGCACCTGGCGCGGCTGGACGAGCAGCCCACCCAGGTGGCGCCCAACACCCTGGCTGCGGAACGCGCGGCCATCGGCGCGCTGTGGCAGGCCGTTTTTGGCGCGCTGCCGGACCCATCCGCCTGATATTTGCTGGAAGAGCCCATTTTCACTTCAGTCCCACCTTCCACCGCGCTTGCCCCGGAGTCATGCCGTAGTGCTGCCGGAACGCGCGATTGAGCGCCGAGGCCTCAGAAAACCCGCAGGCGTGCGCGATGGCCGAGATGCTGCGCTGCGCGTTGCGCGGCTCCTGCAGCATGGCGCGGGCGGCTTGCAGGCGGGTCGTGCGCAGCAAGTCCTGAAAGCTCGCGCCCTCGCCCGCCAGCAGGCGTTGCAGATGGCGTGCCGAGATGCCCTGGCGCTGCGCCAGCCAATCCAGGCTGAGGCGACCGCTGCCCAGATGGGCGGCAATGTCGGCCCGCACGGCGGCAAGGCGCGCGGCGGCCAGGCTGTGCTGTTCGGCCCAGGCGGCGTAGTCTGGCGACTGGCCCAGGGCCACCGCCAGCATGTCCTGCAACTGGCGCGCGGCCAGTTGCTGGCTGGCCACGCCATGCAACGGCTCTGATTCGAGCAGGCAACCGAAGCGCCGCAGCAGTTGCAGCGTGGGCGTGCCGCGCCGCAGCACCAGCATGGGCGCGGCGGACAGACGAGGCAGCATGGACGCCACGTCGCGGTGCGGCACGCGCAGCACCCATGAAGCACCCGCCTGCTGGGAAATCCGCATGGGCCGCGCCTGCGACAGCAGCACTGCGTCACCAGGGCGCAGGTGCAGCGCTTCGCGGCCGGGCTGCTCGATGAGTGCCTCGGCCGAAGGCATGAGCAGCATCAGGTCGTCCTGCCCGTCCTTGCAGAGCTGCGCGGTGCGCGTGGTGCGCACCGCGCTCGCCCGCGCGCCGCCCCAGCTCGCTCCCGGCACGGTGCGCAGCGTGGCGCGGTAGTGCAAGGACCGGTCGGCATGCAGGGGCGCCAGGTCCACCCGCATCACGCCGGACAGGTAGTCGCGCATGGCGCCCAGGCGGCGGTCCGCCGGCAGAGTGTGCAGGCACAGGCGGGCGTCCAGGGGCACAGCGGCGTCGTGGGCGGGGTTCATGCGGAAGCTCCCTCGTTGCAGGCGCGGTCAGTGTCGCAGAACGCGAATGTCGCGTGGCGTCAAGGCGATGGCGCGCGACGTCAAGACACGACGCGGGGCTTTGCGAAGAATCGCGCAGTCCGCCCGCGTTTCACTTGCGGGTTTGCCACTGAATCAATAGCTGTTTGCGCTTGCTGGACAAGCGCTGAAGCTTGAAAACACCAGAACCAATATGCTCTACAAGCTCTCCCTCGGCGCCCTGGCCTGCGCCCTGATGCTGCCCGCCACCGCGTGGGCCGACACCTTCACCGTCAACCATGCAGGCGACGCACCCGACCACGTGCTGGGCGACGGCGTGTGCCACGTGCTGGGTGGCGGCTGCACGCTGCGCGCGGCCATCGAGCAGGCCAACGCGCTGCCCGGCCCGCACACCATCGCGTTCGACTTTGGTGGCGCGCCCACCACCATCGGCCTTACGTCGCAACTGCCCACCATCACGCGCCAGATCGCCATCGACGGCACCACGAACGGCGGCACACCCAACGCGCAGGCGGTGGGAAACGACGCCGTCGTCACCGTGCGCATCGATGGCGCGGCCATCAACAGCCCGCACGGCGGCGAGCACGGCCTGGTGTTCGGCCCCAGCGGGTCGGGCGGCGCGTCGGGCTCGGTGCTGCGCGGCGTGGCCGTCACGCGCTTCAGCGGCGTGGGCGTGGTGGTCAGCGGCAACAGCGGCATTGGCGGAGCGATGACCAACGTGACGGGCGTCACGCTGGCGGGCAACTTCATCGGGCTGGACCTGGACGGCACGACGCCCCTGCCCAACGGCGCGATGGCCATCGCCATCCAGGAGAACGCCAGCGACACCATCGTGGGCGGTCCCCAGCCCGCGGACCGCAACCTGATCGTGTCGGACGGCAGCCACAGCGCCATCGCCATCAGCGCCACGCTGCAGGGTGGCCTGGTGGCGGGCAACTACATCGGCACGGGCCGCACGGGCAATGCGCTGCTGGCGGGCACGCACACGGGCATTTCGCTGAACGGTGCGCGCAACGTCACCCTTGCCAACAACGTGATCGGCGCACAGGACGTGGGCGTCCATGTCGGCAACCACGCCGAACACACCCGGCTGCATGCCAACCGCATCGGCGTGGGCACGGGCGGCGCCCCCATTGCCGGGGCCGGCAGCCGCCACGGCGTCTTCGTCACCAGCGGCAGCGGCGTCAACAGCCCGTACGAGACCCGCATCGGCAGCACCAGCGCGGCAGACGCCAACACCATCGCCCACTGGGGCGGCAATGGCGTGCGCGCCGAGATCAGCAACGCCGGCGCCAGCAACATGGCTTTCATCGCCATCCTGGGCAACAGCATCTACGCCACCGGCGGCGAAGGCATCGAGCAGATCGACACCGTCAACGGCCACGGCACCGCCCCCGGCAGCCGCGCACCGGGCTCGATCACCGGCCTGCCGCGCCCGGTCATCACCAGCACGGCGGGCGGCATGGTGCACTTCGCGCTGACCGACGGCCCGTGGGACAGCACGCTGCGCTTCGAGTTGTTTGCCAGCACCGAGTGCCATGCCAGCGGCTGGGGCGCGGGCCGCACGTTCCTGGGCGCGGCCAGTGTGCAGAACGGCGCAGGTGGTCAATACAACGGCTCCCTCGCGCTGCCGAGCCTGCCGGCGGGCGCGGCGGTGCTGACGATGACCGCTTCCATCGACTACGGCGGCGGGCCGTTCGGCACGTCGGAGTTCTCGCAATGCGCGGCGGTGCAGGGCGCCAGCCCAGGCGGCGGCGCGGTCGCCGTGCCCACCCTGGGGCACGCGGGCCTGACGCTGCTGTCGCTGGGGCTGGCGGGCCTGGGCGCACTGCGGTGGCGCGGGCCTGCTGGTGACCTCCTTCGACGCCTACGCCGACTACCAGCAGCAGCGCGGCAGTAGCACCGCCTGGACCTGGGAGCACCAGGCCATGACCGGGGCAAGGATGGTGCCGATCGTGGCCATGCGCGAGCGCATGCACGCGGCGCATCGCAGGCCGATCCTGGCGCGCTGCCGAGCCCATCCGCCGGAAACTACAATTTTTATAGCTGTTTGCGCTTGCTGTTCAAGCGCTGCGGGCCATTTTTTCTTGAAACTCCGACACCCCACGCGACGGCTGGCGCGCCCGCGGCTCAAGCGCGCATCAGCGCCTCGATCTCGTCGGGCGCCACCGGCACGCCCCGCGTGATCAGCTCGCAGCCGGCCTCGGTCACCACCGCGTCGTCCTCGATGCGGATGCCGATGTTCCAGAACTCCTGCGGCACGCCCTCGGCCGGGCGCACGTACAGGCCGGGCTCCAGCGTCAGCACCATGCCGGGGCGCAGGATGCGACTGGGGCGATCCTTGATGACCTCGCCCGACAGCGGGTCGGTGCGCTCGCTCACCTGGCCCAGCTCGCCGGGCTCCACGTAGCTGCCGCAGTCGTGCACGTCCAGGCCCAGCCAGTGGCTGGTGCGGTGCATGTAGAACGGAAAGTACGCGCGCTTTTCAATCACGTCCTGAACGCCGCCCACCTTGCCTGCATCGAGCAGGCCCACATCCAGCAGGCCCTGGGCCAGCACCTTGACTGCCGCCTCGTGCGGGTCGTTGAAGCGCGCACCGGGGCGGGTGGCGGCCCCGGCCGCCTCCTGGCTGGCCAGCACCAGCTCGTACAGCGCGCGCTGCGGGCCGGAAAAGCGCCCCCCGGCCGGAAAGGTGCGCGTGATGTCGCTGGCGTAGCCGTGCAACTCGCAGGCGGCGTCGATCAGCACCAGCTCGCCGTCCTTGATCGGCGCATTGCCGGCGCGGTAGTGCAGCACGCAGGCATTGGCGCCGGCCGCGACGATGCTGGTGTAGGCCGGGAACTCCGAGCCATGCTGGCGAAACTCGTGCAGCAGCTCGGCCTCCAGGTGGTATTCGCGCACGTCCTCGCCGGCGCGCAGCATGCGGCTGCTGCGCTGCATGGCGCGGATGTGCCCGCGCGCACTGATGGCGCCCGCGCGGCGCATCAGCGCCAGCTCATGCGCATCCTTGACCAGGCGCATCTCGTCCAGCAGCGCGCAGGCGTCGCGCTGGGTTTCGGGCGTCAGCGCGCCGTAGCGCACGCGCGCCCGCACCTTCTGCAGCCAGCCGTCCACGCGCGACTCCAGGCCGGGATGCGTGGCGAAGGGGTAGCACACGGTGCTGCGGTTTTCCAGCAACCGGGGCAGGCGCGCGTCCAGCTCGGTGACGGAAAAGGCCTCGTCCACCCCCAGGGCGGCGGGTGCGGCCTCGGGCCCCAGGCGATAGCCGGTCCAGATCTCGCGCTCGGCGTCCTTGGGCTGGCAAAACAGGGTGCTTCGGCCGTCGGCGGCCAGCACCAGCCAGGCCTGGGGCTCCTCGAAACCGGTGAGGTAGTGGAAGTAGCTGTCGGCCCGATAGGGAAAGTCGCTGTCGCGGTTGCGCGGCTGCTCGGGCGCGGTGGGGATGAGGACGATGGCGCCGGGGCCCATCTGCGCGTGCATCTGGGCGGCCAGACGAACGCGGCGGGCCGCATGGGGAGAATCGATGCGGTTCATGCGCCCAATCATGGCACGCGGCGGCGCGCCCTGCGTTGCGCGCGCCTCAGGCGGCCAGCGCCATCGGCGGATGGAGGGTCTGCGAGGGCAGGCAGCCGAACTGCGTGCGGTACTGCGCGCTGAAGCGCCCCATGTGCACGAAGCCGTGGGCCAGGGCCACCTCGGTCACGCTGGGCCCGCGCCCGTCGCGGGCGGCGCGCTGCAACGCCGCGTGCGCGGCCTGCAGCCGCTGGCGGCGCGCATAGGCCAGCGGCGAGGCCTCGCCATGGCGCTTGAACACGCCCTCCAGCGTGCGCGGGCTGACGCAGGCGTGGCGGGCGATGTCGGCCAGCGCCAGCGGGCGATCCAGGTGGGCGTGGATGTAGTCCTTGGCGCGGCGCAGGCTGCGCGCCTCGGCGGGCGCGGCCAGCGCGCCGCCGTCGCGGCCGGGGCCGCGCAGCCAGCCGGCCAGGGCGGTCAGCAAGAAGCCTTCGATGGCGGCCAGGGCCGCCGGGTGGGCGCACCACTGGGTGCCGAAGCGGTCGATGTTGCGGCTCAAGTCCAGCACCGCCTGGCACCAGGCGGCCACCTCGGGCTCCTGCCGGCGCCGGGCGGGCAGCCACTGCGGGCGCGGCTCGGCAATGCCCAGCAGCTCGTGCACGCGCTGGCTGGGCGCCTGCAGCAGCAGCATGGTGCAGTCGGCGCTCCAGCGCATGTGGCTGTGCGTGCGCGGGCGCAGCACGCTGAGGGTGGCCTCGTCCACCTCCACGTCCTCACCCCCGCAGGACACGCGTGCGCGCCCGGCCAGCGGCAGCTGCACCAGGTAGAAGTCGCCGCGCTCGCCCGGGTCGATCAGCACCTCGGCGCCGTAGTGCAGCACGTTCAGCGAGGCCTGGCCCAGCATCACTCGGTTGTGGCGCACGTCCAGCGCGCGCGTGTCACCCGCCAGTTCCAGCCGGTGTGGCGAAAACACATGGCCCACGCGCTGGCGCGCCTCCTCGGCCGAGCGCGAGCGGATCAGCGGAAAGGCGTCGAGCAGGCCGGCGGTGGGCGACGGGGACGCGTGCAGGTGGGTTGACATGGTCCGATTTGCTTTAGGTCTGAAGTATCGGCGCCAAAAAACATCCCGCCCTCGGGGTTTACCCGGATAAAGAACCCTGCCGCGCCCTGCTTTTCGCGCAATCTGGACAGGGGTTTTCGCCAAACGGATTGCCGAGACCCGGGGCAATGCGACAGCATCCGACGACGGGCCGAATCCCCATGCCCGAGCACCCGATCCGACCCACAGGAGACACGCATGAACACCAATCTCGCCCAATTTGCCCAGGACGTCAGCAGCGGCGCCGTCAAGATCGTCGACCTGACGCACGCCCTCACCCCCGAATTCCCGCCCCTGGTGCTGCCGCCGCAGTTCGGCCAGGTGTGGGCCTTCAAGCAGGAGAGAATCAGCCAGTACGACGACGCCGGCCCCGGCTGGTACTGGAACAACTTCTCCTGCGGCGAGCACACGGGCACCCACTTCGACGCCCCGGTGCACTGGATCACCGGCAAGGACCACCCCAACAACAGCGTCGACACCATCGACCCCAAGGCCTTCATCGGCCCGGCCTGCGTGGTGGACTGCAGCAAGGAGGTGGCGGCCAACGCCGACTTCAACCTCGACGTGCCGCACCTCGAAGCGTGGGAGGCGAAGCACGGCAAGATCCCGGCCGGCGCCTGGGTGCTGTTTCGCACCGACTGGAGCCGCCGCATCAGCGACCCGGCGGCCTACGTCAACATGAAGGAAGACGGCGCCCACACCCCCGGCCCCACGCAGGCGGCGGTGGAATGGCTGGTGAAGCGCGACGTGCGCGGCTTTGGCGTGGAGACCATCAACACCGACGCCGGCCAGTCCTACGCCTGGCCCGTGGCCTACCCCTGCCACACGCTGATGCACGGCGCCAACAAGTACGGCCTGCAGTGCCTGACCAACCTGGACCAACTGCCGCCCACCGGCGCCGTCATCGTGAGCGCGCCGCTCAAGATCAAGGGCGGCTCGGGCAGCCCGCTGCGCGTGCTGGCACTGGTGCCCTAACGCCGGGATGGGCGCGCGGCGCTGCCTGCCGCGCGCCAGTGGTTCGCAAGGAGAAGTGACATGGCTGAGCGTTCATTCGCCAAAGAGGTTGAGCAATTGCGCGTGCCCGCCGGCACCGAGTTTCGCGGCGAGGGCATTCTGGCCGTCACCAAGGCGCTGCTGGAGTGCGGCGTGGGCTACGTCACCGGCTACCAGGGCTCGCCGATCTCGCACCTGATGGACGTGCTGGCCGACGCGCAGCCGATCCTGAAGGAGCTGGGCGTGTACTTCGAGCCCGCCGCCAGCGAGGCCGCCGCGGCGGCGGCGCTGTCGGCCTCGGTCAACTACCCGGTGCGCGGCGCGGTGACCTGGAAGTCCACCGTGGGCACCAACGTGGCCTCCGACGCGCTGGCCAACCTGTCATCGGGCGGGGTGCTGGGCGGCGCACTGATCATCGTCGGCGAGGACTACGGCGAGGGTTCCTCCATCATGCAGGAGCGCACCCACGCCTTCGCCATGAAGTCGCAGATGTGGCTGCTCGACCCCAAGCCCACGCTGCCGGCCATCGTCCAGGCCGTGCACCACGGCTTTGCCTTGTCGGAGGTCAGCAACACGCCGGTGATGCTGCAGCTGCGCATCCGCTCCTGCCACCTGCATGGCAGCTTCATCACGCAGCAAAACCAGCGCCCGGCCTTCTCGCTCAAGCAGGCGCTGGAGCACCCGGTGCGCGACGTCAACCGCATCGTGCTGCCACCCGCGTCCTTCCTGCACGAGAAGGAAAAGATCGAGCAGCGCTGGCCGGCCGCCGTCCGGTACATCCAGCAGCACCAGCTCAATGAATTCGTCGACGGCGAGTTCGACGACGTGGGCATCGTCATGCTGGGCGGCATGCACAGCAACACGCTGCGCGCCCTGCTGCAGCTCGACCTGGCCGACCTGTTCGGTGCTTCGCGCGTGCCGTTGTACATCCTCAACGTGGCCTACCCCCTGGTCGAAGAAGAAGTGCTGCGCTTTTGCACCGGCAAGAAGGCCGTGCTGATGATCGAGGAAGGCCAGCCCGACTACCACGAGCAGCACCTGAACACCATCCTGGCGCGTCACGGCATGCGCACCGCCGTGCACGGCAAGGACGTGCTACCCATGGGCGGCGACTACACCGTGGATGCGCTGCGCAAGGGCCTGCGCGCCTTTCTGGGGCAAAACTGCCCACGCGCGCTGGAGCGCCAGGTCTCGGCCAGCGTGTCGCGGCGCAAGGACGAGGCCGCCAGCAGCGTCACCGCGCCGGCCATCGAAGTGCCGGCCGATGAACCCGCCGCCGCCGTGCCCGAGCTCGCCAGCGCCATTGGCAAGCTGCTGCCGCCGCGCCCGCCCGGCCTGTGCGTGGGCTGCCCCGAGCGGCCCATCTTCTCGGCCTACAAGCTGGTCGAGGCCGAACTGGGCGTGCACCACGTGTCCTCGGACATCGGCTGCCACCTGTTCCAGATCATGCCGCCCTTCGAGATCGGCGCCACCACCATGGGCTATGGCCTGGGCGCCAGCAGCGCCTCGGCCTTCAACGCCGGCGGCCAGTTGGGCGCGGCCAAGAAGGCGGTGGCCTTCATGGGCGACGGGGGCTTCTGGCACAACGGTCTCACGTCGGGCATCGGCAACGCGGTGTTCAACCAGCAGAACAACGTATTCGTCATCGTTGACAACAACTACTCGGCGGCCACTGGCGGGCAGGACATTCCGTCGTCGCGCAACACCAACCCCAACCGCAGCACCCTGCACCCCATCGAGTCCGCGGTGCGCGGCGTGGGGGTGACGTGGGTGCGACTGATTCCGCGCACCTACGACGTGAACGCCATGAAGCAGGCGCTGCATGACGCGCTCAGCTCCGACGAACCCGGCCCCAAGGTGGTAATCGCGCAAAGCGAATGCATGCTCAACCGCCAGCGGCGCGAAAAGCCGCTCAAGGCCAAGGCCATTGCCAGTGGCGAGCGGGTGCTGAAGGAGCGCTTTGGCGTTGATGCCGCGGTGTGCTCGGGCGACCACGCCTGCATGCGCGTGTCGGGCTGCCCCAGCCTCACGCTGGCGCCCAGCGGCGACGCGCTCAAGCCCGACCCGGTGGCCAGCGTGGACCAGGACTGCGTGGCCTGTGGCCACTGCGGCGAGGTGGCCGACGCCGCCGTGCTGTGCCCCTCGTTCTACAAGGCGCACAAGGTCAACAACCCCAGCGGCTGGGACCGTTGGCTGGCCGGCCTGCGCCGTGCCGGCGTGGGCTGGCTGCAGGGGCGCAGCGAGCGCAAGCGCGCCGCGCGCCAGCTCTACGCCCCCACCGTCGACGAGGTGCGCCCATGAAGCCCCGCATGATCACCGTGGCCATCATGGCCCTGGGCGGCCAGGGCGGCGGCGTGCTGCAGGACTGGGTGGTGCAGCTGGCCGAGGACGCCGGCTGGACAGCGCAGGCCACCTCGGTGGCCGGCGTGGCGCAGCGCACGGGGGCCACCATCTACTACGTCGAACTGGTCGAGCCCACGCCCGGCCGGGTGCCTGTGCTGGCACAGATGGCCGTGCCCGGCGAGGTGGACATCCTGATCGCCGCCGAGCTGATGGAAGCCGGCCGCGCCGTGGCGCGCGGCCTGGTCACACCCAACCGCACCACCGTCATCACCAGCACGCACCGCACCTTCGCCGTGCAGGAGAAGGTGCAGCCCGGCGACGGCGCCGCCGACAGCGCCGGCGTGCTCGAGCTGGTGCGCAAGGCCGCGCGCCGCGTGGTGGCCGACGACATGCAGGCACTGGCCGTCAAGCAGCGCAGCGTGATTTCGGCCAGCCTGTTCGGCGCCCTGGCCGGCTGCGACGTGCTGCCGTTTCACCAGCAGGACTTTGAAAAAGTGGTGGAGAGCGGCGGCAAGGGCGTGCAGGCCAGCCTGGCCGCCCTGCGCGCCGGCGCCGAGCTGGCGCGCACCCGCATCGCCCCGCCGGCCCTGGTGGCGCGCGCCGAGGCCATGAAGACCGCCCCGCGCGCCCTGCCCGAGAAGGCCGCCAGCCCCGCGCTGGCGCCGCTGCTGGCGCGCATCCGCGCCGACTTCCCGCAGCCCGCCTGGCCCTGGCTGGGCGAGGGCCTGTCGCGCGTGGTCGACTGGCAGGACGTGGCCTACGGCAGCGAGTACCTCGACAACGTGGCGCGCTTTGCCCGGCGCGATCCGGCGCCCGAAACCGCCGACCTGACCGTGGCGGCCGCGCACTGGATCGCCGTGGCCATGTCCTACGACGACGTGATCCGCGTGGCCGCCCTCAAGACCCGGGCCGACCGCTTCATCCGTATCCGCGGCGAGGTCGACGGCAAGGCGGGCGACGTGGTCGGCATGGAGGAATACTTCCACCCGCGGCTGGAAGAAGCCATGGGCCTGCTGCCGGCCGGCTGGGCCGACTGGCTGGACCGGTCGCCGCGCCTGAAGGCCTGGCTGGGCCCGCGCCTGAACAAGGGCCGGCGCATCCAGACCCACACCTTCAAGGGCCACCTGCAGCTGCAGCTGGCGGCGGGTCTGGCGCGCTGGCGCCGCGGCAACCGCCGCCACGCCGAAGAAATGGCGCACTGGCAGGCCTGGCTGGCTATTGCCGAGAAGGCACTGGACATGGGCGATGCACCCCTGGCCGCCGAGGTGCTGCGCTGCCGCCAGCTCATCAAGGGCTACAGCGACACGCACACGCGCGGCACCGGCAAGTTCGACCGCCTGATGCTGGCCGTGCCGCAGCTCAGCGGCCAGCCCGAGGCCGGCGCCACCCTGGCCAGCCTGCGCGCCGCCGCCCTGCTGGACCCGAACGGCAAGGCCCTGGGCGAGCGCGAAGCGGCGCTGGGGCTGAAAACCAATCTGCCCAGCGCCTGAACCCCATTCGCCAGACCTCGCCCGCACCCGGCGGGCCGGCCCTTCGTCGGCCCCGATTTCCTGAAAGCGCACCCGTGAACCTGCAACCCCCCCGCCAAACCGCCCCCACCCGCGCGCGCCGCCGCCTGCTGCTGGCCGGCGCCGCCGCCGCACTCGCCATCGGCAGTCCAGTCCGGGCCCAAAAGCCCTGGCCCGCCAAGCCGGTGCGCCTGGTGGTGGCCTACCCGGCCGGCGGCCTGGCCGACGTGATGGCACGGGTGCTGCAGCCCTACCTCATCGACGCGCTGGGCCAACCCGTGATCATCGACAACCGCGGTGGCGCCGCCGGCAACATCGCCGGCGCCGAAGTGGCGCGCAACGGCGACGACCACAGCTTCCTGGTCACCACCACGACCACCGTCTCGGTCAACCCGGTGATGTTCGCCAAGATGCCCTTCGACGCGGCAAGGGACCTGCAGCCGGTGGGCCTGCTGGCCAACACACAGCTTTTTCTGATCACGCGTCCCACGCTGGCGCCCAACACGCTGCGGGAGCTGGTGGCGTACATGAAGGCCAACCCCGGCAAGCTCAGCTACGGCTCGGCCGGCACCGGCACCACGCCCCACCTGGGCGGCGAGCTGTTCAAGCAGGGCGCAGGGGTGTTCGCCACCCATATCCCCTACCGCGGCGCCGCACCTGCCATCCAGGACGTGATGGCTGGCCAGATCGACTACGCGCTGGCGCCCGGCACGGTGTTTCCGACGGTGGACGCGGGCAAGCTCAAGCTGCTGGCCGTGGCCAGCCGCGAGCGCACCGCCAACCGGCCCGACGCCCCCACCTTTGCCGAGCAGGGTGTGCCCAACGTGTTTGCCGACACGCTGTTTGGCGTGTGGGCGCCCAAGGCGATGCCACAAGAGAGCGTGGCGCGCTTCAACCAGGCGCTGAACCATGCGCTGGCGCAACCCGCCGTCAGGAAGCGCTTTGGCGAGCTGGGCGCGGACGCCGTGCCCATGAGCCCCAGCCAGTTCCAGGCCGCGGTACAGCAGGAAACCGTGCTGTTCACCGGCATCGTCAAGGCGCGCGGCATCTCGGCCGAATGAACCCCGGCGGCGATCGCCCGCCACCCAACAGACCAAGCCCGCGATCGAACCACCCCAGAGGAGACACCCATGGCCCAAGCCCAAGTCGCCGACCGCATGGAAGACCATGCGCTCGAGTCCGTGCCCGACGACCAGCGCCAGAACTGGCTGCAGATCACCTGGGGCACGGCCGGCATCGTCACCACCCTGATCCAGCTGTTCATCGGCGCGCTCGTCACCTTCGTGGCGGGCCTCAAGCTCGGCGTACTGGCCGGCGTGCTGGTCACCGTCATCGGCGGCCTGCTCGGCTGGGGCGCGGGGCACATCGCCTACCGCACCGGCCTGTCCAGCAGCGTGATGGCGCGCCAGCACGGCTTCGGCACGCGCGGCTCGCTGCTGATCGCGGCCGTCTACGGCTTCATGATCATCGGCTTTCTGGCGCTGGAAAACGCCCTGCTCTACAAGGGCTTCCTGTTTTACTTCCAGCTGCAGGACACGCTGGCCAACCAGGTCATCATCTACGGCCTGCTGACGCTGGCCTGGATCCTGCTCACGGCCTTCGGCTTCAGCCTGGTGGCGCGCTTTTCGTCCTGGATGCTGATCAGCTTCCTGGCCGTGCTGATCTACATGGTGATCGACGTCATCGTCACCTCCGGCCAGTCCTGGGGCGACGTGCTGCGCTACGGCACGCAAATGCCGCCGCAGGTGCTGGCCGGCATGGGCGCCACCACGGACGCCGGCAAGTTCGCCTTTGCCGTCAATGTGCTGATCGGTTCGGCCGGCGCGCTGGCGCTGGTGGACGCCGACCTGGGCCGCTACGCCCGCACCTCGCGCGACATCGGTATCGCCGCCTTCCTGGGCAACATCGCCATGGACATCCTGATGCTGGCCATCGGCGGCATCGTGATGTACGCCGGCATGGGGCAGATCATCGAGTACCACGTCACCGTGGGCCACATGGCCAAGGAAGCCGCGCAGCAAATCGCGCTGCAAAGCCCCGACAGCGTGGCGGCCGCCTTCATCATCTTTGGTGGCCTGGTGGGGACGCTGCTGATGGTGCTGGCGCAGTCCAAGGCGCAGGTGCTCAACACCTACAGCGCCTCGCTCTCGCTCACCGCCTTCTTCGACGCCCTGTTCGGCTGGCGGCCGGGGCGCATCGTGTTCGTGATCCTGGCCAACGTGATCGGCTGCCTGCTGCTGGTGGGCGCCATCCTGGACTGGGTGCAGGCCTTCCTGACCATCCTGGGCATCCTGACCACCTGCTTCGTGGGCGTGATGCTGGCCGACTACTTCTTCGTCAAGCCGCGCCAGGCAGGCCGCGACCCGGCCGATACGCCGGCCGTCAACTGGTCCGGCATCATCACCGTGGCGGTGGCCTTCGTGCTGGCGCACTACGTGCTGAACAAGAGCATGCCCATCGAGTTCTTCACCTCCCTGCCCATCAGCCTGGTGCTCTACCCGATCCTGCGCCTGGGCAGCGGCGGACGGCTGTAAGCACGCACGGGTGCGGGTTTGGGCCATTGCCAAACCCGTCTGGCAAAGGCACATTGCGGACTGCTCAGCACCGCCTTGACCGTGACGCCCACGCCCCGCTATGCTCTCGCCGTTTCGCACCGGCCCGCCTCGCTTGTTGCAAGATCACCCGGTCTTTGCCAGCCGCGACCTCGATGACGCGCGCACCCAAGTGGCGCGCCTGTTCTGCGACCACGGCCTGCAGCCAGTGGGCCCGACGCAGGCGGTCGACTGCCACATGCACCGCGTGGCGCTGGGCGCACTGTCGCTGAACGTTCTGGCCTATGGCGCAGACGTGGCCATCACGCCCGGCTGCCTGGACAGCTTTTATCTCGTACAGATCCCGCTGGCCGGGCAGGCCGAGATCCGCTACGGCGCGCAGCGCGCCGACTCCGACGCCGCCACGGCCGTCATCCTCTCGCCCCATCAACCGGTGGCCATGCGCTGGCACGCCGGTTGCGCGCAGCTCATGCTGCATATTCCGCGCGCATTGATCGAGCAACGCGTGGCCGCCGTGCCCGATGGCCCCGCCGCTCCGCTCGACTTTGCCCTGGCCCTGCCGCAGGCCGCCGGCCCCACGGCCGGCTGGTGCCGCATGGTGCTGGATCTGGCCCACAACATCGATGCCCATGGCGCCGCCTGGCTGAACCACGCCGCGGCCGCCGCCTCGCTGCAGGACATGCTGCTGGCCGGCCTGCTCAGCCTGCAGCCGCATCATCACAACGCCCAGGCCGCCGCGGCCGAGGCCTTGCCGCGCCACGTGCAGCGCGCCTGCGACTTCATCCGCGCCGAAGCCGAACAGGCCCTGGGCGTGGCCGACATTGCCCGTGCGGCCTGCGTCAGCGTGCGCGCGCTGGAAGAAGGCTTTCGCCGCCATCTGGGCACCACGCCCGGCACCTACCTGCGCACGGTGCGGCTGCAGGCGGTGCGCCAGCAACTGCAGACGGCTGCGCGCGAGGGGCGCGTCGTCTCGCTGTACGAGGTGGCTTACCACTACGGCTTTTTTCACCTTGGGCGCTTCGCGGCGTACTACAAGGCCGCCTTCGGCGAACCGCCCTCGGCGACGCTCAAGCGCCGCTGAACCCGGCTGGTTGTGCTGCACCGCAGCATGTCCGTGCGCATTACGGATAGGCACGCCGCGCATTGTGGCTAGTTCAGGCCTAAAGCATTTCTCACACTTCGCCTTCACGGGCCGCACCTCGCGCGAGCCCCAAAAAGGAGACCTATGAGCATGCACAAAAAAGTGGCCATCGTGACCGGTGGCGCCACCATGATTGGTGAAGGCGTGGTTGCCGCCCTGGCAGCCGAGGGCTGCAAGGTCGTCATCGCCGACATCGATAGCACCAAGGGCCCGCAGGTGGCTGGGCGCCACGCCGGCAGCCGCTTCATCGCCACCGACGTGTCCGACGACACCTCGATTGCCGCCTGCGTGGCCGAGACGGTCAAGGCCTTCGGCGGCGTGGACTACCTCGTCAACTGCGCGGCCTCTTACGTCGACAACGGCGCCGCCTCCACCCGTGCCGAGTGGAACCAGACCTTCAACGTCAACCTGATCGGCGCGGCCATGATGCTGCAAGCCTGCACGCCCGAGATGGTCAAACGCGGCGGCGGCGCGGTGGTGAACTTCGCCTCGATCTCGGCTTTTGCCGCGCAGACCGGCCGCTGGCTCTACCCGATCAGCAAGGCCGCCATCGTGCAGTTCACGCGCAACGCGGCGCTGGACCTGGCCGAGCAGAAGATCCGCGTCAACGCCGTCTCGCCCGGCTGGACCTGGTCATCGGTGATCGAAGGCATGGCCGGCGGCGACAAGGCCAAGGCCGACACGGTAGCCGCGGACTACCACATGCTCGGGCGCCTGGGCATGCCGGCCGAGGTGGCCAACGTGGTCAGCTTCCTGCTGTCGGACAAGGCCAGCTTTGTCACCGGCGCCACCTACGCCGTTGATGGCGGCTACCAGGCCCTGGGCCCCGAGGCGCGCACCGCGGCCATCGGCCGGCTGACGGGCTGATCCCTCAACACCTTCCCCCGCTGGGGGAAGGCGGGGATGGGGGCCGGCGGCGTCACGCTGCGCACCACCGTTGGCCCCCACCCCAACCCTCCCCCAGCGGGGGAGGGAGCAGACAAACCAAACCGCAACCACGCACCGGAGACAAACACCATGACCACCCAAACCCCCCGCACCATTGCCATCATCGGCGGCGGCCAGGCCGGCCTGCTGCTGGGCGCTGGCCTGCTCGACCAGGGCCACCAGGTCACGATCTACACCAACCGCGATCAGGCCAGCTTCTGGAACGGCAAGGTCATGTCCTCGCAGTTCATCTTCGACATGAAGCTGCAGATCGAGCGCGACTGGGCCATGAACCAGTGGGAGAAGGATTGCCCCAACACCGACGGCATCTCCTTCGTGATTCCCAACCCCGACGGCTCGGGCACCAAGGCCATCCACTGGTATGCCGCGCTGGAAAAGCCCGGCCAGGCCGTGGACCAGCGCCTGAAATACCCCGGCTGGATGGATGAGTTCGTGCGCCGCGGCGGCAAGCTGCACATCGTGGACGTGGGCGTTGCCGAGATGGAAGAGCTGGCCGCCACGCACGACCTGGTGCTGCTGGCCGGCGGCAAGGGCGAGATCGTCAAGATGCTGACCGTGAACGAGGAGCGCTCGCCGGTCAAGCAACCGATGCGCAGCCTGGCCCTGACCTACCTCACCGGCATGAAGCGCCACGACTACATCGAGTGCGTCAACTTCAACCTGATTCCCGGCGTGGGCGAATACTTCGTCTTCCCCGCGCTCACCGTCGACGGCCCTTATGGCTCGGGCAAGACCAAGCCCTGCGACATCATGGTGATGGAAGGCGTCCCTGGCGGCCCGATGGACCGCTGGCACGAGTGCAAGGACGCGGCCGACCACCTGCAGATGAGCCGCGACATCATGAAGCAGTTCCTGCCCTGGGAGTACGAGCGCATGAAGGACTGCCAGCTGACGGACGACAACGGCATCCTCGCCGGGCGCTTCCGCCCCTGCGTGCGCAACCCGGTGCTGACCCTGCCCTCGGGCCGCAAGGTGATGGGCCTGGGCGACGCGGTCATCGTCAACGACCCGATCACCGGCCAGGGCTCCAACAACGCCACCATGGGCGCCAAGCACTACTTTGACGCCATCATGGCGCGCGGCAATCAGCCCTTCGACGAAGCCTGGATGAACCAGACCTTCGATGCGCTGTACAACGGCTATGCGGAGAAGGTCGTGCGCTGGACCAACAGCCTGCTGTTCCCACCGCCCGAGTACATCGTCAACATGATGGGCGCGGCGCAGCAGATCCCGGCCCTGGCCTCGCGCCTGGCCAACGGCTTCAACGACCCGCGCGATTACGCCGAATACTGGTTCGACGCCGAGGCCAACCAGCGCGCCATCGCGGCCGCCGCCGGGCAAAAGGTGGCGGCATGATCGAGGCACGCACCCTGCGTGACGCGCTGGGGCACTTCGCCACCGGCGTCACCGTGGTCACCACCCTCGGGCCCGATGGCGAGCGCATCGGCGTCACCGTCAACAGCTTCGCCGCGCTCTCGCTCGACCCGCCGCTGGTGCTGTGGAGCCTGGCCAAGCGCTCGTGGAGCTTGCCGGCCTTCCAGGCCGCCAGCCATTTCGCCATCCACGTGCTGGCGCACGACCAGCAGGCGCTGTCGGATCGCTTTGCCAAGGCCGGCCACGACAAGTTCGCCGGCGTGGAGGTGGGCCAGGGCCTGGGCGGCGTGCCGCTGCTGCCCGGCGGCTCGGCGCTGTTCCAGTGCTCGGTGGAGCACCGCTACGACGGCGGCGACCACCTGATCCTGGTCGGTCGCGTCGAGGCGCTGACCACCCGAAGCACCGCGCCCCTGCTGTTCTACCGCGGCCGCTATGCCGTGCCCGAGATCGAGCAACCGCCAAGTTCGGGCCTGATGAAACTGCTGCTGGCAGCGTGAGGCAAGCATGAGCAAATTCGACGCCATCATCGTCGGCAGCGGCATCAACTCGCTGGTGTGCGCCGCCGTCATGGCGCGGCGCGGCAAGAAGGTCTGCGTGCTGGAGCGCGAGGCGCAACTGGGCGGTTGCATCCGCACCGAGGCGCTCACCGCGCCCGGCTACCTGCACGACACGATGTCCACCGCGCACCCGCTGTTCGTCACCTCGCCGGGCTATGCCGAGTTGAAGGACGCGCTGCACGGCGCCGGCCTGGAGTACGTCAACAGCGCGGCGCCCACCGGCGTGCTGCTGCCCGACGGCCGCTCCTTCGTGCTGCGCACCAACCGCGACGAAAACGTGCGCGCCATGAATGCGCTGGCCGCCGGCGACGGCGACGCCTACCGCGCCGGCATCGGCTTTGTCGAGCAGAACGCCGAGCTGATCTTTGCCCTGCTGGGCAACGAGCTGTGGAGCTCGCAGATCGGCAAGATGATGCTGGGCCGGGTGTGGAAGCAGGGCGCGCACGAGACGCTGGGCTTCTTCAGCCCCGCCATGCAAAGCGCCCGCGCCTGGCTCGACACGCATTTCAAGTCCGACCTGGTCAAGGCCGTGCTGGCGCCCTGGGTGCTGCACACCGGCCTGGGGCCCGAGTCGCCCATGTCGGCGCTGATGGCGCAGGTGATCGCCTTCACGCTCGAAGGCGTGGGCCTGCCGCTGGTCAAGGGCGGGAACGCACGCACCGTCGAGGCCTTCAAGGCTGTCGTCGAAAAGGCCGGCGGCGAATTCCATGTCAACGCCGACGTGGCCGAAATCCTGATTGCCGGCGGCAAGGCCCAGGGCGTGCGCTGCGTCGACGGCCGCCAGTGGCAGGCCAAGAACGTGATCTGCAACGTCACACCCACCCAGCTCTACGGCCGCCTGATTCCGCAAGCCGCCGCGCCCGAGCCAATCCGCCAACAGGCCGCCCAGTACCGCTACGGCAAGGGCAACATGCAGATCCACCTGGCGTTGTCCGCGCCGCCGCAGTGGAACGACGCACAGCTGAACGACGTGGTGTACCTGCACCTCACGCCGGGCCTGGAAGGCGTCTCGCGCGCGGTGAACGAAGCCGAGCGCGGCCTGCTGCCGGCCGAAGGCACCATCGTCGTGTGCCACCCCACGGCGCTGGACGCCTCGCGCGCGCCGGCCGGCGGCGCGGTGCTGTGGATCCAGCTGCCCGAGTGCCCGCGCGTCATCAAGGGCGATGCACTGGGCGAGATCGCGGCACCGGCCGACGGCCGCTGGACGCCCGAGATCCGCGAGCGCTACGCCGACCGCATCCTGGAGCGCCTGGCGCGCTTCATCCCCAACCTCAAGGCCAACATCATCGGCCGCTCGGTGATCTCGCCGGGCGACCTGGAGCAGCTGAACATGAACCTGGTGGGGGGCGACCCTTACTCGGGCGAATGCAGCGTGGACCAGTACATGTTCTGGCGCCCGCTGCGCGGCACCAAGGACCACGCCACACCCGTCAAGCAGCTGTGGCACATCGGCGCGTCCACCCACCCCGGCCCTGGCCTGGGCGGCGCCTCGGGCTTTCATGTGGCCAATGCGCTGGCCAAGAAGTAGGCACTCACCTCTCCCACATCGGCGTGGCCAGCCCACGCCACGGGCCCGCACTGCGGGCCTTTTTTTCGCTTGGCGCGGGTGCGGCGCGGCATGAGAAGCCAGGAAAGTGATAATTTGGTTGTCACTTATATACAAGTTCCATCATGCGCAAGTTCTCGCTGGCCAGCTTCGTGCTGGCACTCGCCGCCCTCGTCCCCGGCCTGCCCGCTGCCGCCGCCCCGGCCGCCGGCTCCCCCGCATCGGTGCCGTCCGCACCCGCCGGCGGCCTGCTGTTTGCCGTCAGCGAGGGCACCTCGGGCGGCGGCGCCGGCATCACCGACGAGCAGATCGCCACCAAGTACAAGCCGCTGATCGACGTGATGCAGCAGGTCCTGGGCCAGCCGGTGCGCGTGAAGTACGTGCGCGACTTCCGCGCGCTGGAGGACGGCATGAAGGCAGGCCTGTTCGACCTGGTGATCGCCCGCCCCAGCGACTACCCGGCACGCGGCGTGCGCGACTACGGCTACCGCGCCGTCACCACCACCCGGCCCGACGGCCACTGCCTGCTGGTGGTGCCCAAGGACTCGCCCTACCAGAGCCTGGCGGACGTCAAGGACATCGGCAACAAGCGCCTGATCCTGCCCGAGGACATCGCCTACATGACCACCTTCTGCACCGCCGAGCTGCGCGACCGCGGCCTGCAGGTCACGCCGCAGCAGACCTACTACGTGCGCGAGCAGGCGGCCATTCCGTTTTCGCTGAAAAACAAACTGGCGCAGATCGGCGGCATCGCCTCGTACTCGGGCGCGGCCAAGCGGCTGGAGCAGGACGGCCTGCGCGTGCTGCACACCAGCCGCGCCCAGCCCTTCCTGCCGCTGATCGCCAGCGCGCGCATCACGCCCGACCAGGTGGCGCGCCTGCGCAGCGCCATGGTGGCCCTGGCCGACACGCCGCAGGGCGCCAGCCAACTGGCCGCCATCGGCCTGAAGAACTTCGACACCGACCCCCAGCCGCGCCTGCTGGCCCTTCTGCAGTGGCTGGAGGCCAAGACGCCCGCCGCGCGCTGAAGCGGCGTGAACCCGCGCCCGGACCGCGCCCGAAAACAACATCGCCCCGGACGGGCGGACCCGGCCGGGGCGATGCAGGCGATGCGGCGCAGCGGGCGCTCAGGCGCGCCCATCCCGCATCAGGCGTTTTCGCCGGTGGCGATGTGGTAGCCGTTGGCCAGCGCTTCACGCGTTTCGGCGCGCACTTGCGCTCGGCTCGCCACGGCGGTGGTGGGCTGCTCGGCCGGCTCGGCCTGGGCGCTCATCTCGCCCGCGGCGGGCAGCTGGCGGGCCGCATCGGCACGCACTTCGGCGCGTTGCACGTTGCTGGCCAGCACCGGTGCCGTATCGGCAAAGGGCGCTTCGCCGGCGGCGGGTTGCAGCGAGCCGGCAAAGGCCTGGCCCGACAGCAGCAGGGCGGCGGACACGGCGGCGATGGAGGCGTTGAACTTGGTCATGATGGTGCTCCTATTCAGATGTCAATGATCGGGCGGACGGTCACGTCCGCCCAGCAAACTCAGGCGTTTTCGCCGGCAGCCACGCGATAGCCGTGGGCGATGGCTTCGATCGTGGCGGCGCGCACTTCAGCACGGCTCACCACGGTGCTCGGATCGGCGGCCTGCACGGCCACGGCGCTCAGCTCGCCCGCGGCGGGCAGCTGGCGGGCCGCATCGGCGCGCACGTCCTGGCGCTGCACCGAGCTGGCCAGCACCACCGGTGCTTCGGCAAAGGGCGCTTCACCCGCGGCGGGTTGCAGCGAGCCGGCAAAGGCCTGGCCCGACAGCAGCAGGGTGGCGGCAACAGCGGCGATGGAGGCGTTGAACTTGTTCATGATGGCTTTCCTTTTCAAAACGGTTTCGATGTGCGGCCCGAGGCCGGTTCCGGTTTCGAAGGTCGGCGCTGGCTGCCTTCGATGGAACGTAGTTTGCGACGACCCGTTGGTTTAAAAAAGCCACCCAGAGTTATTTGACTGTTTCCTCACTGGAAACAATCAAGCGGCACCACGGCAATCGCCACGGCGCACCGCCCGGCTATTGCAAGGCGGCCAGGCGCTCGGGCGTGCCCACGTCGGTCCACGCCCCGGTGTAGAGCTGGGCGCTGACCTGGCCCGCCGCGATGGCGCGGCGCAGCAGCGGCGCCAGCGGTGCGGCCACGCCCAGCGGGTTGCCGGGCGCGATGTCGCAGCCCGGCGGCTCGAACAGCGCGCGCCGGTACAGCGCCACGGTGCTGAAGGTGTACATGCCCCCACGCTGCCCCGCTGCGCGAGGTCCGCTGCCCCCCGAGGGGGCCCACCCGCCTTGGGGCGGCCCGGCGGCGGGTGGCGTGCCGCCCGCCGGCGCCTCGTTCAGCGCCAGGCCGTCAGCCGACAGGCCGAAGTCGCCCTGCGGGTTGTGGGGCGGATTGGGCACCAGCCACAGGTGCGCCAGCCGGCCGCTGGCAGCAAAGCGTTGGACGGCTTTCGGGTCGAATACGAACTCGGGCGCAAAGATGTCGCCCGCCACCACCCAGAACACGTCGTCGGCGCCGGGCGCCAGCCACGGCAGCGCCCGCACAATGCCGCCCGCCGTCTCCAGCGCGCGGCCGAAGTCGCGGCCCTCGGACGAGAAGCGGATGGCCGGCAAATCATTTTTTGATAGCTGCTCGCGCCTGTCCATTGGGCGCTGCAGGCCAAAATGGCTCTCGATCTGCTGGCCCAGCCAGGCCGTGTTGACCACGATCTCGCGCACGCCACCGCGCGCCAGCGCGTCCACCCACCACTGCATCAGCGGGCGCCCGCGCACCGGCAGCAGGGGCTTGGGCGTGTGGTCGGTCAGCGGGCGCATGCGCTCGCCGCGGCCGGCGGCCAAAATCAGCGCGCGCGGCGCGGGGCAGGCGTCCAGGGTCATGGCGTGACTGTAGAAGATCGGCGGCGCACGCTGGACAGCCGCGCCGCACCAATCTATTATTACGTTTGTAATAACGTCAGGAACCCACCATGCACACCCTCAAACTCACGCAGATCGGCAATTCGGTGGGCGCGGTGTTTCCGCGCGAACTGCTCGCCCAGTTGCAGCTTGAAAAAGGCGACTCGGTCTACCTCACCGAAACCCCCGACGGCTTGCGCATCACCAAGCACAACCCCGAATTCGCCGAGCAAATGCAGGCCGCGCGCGAGATCATGAAGCGCCGCAGCGCCGTGCTGCACGAGCTGGCCAAATGAGCGACTGGGTCTGGATCGAGCGCGAGGTCATCGTCGCCGTGCACGACATGCAGCTGGCCGAGCACGGCGGCCTGCCCGGCACGCGCGACGCCGGCCTGCTGGACTCGGCGCTGGGCCGCCCGCAACACCTGGCCGCCTACGGCCAGCCCGACGTCGCCGCCCTGGCCGCCGCCTACGGCTGGGGCATTGCGCGCAACCACCCCTTCATCGACGGCAACAAGCGCACCGCCTTTGTCGCCATCGAGCTGTTCCTGCGGCTCAACGGCGGCGCCCTGCACGCCAGCGACGCCGACTGCGTGCTGACCATGCTGTCGATGGCCGGCGGCGACCTCCCCGAAGACACCCTGGCCGACTGGCTGCGCCGCCACGCCGCGCCGCGCGGCTGAAAGCCTCTGGCCCATGAGCTCCTCGGCTGCAAGCCTCTTTGCCAAACTCGCGCGCGGCTACTGCACTTGGTTTGAATCAGGCGACTACGGCGAAAACCCTTTTGAACAAGCCGCATCATGGCTGGCGCGCCTGTATGCTGCCGCGCTTGAGCTGCCGAATGTCGAGCCCGTCGATGCGGCAGACATCGAACATCATTTCGACGTCAAGAAGGTAAGTCCCAACGTTTCGATTTTTTGGAATCGCTCTTACCGGTTTTTGTTCGATCCAAGAATTGCGAGCGAGGATGAACCCATCCAGGGAAACCTTGGCGATGATTTGTCGGACATTCATGACGATCTGATGCGCGGCTTGCTTCTGTTTGATGCCGGGCAAATTGAAAATGCCGTCTTCGAATGGCGCTTCAGCCACCGAACGCATTGGGGGCAGCATGCAACGGGTGCCCTGTTTGGAATCCACTGGCTTGTCATTGGGGGCTTGGAGTGATTGAGCCATCCCCACGGGCCCATCCCATGCCCGACCTCGCCGCCGCAACCGACCCCGCAGACGCCGCCCACGCTGCCGCCACCGCCTTCATCACCCGCTGGTCCGGCGTGCAGGCCAGCGAGCTGGCCACCGCGCAAAGCTTCGTCATCGAGCTGTGCGAGCTGCTGGGCGTGGCCAAGCCGCACCCCACGCCCGAGCAGGACTACATGTTCGAGCGCCCCGTCACCTTTGCCCATGGCGACGGCAGCACCAGCGCCGGGCGCATCGACTGCTACCGGCGCGGCTGCTTCGTGCTGGAGGCCAAAAAATTGCAGGCCGCCACCCACACCAAGGGCTTTGACGACGGCCTGCTGCGCGCCCGCAGCCAGGCCGAGGGCTACGCACGCGCCCTGCCCGCGCTGGAGGGCCGCCCGCCGTTCCTGATCGTGCTGGACGTGGGCAACGTGATCGAGCTGTATGCCGAGTTCAGCCAGAGCGGCGCCACCTACACCCCGTACCCCGACCCGCGCAGCCACCGCATCGCGCTGGCCGAGCTGGCCCGCCCCGACGTGCGCCAACGCCTGGCCCAAATCTGGCAAGACCCGGCCAGCCTCAACCCCGCGCGCATCAGCGCCCAGGTCACGCGCGAGGTGGCGGGCCTGCTGGCGCAACTGGCCAAGTCGCTTGAAGCCAGCGCCGCTCACCCTCACCCCAACCCTCTCCCGCACGCGGGAGAGGGAGCCAACACCGCCGCGCTCCCTCGCCCCCTTGGGGGAGAGGGTGGGGGTGAGGGGGGCAGCGCCCGCCGCGCCGAAGTGGTCGCCAACTACCTCACCCGCTGCCTCTTTTCCATGTTTGCCGAGGACGTGGAGCTGCTGCCCAAGGGCGCCTTCACCCAGCTGCTGCAAACCCATCGGCAAGACCCCGAAACCCTGCAGCACATGCTGCGCATCCTGTGGGCCGACATGGACCACGGCGGCTTCAGCGCCGCGCTGGCCGGCAAGGTGCTGCACTTCAACGGCAAGCTGTTCAAGGGCGCGGCACACGAGGGCTACAGCCTGCGGCTCACGCCCGAGCAGATCGAGCTGCTGATCCAGGCGGCGCGCTGCAACTGGCGCGAGGTCGAGCCCGCCATCTTCGGCACCCTGCTGGAGCGCGCGCTCGACCCCACCGAGCGCCACGCCCTGGGCGCGCACTACACCCCGCGCGCCTATGTCGAGCGCCTGGTGCTGCCCACCGTCATCGAGCCCCTGCGCGCCGACTGGGACAACGCCCGCGCGGCGGCCCTGGTGCTGGCGCGCGAGGCCGCCGCGCTGCCAGGCAAGGCGCAGGCCGACAAGCTGGCCCAGGCCCGCGCCGAGGTGCGTGCCTTTCACCACCGCCTGTGCACCCTGCGCGTGCTCGACCCGGCCTGCGGCAGCGCCAACTTTTTGTACGTCACGCTCGAGCACCTCAAGCGTCTGGAAGGCGAAGTCATCAACCAGCTCCAGGACCTGGGCCACGCACAGGATGCGCTCGGCTTCGAGGGCGAAACCGTGACGCTGCAGCAGCTGCGCGGCATCGAGCTGAACGAGCGCGCCGCCGCCTTGGCCGAGCTGGTGCTGTGGATCGGCTGGCTGCAATGGCACGTGCGCACGCGCGGCCTGGCCAGCGTGGCCGAGCCCGTGGTGCACAACTACGGCAACATCGAATGCCGCGACGCCGTGCTGGCCTGGGACGCGCAAGAACCTGCGTATGACGACACGGGCCGCCTGCTCTCGCGCTGGGACGGCCGCACGTACAAGAGTCACCCCACCACCGGCCAACTGGTGCCCGACGAGGCCGCGCAGGTGCCGCAGTGGAAGTACATCGGCGCCCGCAAAGCCGCATGGCCGCCCGCCGACTTCATCGTCGGCAACCCGCCCTTCATCGGCGCTGCCAGCCTGCGCGGCGCCCTGGGCGACGGCTACGCCCAGGCCCTGCGCGCTGCCTGGCCCGAGGTGCCCGAAAGCGCCGACTTCGTCATGCACTGGTGGCAGCACGCCGCCGCGCAAGTGGCGGGCGGCCAGGCCCAGCGCATGGGCCTGATCACCACCAACAGCCTGCGCCAGACCTTCAACCGCCGCGTGGTGCAGGCCGCGCTGGAGCAAGGCACGCACCTGGCCATGGCCGTGCCCGACCACCCCTGGGTGGACGGCGCCGGCAACGCCGACGTGCGCATCGCCATGAGCGTGCTGGCCCCCGGCCCGGGCGATGGCGAGCTGCTCACGGTGACCGACGAGCAGCCCGGTGAGCACGGCGAGATGGCCGTGCAGTTGCAAGGACGCACGGGCCTGATCCACGCCGACCTGAGCATCGGCGCCAACGTGGCCGCCGCCCAGGCCCTGCGCGCCAACCAGCGACTGACATTCCGCGGCGTGACGCTAATGGGCACGGGCTTCTGGTTGGAGCCAAACGACCCATTGATTTTGCAAGAGCCCGGTGCAGTCAAGCCTTTGCGAAACGGACGCGATCTGACGGACAAAGCGCGTGACGCCTACGCCATCGACTTCTTCGGCTTCACACAAGAATCTGCGCGCACACACTTCCCGGGCGCCTATCAACGGATTCTCGACGGCGTAAAACCCGAGCGCGATCAGTCGCAGCGTTCTTCGTACCGTGAAAAATGGTGGCTGTTCGCCGAAGCACGCCCCGACATGCGCGCAGCACTGAAAGGGCTTCCCAGGTTCATCGCCAGTCCCATGACGGCCAAGCACAGGACGTTTCAATACCTCGACGCCGGAACCCTTCCCGACCAAGGTTTGGTTGTTTTTGCATTCGACGACAGTTACCTGCTGGGTATTCTCACCAGCCAAGTTCACATTGACTGGGCATTGGCGTCAGGCGGAACGCTGGAAGACCGGCCCCGATACAACAATTCCCGCTGCTTCGAAACCTTCCCCTTCCCCGACACCGACACCGGCCTCACGCCCGCGCTGCGTGAGCAGATTGCCCAGCTGGCCGAGCAGATCGACGCCCACCGCAAGCGCGTGCTGGGGCCGGGGCGGGCTGCGGGGCGCGATGTGGCCAGCGAAGCGCGTCTGAGCGCCCCGCAGCCCGCCCCGGCCCCGGCACCAGACGCCTCCAGCGCCGCCATCGCCACAACGACGGCGGTGACTGAACAACCGCCGCTGGCCCCCCCCCCCCCCCCCCCCCCCCGGGGGGGGGGGGGGGGGGCCGGGGCCGCGCATGGAAGGGGCAAAAGCAAGCAGGAGCTGGCCGGGCCGTGCAAACGGCTGGCCCCCCTGCCCGCAGGGCGCCG
>OFJB01000234.1_pt1 | contig 29792 bp, 21 predicted proteins | sample 1775081 | NCBI WGS metagenome assembly OFJB01 (sample SAMN08195771, study PRJEB24354) | sludge metagenome | isolation source: initial sludge from phenol fed wastewater aerobic bioreactor | place: India: Nagpur | collected 2016-06-05
ATCTATAAGTATCCCGTCCGTTCCAATCGCGAGATCTCGTGCTTTATTTCGATGCTACGCGAACGCCCTCAGGGTAACGCATGGTTGATCGAGAAAGGGCGTCTGGCCAGATGCCTGCGCATTCCTTACCCGCACGCGAAGCGTCTGGTACGGGCGCACATCAAGAAGCTGTGTGGCTATCGCAATCCCAAGTGGATCGATGATGGGTTGCGTGAGGGCTATGAGACATGGGGGTTAATGGCCTAACCGTTGCTACCTCGGCTCAATCGAGCCAAAGTAGCAACGCGGTTTTCTGGTCGATAATCACCCATTTACTCTAGGGAAGTCCGATGCCCGCCTCCGTTTCTCAATTCATCTCGAAATATTTATACCGGGTTCTATACGGTTGATGAAGACTCTATAGCCTGACGCCTATCACGTCATGGGCGATGACGGTAGGGCTAAGGAGGGCTTAGCCTTCCCCCAACCTGTCGTCAGGTAAGTATAAGGTCGAGGATTGTGATGCCAACTCGCCTTTCAACTCTAGACGCGTCCGATATTCAAAGCGACTGGAGCAGCCCTTTCGCCTCATTCAGCACTTGAGTCGTGAAGTGAAGAGCCAACGGCCACCCTGCCTTTTACAGTAGAGAGTTCCGATGCCCTCGAACCAGGGCCTCAGACAGACTTAGGGGTGTCTATCCCCGTTTGAACAGCTCAGCCACGGAGACCCGCAGACACTTGGCGATGGCCTCAATCTCGTAGTCGCGCAGGAAACGGTCTTCGTTCTCGATCCGAGCCAAGGCGGTACGATCCAGATAGATCCCCCGTGCTGCCAAACGCGCCACGAGATCTTCCTGCGTGATCACAGGTTTAGCTGCCTTACGCAGGGCATGGATGCGTTTGCCGAGGATGTTCTTGCTAGCGGTCGCCATAAACGTGCGAAATCTGCACGCTTGACTATGGGCATGGAGGAAGACTATTTTGTGCGATTATTGCACGTAGATGCGAATCGCAATAACAGTCTCTGGGAGGGAGCAAAACGGCATGCACGGTCAGGTTCACAGAATATTCAATCGCCTCGGATCAAGCTGGATGGCAGGGCTTGTTCTCGCCTTCCTCATATTCATTTCAATTTCTTCTGCTGCCATCGATGAGTCGAGGGCAGAGTTCTACCTGAAGATCAAAGCGAAGGATTACAGGGATCGTTCCTACACGATCAAGGATGCCTGCGAGGTGGTGGTCGATTTTGAAAAGGGAGTAATCGTGAAGGAGAACTGGCGTTCCTTCATGAAGAGTCTGCCCCGCAATAAATTTGCGAAGGTTCCCATGCCGTGGTACTTGCTCTGGCAGGTGCTGGAGGAGAACAAGGGTGAGTCGAGCTGGGAGGAACCCAAGCCCTCGGAGCGAAGCACCGATGAGTTGAAGAAGACGGAGTGGGGGCGCAAGGACGGCCATATCGTGGTGAGCACGACGGAGGAGGACGGCAATCTTATCGATATCGAGGTGACGGTGAATTCAGAAGCGGAGGAATTCCCTCCTTTGGTTCTGGCCGATCCTGCCACGGTCACGATGACGGACATCGAATGGTTCGTGCGACTGATCAAGCCGCATCAAGCTTCCCTCGCAACAAAGGTGCTCAGCGTGGAGGTGAGGAAGGATTTCATCATTGAAGCGGAGCTGGAGTATATCCGCGCTTCGCGCAAACGGTGGAGTCGGGCTTCCACGGAGGCCAATCGCCTTCTCCAGATGGAAAACCTGCCATCCTACATCAAGGAATGGCTGGGCTGGGTGATCAAAGGTGCCGAGGCCACGCAAAAGGCAGAACTGGCCGGGTTCCATATCGCTGCCGCCACTCTCGATGAGGGACTTCTTTCCATGCGCAGAATGGCGCAACCCTGAGGGCTCTCGTTATGATGAAATTCACTATTGCCGTCGTGGTGCTTGGGATGCTCGGTTCTCTCTTAGGCTTCAGCTCAGCGTTTTCAGGAGTGGGAGAATTTCTTTGGCACATCGTTGAGTTTCTATTGGAGTACGCCCTGATCTTCCTGGTGATTGGCATCATCATTGGTTACCTGCTGCGATACTTCGTCGCAGCCTGAATGATATGGTGCTGCTCCTTTCCTGGATGGCGATCTGCGCCCATTACCTTGGCGACTATTCAGGCATTAAAGATACGTGGTGGGAGGAGCTCGGCGTTATCGTTTCTATCGCCAGCGCCATGGCCTATGCCATCAACGTCTTCGTGCCTCCTGTCAAAATTATCAACCGCGATAATGAGCTGCTGTCGATCTTGCGCTGCATCAACTGGCTGCTCTGGGGTTGGAAACTCTTGAAGATCTTCAGCGGCTATGTGTTTGTCGCGATACTCCTGATACCCATTCTGTTCTGGGTTTTCTGGGGGTGCTATACGAGTGGTTACGTAAACCATTTCGAATGGTGGAAAACGCTGCAGACCGATCCTGACTTTGGTCTCTATGCGCTGGCCGCTTTCAGCCTGTGGTGGGTGACACTTATCTTACGCTTGGCAAAGCTGAGTCAGTATTGAGATTGTTGTGCGATAAAGCCATGGACTGCCAAGTAGAGACAGGATCAAGAAATTGTCACGCTGTCACAAGAAGCTCTCGATATCATCCAGCCCATATCCCGCCCCTCATTCAGGGAAAAAAAGATTTCGGCATTGAGAAGTTCATCACGCAAATTGTCTTTGAAGGACACTTGATTCATCGAAAATTAGTCATTTGGAATGCGTTGGAATCAATGTCCTGGCTCTGTTTCCACCTTTATAACCAGACCATGTCCGGGGCGCAATGCGGCGCGTTGGTGGCGGCGATAGGTGTGGGGAGTAAAGCCGAATTTGGCCTGAAAGAGACGGTAAAAGTACCCTAGATTTTCCAAGCCGCAATCAAGCGCAATGTCGACAATAGCATCGTCAGTTTCCAAGAGCCTCGTGGCGGCGTAGATCATGCGGGCATCGTTGACGATGTCAGTAGGAGTGGTGTTGAGATATTTTTTGCAGGCGCGCGCGACATGAGCTGGGCATCTCCCCGCAATCTTGGCGAATTGCAAAGTACCGCCTTCGAAATTGTGGAGCTTGCGAATCTCTTCGCAGGCACGAAAGAGCCAGTCTGGTGTATTGTTCTGTTCAACCAGAGGCCAATGGGTTTGTAGCAGCCCAAAAATATTGAGAAGAAAGCGCTCGATAGTCAGTAGGTCTCGCGCACCATCTTGCAAATCTCGCGCCGCTTGATGAAGCTCCAGCATTTTTGCGGAATCGAGAAAATATTCTCGTTTTTCCAACGCTTTCAGAGCAAAGAAAATTGGCTTAGCCTGGAAATATCGTTTTTGAATGTTGAGCCAACTGCTAGAGAAAAAAGCGAGATTCGTAATGTGGAGTAAATTATCTGGCAGGGCGCTAAAGCCATGTTCGTCCTCGGGTCGAATCAAGATGAGCATGCCTGGTCTGAGTTCCTTTTTTTTACCATTGATCCAATGATAACCAGCACCTTCTTCGACCCAAAAGAGTTCGTGATAGTCGTGGTTATGGATGCAGGAGGGACTAGTGTGCCGCCAAATGGTATGCGCGTAGGTGCAGTGTTGTCCCGGAATGACGTCAGCCCGTAGAAGGCATTTATACATTGCTCTTATAGAGTAATTATTGAAGATCTCAAAAACAAGAGGATTATGTGAAAAAATGCTGCTCATCATTCCTTGTCGCGCGAGTGATCTCGATTTTTAGAGGTAATTTCAGAAGGAGCATTAATAATATCAGTTCCAGCTCGATGTTAATCGAGATACTCGCGATGAAAAATACGGCGTTTAACCAGCTATGAGAGAAGTCATTATACCATAATAAATGATCACGTCAGAATAAGAGGATTTCAGGTGGATCTGCTTGAATTGTTTGAGAGCGTTCCATGGTTTCTATCCTTTCAGAAGTTGATCCATTTATCGGGGTTGATGGTCCCGGTGGATGTCTTTGCGGGCCATACCTTCCGTACAGTCTCGTCCGTCTTGGGCCGGATACCTTACCGCCGCATACGACAAACGGTTATGCGACGGGCAGCCCGATCATTGGTTTTTCGCATACTCACGTAAGTGGAACGGGGGGGCTCAGTCGTTACGGAAATATTCGCGTGACTCCGCTCGTTGGAGCAGAGCGCCTAGCTTGGGATGGCTTCCATGCCCAAGACGAATGCGCGTCCCCTGGTTATTATGCGGTTTCGCTCGAGCCTGATGGAATTCGCTGCGAGTTAACCAGCACGGAACGTGTGGGGTTTCATCGATACACGTTTCCATCGCATGGGGCGGCAAGAATTCTACTGGATGCTGGCGCTCTGATACAACCGTATCATGCTGCGAACGACTATAATGGTACGCCTCCGCGCTGTATTGGCGGCATTATCGAAAAGCTTGGTAGCAATGCTGTATTTGGGCGAGGGGATTTCCGAGGTGGATGGGGGCACGACCACCCGTATTCAGTTTACTTTTATGCCAGAGCCAGCCGTCCGATTCGTTCATGTCGAGCTGCAGATGCGAGCGGCTTTGTGACGCCTGGGCATGCCAGCGGTCCAAATTGCCGGATGCTTCTGGGCTTTGGGGCTGAGCAGATGGTAGAGCTTCAGGTTGGAATATCCATTGTTAGTATTGCCCAAGCTCGGTCGAGCGTCGAACGAGAGATCGGAACAAAGAGCTTTGACGATATCCGGGCAGAAGCAGAGGGCAAATGGGAGAAGATGCTCTCCAAGATCAAGGTGACTGGAGGGACTGCGGTTCAGCGCACGTTATTCCACACTCTTTTCACGAGATTGGTGTGCATGCCGACTGATCTTGGGACGAATGATGAGTTTCCGCTTTGGCATTCCAATGTGCGGCACTTTACTGACTTCTATTGTCTGTGGGATAGCGTTAGAAATGCCAACTCGTTGATAGCACTCATCGACCCGGAAGTGGTGGCGGCGCAGATCAATTGCTTGATCGACGTTGCCGACCATACCGGGTGGCTTCCGGACGGATGGATTGCCGGACACCGCACCTGCATGCAAGGCGGAAGCTCTGCTGATATTCTGTTTGCGGAAGCGGCGTTGAAGGAACTACCTGGGATTAACTACGAAGAAGCGTTCCGGCATGTTCAGATCAATAATGAGGAGGAGCCTTCAGATGTGGCTACTTGTGGCCGGTACCTAGCGGAGTATCGCAGGCATGGGTATCTGTCGACCACGGTTCGCTCCGCATGCGTCTCACGGCATCTCGAGTATGCTTATCAGACTTGGTGCGCCAGCGCTTTAGCAAAGAAACTAGGCTGCCGAGATCTTTCACAGAAGTACGAGAGTGAATCCATGTGGGTCTGGAACCTGTGGAGAGAGAGTATCAGGCTGTTTGCGCCTCGTGATGAAAAGGGACGTTGGGTGGATCCTTTTGACCCCGCGTACCATTGGCCAGATCGATGGAACGATCCTTACTTTTATGAGGGAAATTCGTGGCAGTGGTCGTTTCAGGTGCTTCATGACATAGCCGGTTTAATTCGTCGTCACGGAGGGGCAGAGTCATTCATTGCGCATCTGGATGCTTTTTTTGAAAAAGGCTATTTCGATTGCAAAGAAACGATGATGCATATTCCGTATCTCTATCATTATGCAGGCCGTCCGGATCGATCAGTGGAGAAGGCGCGATGGGTCTGCGAGCGCTACTTCAAGTCGACGCGTGATGGCCTTAGTGACAATGAGGATATGGGTTGCCAGAGCGCTTTTTATATGTGCTCTTCAATGGGGCTCTATCCGGTAATGGGACAGGATCTTTATTTGCTAACGGCTCCCATCTTTCGCTGCACGGAAATTCAACTTGGTAGCAGCGGCTCTGTATTCCGTATTGAATCAGATGGCGATTCGGCCGATGCCATTTATATCACCGCAGCAGAGCTAAACGGGAAGGCGCTTGACCGAGCGTGGTTGCGCCACAGTGAGATTATCGCGGGAGGCACGCTGCGGTTATGCGTCTCGGCAAAACCCTCTGACTGGGGCAGTCATCAGCCTCCTCCTAGTCCGATATCTTCCTAATCCATGTTGGAATTACTTACACTTGGGGGCAAGCCTACGTGGACTTGTCCGGAACTTTCGTCCATCAATCGACTGAGTCCTAGGGCGACATTCACGCCCTATCTGGATGAAAGACATGCTGCAGAAGCGAAGCCGGAGAGCTCGAAGTGCTTCTTTTCGCTCAACGGTGATTGGTGTTTTAAATTCTTTGAGCGACCGGAATCCATCCCGGATGAGATTATTTCCGACTCATGTGACATCACTTCATGGAGTGCGATTCCGGTTCCGAGCAATTGGACACAACACGGGTACGGGCATCCGCACTATACCAATGTGACAATGCCGTTTGCAAATGAGCCTCCAAGTGTGCCCGATAAAAATCCTACAGGTGTTTATCGTCGCTCTTTCGAGTTGCCACACTCGTGGAATGGCCGGCGCGTAGTTTTGCACATAGGAGGCGCGGAGAGCGTGCTCTATGTGTATCTCAACGGACAAGCCGTAGGCATGGGAAAGGACTCGCGCCTGCCTTCGGAGTTTGACATTACCGATTATCTGAGAGGCGGAATTAATAGTATTACGGTGGTGGTGGTTCAGTGGTCGGACGCATCCTTCATTGAGGATCAAGATCAATGGTGGCTCGGAGGGCTTTACCGTGACGTATATCTTTTATGCACGGGGAAGACTTATATCTCCGATTTTTTCGTGAAAGGAGAGCTCGATCCCAAGAATCAATCCGGCAGGCTATCTGTAGAGTGTAGCTTAGGCTTCTCGGATGTTCTAAAGGCTGGATGGTCATTCAGGTTGCAAGTATATGATCCTTGCGGAAGAAGCATGCTGCGCCGTCCGCAACTCGTGCCTGTAAACTTGGAGCATGGCTTTAAAAAGGGACGTCGATTTTCCGCGAAATTCTGCATTCCACTTCGTCGTGTGAAACCGTGGTCGGCAGAATCGCCGATTTTGTACAGAGTACTTATCTCCCTTGTTTCTCCTGATGGAGTTGTAGTGGAAGCGACTCAATGTCGTACGGGATTTCGTCATGTGGAGGTTCGAGATCGTCAGCTGTTGATCAACGGCGCGCGGGTGATGGTTCGAGGGGTGAACCGTCATGAGCACGACCCGGTACGCGGTAAAGCTGTTACGCGCGATTCCATGCGCCGTGACATTATCCTGATGAAGCAGCACAACTTTAACGCGGTGCGTACGGCTCACTACCCGAACCATCCTGACTGGTATGACCTGTGCGATGAGTACGGTCTTTATGTCATGGATGAGGTTAATATCGAGTCGCACGATTTCTATAATGATCTTTGTGAGAATCGCCGTTACGCGGCAGCGTTTCTTTCCCGTGCAGTAGGCACGATCGAACGAGACAAGAACCATCCCTGTATCTTTGCCTGGTCGTTGGGAAATGAAAGTGGGTACGGCCCGAACCACGATGGCATGGCCGGATGGATTCGACATCGTGATCCGTCTCGAATATTGCACTATTCAGAGGTAATCCATCATCCTAGCGCACCGAATCAGTATCTAGCCACCGATCTGATCAGTCCGATGTATTGGAGTGTGGATAGGCTTGCAGAGTGGAGTAAAACTCACGCGGAAGAACGCCGGCCTTTGATTATGTGCGAGTACTCGCACGCCATGGGGAATAGTAATGGTGGGCTCGCAACCTATTGGAAGGCTTTTGAGAGCTTGCCCGGACTACAAGGTGGCTTTATCTGGGAGTGGTGCGACCACGGGTTGCAGCAGACGAGTCCAGAAGGGCCGCCGTATTGGGCGTACGGTGGCGACTTTGGCGATACTCCCAACGATCTTAACTTCTGCTGTGATGGTCTCGTTTGGCCCGATGCCACACCACATCCCGCCATGGAAGAATGCAGGAAAGTGATGCAGCCGGTTGGAATTGCTTCTTCTCGTCCGGGCGTAATCACTATTACCAACAAACAGAACTTTCTTACCATGGAATGGCTGCGGGGAACATGGGAGCTATCAATCGATGGGAACGTCGTCTATTCGCACCGTCTACCGTTGTTGCGTTGTAGTTCGGGGGACTCCGTAGAGATTGAGTTGCCTGGCTATCAACGACCACGTCTACAGCCAGGGCAAGAGGCGTTTATTACGGTGCGCTTTTGCGCGCGACAGAATACGCCATGGTGCTCAATGGGACATGTAGTCGCATGGGAACAATTTAGCGTCGCTTGTAACCGGCGTGTGTCCAAGCGGCGCAGTTGGACAAATCGTCAAGCGCGGATGAAGCTTAATTGTCACGGCGACCGAGCGGAAATAGTCGCGGCCGACTTGCTTGCAGTCATATCGAGTAAGAATGGGCTCTCCTCCGTGGAGTATCTGCGGCATCCTTTGATTATCGAGGCGCCTCGCGTGCAGGTATGGAGAGGCCCGATAGATAACGACGGCATTAAAGGATGGACCGGGCAGGATAACAAACCTCTTGGCCGGTGGATACACAACGGACTCGATAGCCTCGCCATCGAGAACCGCCGCGTATCCTTACATCGCAACAAGGATGGAAGTATCTCGCTTTCAATCGACGATATTTACTCCACGCCGAACATTTCGCGCGCTATCCGTCACAAACACTGCTACAGTTTTCGCAATCAACATCAGATCGATGTGACAAATAATATCAATGTAAGCACTCGCATTTCCGATCTGCCGCGCCTGGGTGTAACGCTTGCCTTGCATCCCGCCTTTAAAACAATGGAATGGTTTGGCCGCGGGCCTCATGAATCCTACGCGGACCGTAAAAGCGGAGCCGCTGTTGGCCGCTATCGGGGAACGGTCTCGGGGCAGTACGTACCGTACATCTTGCCGCAAGAGCATGGCAACAAAACGGATTTGCGCTGGATGCAGTTTCAAAGTGATTCAAACATAAGGATACGCTTTGAAAGCGACCAATTATTTGAGGGCTCTGCCAGCCACTATACTCCGCATGATCTTTACCGGGCGACTCACACGATTGATTTGAAACCAAGGCCGGAGATAGTGGTGAACCTCGATATAGCTCAGCGAGGGCTCGGTACCAGCAGTTGCGGACCGGAGACCGATCCCCAACACCGCATCGGCCCCGGAAAATACCACTTCCACTATCGTATTTGCCTGTCGCATGATCAATCCAATCTCCAAGCCCGATAACCTTACCTCACTTATGCCCACCACATCTGCCCCAAATTTGAGCTCATCCAAAACATGGACTGTGGGTACTTTGACTTATACTACGGGTGGACTGGTGATTTTGTTTTGCTGGTTACTATGGGGTGATTTTGCGCTGTCCATGCGAGATCGCTCAGTGCCGTCTGTTATTCAATTGCTCTTCCGGCGTTTCGAGGCGTCCGATACACTAGTTGGAATTTTAATGGTTTCGCTACCCGCAGCAATGTCGCTGTTTTTGGGGCCGATTATCAGCTATAAATCCGATCGTCATCGAGGACATTGGGGGCGACGGATTCCCTATATACTCATCCCCACGCCTATTGCCGTCGGTTCGATGATCGGCCTGGCTTACAGCTCCCATTTAGGGGCGAGGCTAGATAACATTCTGGGAGCGTACTCTCCTGGCTTGGATTTGGTGACGTTGCTTGTGCTCGGTCTCTTCTGGACGCTTTTTGAATTTGCCTGCATTACGACTGCCTCTGTTTTCGGTGGTTTAATCAATGACGTTGTTCCAACCGAAGTCTTGGGTCGCTTCTTTGGATTATTTCGCATTTTCAGCTTATTGGCTGCGATTGTTTTCAACTACTGGATATTTGCCCATGCCGAATCTCATTTTTTGGAAATTTTCATCGGGATCGGGCTGTTCTTCGGTTTCGGATTCACATTGATGTGCCTTAACGTTAAAGAGGGTAGCTATCCTCCACCGGAAAAGACTCCACATGCAGGATTTTTTCCGGCCGCACGACTCTACTTTAAGGAATGTTTTGGCAAGCCCTATTATTACTGGATTTTTGCGGCGGGAATTCTGACGGGAATGGTCGCGTCGCCTGTCAATATGTATAGCGTATTTTACGCAAAAGCCATTCATATGGATTTACATATTTATGGAAAATGCCTAGTTGCAACTTACTGTATTTCACTAGTGCTTTCTTATCCTTTGGGATATCTGGTCGATCGCTTTCATCCTCTGGTAATGAGTCTAGTGGCAATTGGATTATATAGTATCGCAACGCTGATTAGTGGTTTCATTGTTCGGGACGCAGCAACTTTCTTTATAGCCTTGCTGATTCATGGAGTTTTTTCCGGAATGATATTTACCGTGAATGCTTCCTTGTCTCAGCGACTATTGCCGCGGGAACGGTTTGCTGCGCTCAGTTCAGCTGGAGGGATTTTGGGCTGCTTGTCGACCATTCCCTTTGCTCCCATCATTGGCTCCCTGTTAGATCACTTGCAGCATGACTATCGTTATACTTTTTTCCTAGGCTCCACCATTGGAGCCATTGCTTTTGCCGTCAATTTTGGACTATATCGGAGATTTCTCAAGCTAGGCGGACCGAAGAATTACGTCGCGCCCTAAGGCCAGAAACACTTTGGAATAGTTATGCATATCAATCTTCATACCCGTAGGTGGATGCTCCAAGGATGGAGGCCAAATTACTGGAAGCTGCTTCGCTCTGTAGAAACCGGCAGTGTATTCAGACCTGAATTCGGCCCTTATACGGCGGTCGTACCTGGTTCGGTTCACACTACTCTGAAAAATGAAGGCATTATTCCAGACTGGAACAAAGGCCGCCAATCGTTGAGCTGTGAATGGATCGAACACCGCCAATGGGAATTCTTTACGGACTTTAAAGAGAACGAGTTGCCGACAGGAAAAGAAATGACCCTATATGCGGAAGGGCTGGATTATTCTGGTTGCGTCTTGGTCGACGGTAATCTCGTGACCTCCTTTGCCGGAGCCCTTTTGCGTCATTCTATTCGCTTGGGCAAAATTCTAAGTGATGGTAGATCACATCGATTGAGTTTGATCTTCGATTTGCCTCCCGAGGAGCAAGGTCAAGTCGGCGTAACGTCGCATTCCCGCTACTTCAAACCGCGCTACAGCTTCAGTTGGGATTGGTGCGTACGTTTGGTGCCGGTGGGTATTTCGGATAAGCTGACATTGGTCGTCGGTCCGCAGAACGTCGAGGTACTGAATGCGCGCACCGAGACCACGAGACAGTTACAGCGTGGCAGAGTAATCGTACAGCTCCACAATCCAGGAAATAAAACGTCCGTCCGACTTCGCTTGCAAGCTCCTAGAACCAATGCCTTAATTGTAGATAAAAAAGTCGTTCTTGGTAAAGGAGCGAAAACAATACTCATCAATGTAAGGCAGCCGGAGATTTGGTGGCCAAATGGATCGGGAGATGCCCGATGCTACCGGCTTGAGATAAGCAGCGGCGGTGACACCCTGTTTTCGGGGCCCGTTGGTTTCAAACACGTACGCTGGTTGCCATGTGCCAAAGCACCTTCTGACGCGAGACCATTACTATGTGAGGTGAATGGGAAGCCTCTTTTTCTGCAAGGCGTGAATTGGACTCCGCAGACAATGGACTATCCGGCTGCGACAGATGCCGATTGCCGCAAGCTCGTCCTGCTTTACAAGTCGATGGGATGCAATCTCGTGAGAGTTTGGGGTGGAGGATATCTGGAGAGGGAAATATTCTATCGAGAATGCGATGCTGCCGGCCTAATGGTTTGGCAGGAATTCCCCCTTTCTTCATCCGGGGTAGAAAGCGAAGCCCCTAGAGGCCGCAAAATGATCCGCCTACTTGAGAAAATCGTCACCGACTACGTTCGCCGTCGCTCCTCCCATCCCTGCATGGTCGCATGGTGTGGCGGGAATGAACTTCAAAAGGCACCTGCCAGTCTCGACGATATTCCCGCTCCCCTCAATGAGGGGCATCCGGCAATTGCAGCAATGGCTCGAATAGTCAAGCGTGAGCAACCCGAAATTCGCTTTTTCCCAACATCTCCAAGTGGTCCTCTTTTTTACGCGCATCGGTGCGCAATGGGCACTGGACGACATCACCATGTGCATGGGCCGTGGGATCGTGTCGCTAGCGAAGCGGAATGGCAGGACTATTGGAAACACGACGACAGCCTCCTTCGCGCAGAAACAGGAGTTGCCGGAGCTTCCAGCGAAAAACTACTGCGTCGTTATGCCGAGGGAGAATCAATATGGCCTCCATCGTTTACCAACCCTTGGTGGCGACACAGTTCTGCCTGGTGGTTGCAATGGGAGCTATTCGAAAATGAACTCCGCAATCTTTCACCATCCGTACAGATCAAAACATATATCAAGTTGTCGCAGGAGCGTCAGGCCAAATTTCTGGCCCTGGCCGCAATCTCATGCAAGCGTCGGTTTCCAACATGCGCCGGATTTATTGTTTGGATGGGGCATGACGCGTTCCCCTGCCCCTCGAATACATCACTCATCGATTTCGATCGCCAGCCCAAACCAGCTTATTATGCCTTGCAGAAAGTTTTTCTCGCATCGTCGAGCGATTTCTACCGGAGATGAAACACTTCCCTCAAAGGGGTCGAGACAGGACTGTTATCAACGTTTGAAGGCATGATTTCGCTCATGTGCTTCCACCATTTTCGACACCATTCTGTTTCGGCGATCTCTTCCCACCGCTTTAGGTCTTCGATTTCAACATAGGCAAACAACTGATTTGTCTTGTCGCTTATGTAAATGGAGTAGTTGTTGACTCCATGCACCTTAAGCGTCGCTGCAAGTTCGGGCCAAATAGGATTGTGCCGACGCTCGTATTCATCGACAAATTGGCCGTGAACAGACATAATAAAAGCTTTGCGAATCATGCCACAAATTCCTCTAAGGCCGGTACGTTTTGACTGCTCCCGTTAGAGAGTCTACTTGGATTGTATAAAAGTTTTTCCAACTAGATGTTTCGCCGTTGGCATAAGTGAGTGTTAAGAACCAATTTTTAGTTGGATCGAGGTTTGTTGATCCGTCTGGATAGAAAAGAATGGGTATATACTCGTAGTTAGTTTTGACCCGTGGCAGCGGTTGATTTGTTGGAGCCGGCTGACGTGTAATAAGGCTGGAGTCCAATATTGTCGAATAGCCTGAAGTTGAATTAAGCTGAATTGTGGTGGGCAAATAGTAAACTTTGTCACAAGGTTTATAGGAATTATCGACTCCTTGCGCGGCGAGCTCAGATGTAGCGAGTCGAATAAACGACTGTATGGCATAGGAATCGCTAGATTTTCCACTGACGAGGTCTTTGTAAATATAGAGACGCAATTCAACGGCGCGGTTCTGGCTTATAGCAGATTGTCTGGCGACCATAAACTGATCTACTAGTTGCTGTCCAGACTGAGTCAGATTGGAGCTAAGGACAATGCGATTGAACGCTGGAATCGAAATCGTAGTCAACAGCCCTATTATCACGGTCGCAACAAGAAGTTCTGTTAGGGAGAATGCTTGACTTCGCCTGATGGATAGCCGGTAGGTTTTCATGTCATTTTCCAAATTGCTTGGTTGAGTTAACGCGGAAGCGGTAATACTTTTCCACGGTCTCGTCGTTATTGGTGACAAAATCAGGCAGGTTCTTGTCGTTGGGATCGATATAACGCTCAATGGTGCTGGATCCACGCAGTTCACCGGCAACTTGATCCTGACTTTCGTTCCAGACAGCCTGGGGGGTATTGGAAGCTTTCTTGAGCGTTTGCACGCGGTAGTGAACGGTGTAGACATTCGACTTGGTGGTTAAGCGGCCGTATAGGTTTGCGTATGGCCGTTCCCGAGTATTGTCGCCGGTGACTCGGTAATTGCCCCAGAAGTCCGGTGACGAGCTTGACATGGAAGCGTATGTCGCTCCACTGAGCTTAGGAACAAGAGCAATGCTGCAAATTTCTGTCGCAGACCGATATAGATCATTGTTGCGGAAGCGGTCTTCAATGCCGCCAGTGGTGCCGTTACCGCGCAGTGTTTCGTCTAGGTTGATGTCGTAGCGGTAGCTACCTCCCTTACCGGCGATTTTGTATGTAGCGGCATCTCCATTGGGGATAAGCATCATCTTTTCTGGATAGAGTACAGCTCGTATCGCTGTTTCGCGGTGGATGTAGGTAAAGGGTACGATCTGGTAATTAAGGTTTATCTTCCCAGCCGTGGAAAATGGTTCACTTACCGCGTATGGCTCAACTACTGGCATATGGAAAAGATCCATAATGAGGTGATCCGGTGGTGTAGTGAACGGAGGTCCGCTGACCGGTGATCCAAGCCCGGGATGCCTGGCTGGAGTCGGACGAAAAAGAAGCGTCTGCCAAGGCATATTTCTCCGTACACCGGTCGGTAACGATCCGAACATGCCGGCCGAAGAAATTTGGCGGTTCGGCGAGAAGTAGCTACTGTTGGTGGTGTCGATGTCGAAGTTATATGATGCAACAAAGTACGGAGGATTTGTGCCGGTACTTTTGATATTTCCTTCGTCGGGTTTGTTAATATACGGGCCGTCGGAGAGATTGGAGATGCCATTGTCCCAGTCGCCGGGCACTTCTCCTGCTTGCCAAGGAGTACTTTTCCCAACAACGACGCCGGTTTTGGATTCAATATTTGTGGCTAGTGATGTAGGCGCGGCAGAGGTCGGTCCACTTGGCCACGTGTCATCATAGGTTCCATAATTTACCCCAGGAGCGAGTTGTCCGGCCGTAGCGCGATAGAATGGGCTCTGGGCTTCACCCCACAAGCTGTGAGCGAAAGCCGTAGCGCCATATCGCGCGTGAGGCTTAAAGAGAGCGTCCGCTTTCTCTATTTTTCTTCGGCCGGCTATGATTCGCATATCGCCGGATGTTGCAATGATTTCCTGCAGGACATCTCCATCGGACATGAAGGCGGAGGTGCTATCATCGGTGAAGCGGCCGCCGAATGGACCTGACACCGTATTGGCAGCCGAAAGAAAGAAATATCTGAAGTTGCGCGTGGGCTTTCCTGTCTGACTCACCTGTGCGGGGGCAAGCGTTGGAAGAGGTAGTGTGGCAGGAGGAAAGTTAAGTGTAATGGTTTGTATCTCTACATTATTGAAGCGAACGCTAATTGTCAGATCCCCGCCTTTAAAGAAAAAAGTTCCAGTGGTTTTATCAAGATCAATTGGCTGGCTAAGATAAGGATAGGCTTTCTTGTTATAGCCAGTATAGATGGAGTAATTGGTGCCGCTGACTGTCTCGGTCGCGGTCAATCCCGACAAGGGCAGGATATGGCCTTGTCTTCCTCCAGGATAGTTGAACCCTTGCCAGATTGTGCCAGGCTGCGTCGCTTGAAATCCCATATTTTGCAGTGAAGCGGAAGACGAACCGCACTCGAATAATTCCTGTCCTTTAAGTTGAAAGGTAAATCCGGTTTTAGGCGGGGCATAGCCTAATGCGGGATTAAACCAATCCAGTCCAATCAGTGCCTGTACACGAATGTGATTGGGATTAGTTGGAACAACGGCAGGATTTGTTTCGACTGGCGGATTGACCGTCTTGCCGTCCCGGGTATGAGTGTAGTCGGCTACTCCAATAAACCAAATGAAGGCACCGGAAACTGTGCTAAATCGTCCAAACCCTCGTGTATTATTGCCATTGGTAAATTCAGCCTCCGTGGGGACAACCAATCCTTGAGGTCCGTTTCCACCCGGAGTTTGTACTGGCGTGGAATTATTGTAGCCAACGTCCCTATCTGGAGCAAAACTCTTGGCTGTGCGAGCGCTACCGCCAAGTTGGCTGTCCTCGAGATTGACTGTACGGATGTAATCGAAAATCTCGGTCAGGAGTTGATCTCTGTCATCCCCGAGTTTCGCTTTGAAATGGCCGCCAAAGCCGGGTATGGGGCGTTCGGTCAGGTATTGTAGATATTTATAAAGCTCCTTATTGCGAGTGAGATTGATGTCGGTGGTGGCACTATTTGGATCCTGACGCTGAAAATAGTAGCGATACTGTTGACTTGCGGGCAGGTCAGTGCGCATCGTCGAGCAGAATGCGATCAGCTTATCGGTGGTAGTGACGTAAGCGGAGTTGGAGTTGGTCGCGAGACTCGAGTGAATCGGCCAAATCGTGACGCGAGGACGATTGAAAAGATTGACTTCGGGAGCGCGGTTGTAGGCCGTGATAAAAAACTTGGCGCGCTGCAGATCGGCTTTGGTAAGCGGATTGTAATCTCGTTTGTTTGAGTCAAACGTAGGCTTGAAGAGTAATTCGTCGGTCGAAGCAAAAAGCCGATCCTTGTCATTTCTTACGCCTCCCGGGGAGGGGGCTCCTGTGGGATTGGCCCCGTCGTCGGAAATGCGTGGCACAAGGGCATAGATCTGGGCTGAACTGAGTGTGGAAAAAACGGTGCGCAAGGATGTGGTCGCGGGCAGCCCCGGAAAGCGCTGATACTCCCGTGTAGCTGGCTGCGCTGTGGCGTAACTGCGCTCTGTGGCGCCTTCAGTGCGAGGAGTGTCCCAGAACACGCCATCAGATGCGGTGTTGATGTTAATTTTCGATGTCTCATCGTCCGTCCAGAAAGCTATACGCCCAATAATCGGGTTAGTTTGGGTCGGTATATTGCTGCCAGAAAAAGTCGCCACTTTTCCATTGCCCGACGAAGGAGCTAGTGTGGCTCCATTTTTGAGAACGTAGAGCCACTGCACAGGCATGGGAACTTTCTGGGAGGTGGTTGCTCCGGGAGTGTTTTCCAGATAGAAGCCGTCTACGAGTGTGGAGTACGTCTGCTTGCCGTTGCTGGTGATCAGATTGTTGCCGTCGAGAATGGGGTAAATGTCTGTTCCGTCGATAGACTGAGGCTCGTTCAAGTCCACAAACAAAGCGGGAGATGACGACCAGTTAGCCAGACTCGCAGCTTCGCTCGAGGCGTTAAATCCTCCGCTGACGCGCATAAGATTGGAGGAGTATAGCTTGAAGCAGCCTGAAGCCGTTCCAGACGTGTCGTAAGTTCGGATCATCCCTGGTTGCGATGCCCACGCCAGGTTGGGGGTGGATGTGGCGTCTTTAATTTGAGCGATGACGAAGTTCACCGTTGAATCTGCAAGCTGCCGCGTGCCTTCATTTGCCACGGAATTTTTGGCCGTGACCAACTCGGTTCGCACGCTCAAGATAAATGAAATAATTAGAACAGAAAGCAGTACAAGCGATCCCATCACCAGTACGAGGGCCGCGCCATTCTTCCCTGAAGATGCTGCTGTGCGTAGCATAATAGATCTTAGTTCTCACTCCATTTGGAGCTGGCGATTGGAACGATCTCGGAGAATATCCTGTAATTGGCACGCCGATCCGTAAGGTTTGACTGTAACGTCTGCAAGTCTTGGTCGTAGTCGCTCTGCGCCGATGAATTGAAGAGTCCAGATACACCAAAATCAGGGTTAATGCTGCCATTAGCGAGACGTGCGGCAGATTCCTCATCGATAACGACGAATGTCACCTGAACCAAGGGCGGCAGTTGATTGCGGGTGATGCCGGTGGCTTGGCGGGAGTCGTAAGTGTAATTCGGGGCGAGGCGGTTGCCATTGGGATCGTCTTGCGTCGAATAGCGTGGCAGAAAGATCATGGCAACGATGTTCTCCGCAAGCACCGTGGCGGGCGGTGAAGGTTGACTCAATGGGAGCTTGAACCAGTCGAGCCCGTTGTATGCCGGGTTTCCGGAAGTGTAGCTATAGAGGCGCGTTTGGGAGGAAGGGAGCATGAACTGCATCAAGCGATACCGATACCGGGCTGGCAGAATCGATGTGCTGATGAATGTTGGGCGCCAAGCCAGATCGCTGTTAAACTCGAGAAAAAAGCCCCAGCAGTTAAGTAGATTTGGCAAGCCCTTGGCCTCGGAGCTCGTTTCAAAGCCAAAGGGCGCTTGAAAGAAAACGCCATGCCCGGGTCTGGGCGGCGTTGAGGTTCCCAGCAGAGCTTCGGTTTTACCTACAATGAAATGCAGTTCCGACTGGCGGACATAGGCTTTCGGTATTGAGGGGGGCTGGGGTTCATAATCCCAGTAGGTATTGAGCGTTGCTTGGCTCAGGCGGCGCGTGATTGTATCAAACGCAATTCTGGCTTCCCGAAATGTTTCTATCTTGGACTTGGAATATTTAACTGTCTTGGTTACTGCGGTCGTGAGGTTGAAGATCATGACTAGGATAAGCAACAGGATAGCGGTGGCCACCATGAGCTCCAGTAGCGAGAATGCTTGAATGCGGGTGCGCGCCGGCCTCCACCGCTCCGCATTGAGCCGCGTATGTATGTAGGATGTCATGGCAACAAGCAGGTCAATTCTTCTTCGCGATCCACTTTGTATATGTCGCAGTGTACTTCGCTTTTTTTGGGCTGGTGATTGTGATGACTACAGTGGTGAGGTTTGTGGAAGGAGCGCTCGCTCCCAGAATGGCAGTGCTCTTGCTGGCCGTGAATTGGGCCGCATAAATATATCCGTCTGATGAATTGCTGAGAATTTGTCCATTCTCGTCAAAATAGTACGTCGCGAAGTCTGGAATTTGGTCGTACTCGGTTTGCGACAGTTCATTGGAGATGCGCTGCACGATGCGCGCTTCCGTTGTTGTATCGATCGCTTTCTTGAGATTTGATAATCCCATCGGCAACAATCCGATCAGTCCCATCAGGGCGAAGGTGAATACTCCAAGAGCAAGGATGACTTCCACTAGGCTAAACGCTGTGCTATCCTGCCAGAACCGGGCATTCTTTGCCTGCGGGAGGACTGAGTTCATATCTGATCCACAAGTTTAATTTCGACGTTAACAAGGAAATTCTAAGCAATTATCTAATAGACGAGTATGTCGTCGTTACTTTGATGACGTTACCGGGAATGCTCGTTAACCGATCGCTTCGATAGTATTTATTAGCAAGATGGCTTGAAGTTATCTTCTCTTAAACTGATCTTATATTATGCTGTAATGACGCTAGTTTAGCTTGTTAAGTTGCTTATTGCGAGTGCTTTAAATTATTATGCATATTCTGTATTGATGTGAGAGTGTTCTGATGTGGAACTCTATCCCGCGAGTACATTCTACGATTGGCGGGGTGAGAGGAGCCACGTCCGCCCCCACAAATGTGAAGTCGGCTGTCCGACGGAAGCGATCGGCAGGCCGAGATGTGCAAGCTGCCAGCGGCTCCAACGTACGCCATCGGAGTGATCCACTGTCTCGATCGAATAGGCATCAGCGGCAAGTTCTCGAAGGCGTAGTGGAGGTATCTTTTCTCCGAGTTGACGATCGTAAACAAGCAGCGACACCACGACGTGCGTCTTGTCTGCCGCGACATATTGCCAGGCAGACCATCCACTGTCAGCGAAGGATTCGAGTCGATACAGGTCACCTTGCTGGATGATTGGCCGAAGGCGCTTGTAGAAAGCGATAAATTCCTTGTAGCGGGCCTGCTCTTCCTGAGAAAGCCGGTTTAATGGGCTACCGATACCAAGAGCTCCGCGCATGGCGCAATGAAAGCGGAAATCGAGCGGAACCGTGCGTTTAGTTAACGAATTGATTTCATCCGTAACCCAGCACTCCATGGTCTGCGCGGGATAGACGAGACTGTAACCGTCCTGAATGGTGATACGATCGACGGCGTCGGTGTTGTCGCTTGGCCAGAATTGATCCGTCCGATGCATGATGCCAAAATCGATTCGTCCTCCACCGCCTGAACAGCTTTCAATTGTAACTGAGGGGTGGCGGCGACGAAGTCGGTCAAGGATGGCGTAGAGGGATTGCGCATAGCGGTAACCAAGCTCTTGCCCGGCAAGCGAACCAGGTTCTGTCACATAGCGATTCATGTCCCACTTGAGAAAATCAATGGCGTTTTCACGCAACAAGCGATCGAGCATTTCGGCGATATACGCTGAAACTTCGGGGCGAACGAGATCCAGAATCAGTTGAGACCGAACTTCCGTGCGTGGACGTTTCGGGAAGTGCAAGACCCACTCTGGATGCTCCCGGTAGAGATCAGAATCCGGATTGACCATTTCCGGTTCAACCCAAAGACCGAACTGCATTCCGAGTCTCCGTACTTCTGAAATCAATGGATGAAGTCCTCGCGGGAAAGCATCGACTCGTGGAAACCAATCACCCAGACCTGCCCGGTCGTCTCGCCGAGAACCAAACCACCCGTCATCCACGCAGAAGAGTTCCACTCCCAATGCCGCTGCTTGACGGGCTAGCATGAGCTGATTCTCCTCTGAAACATTGAACCCAAGGGCTTCCCAACTATTATAGAGAACAGGACGTAGCGGTAACGAGGGGCCGTTTCGCGGCAGCACAATTTCCCGTGCATAAGAATGTAAGCGTCTGCTTGCGCCGCCCCGTCCTTCGTTACTCCACCCATGAATGAGCGTGGGAGTGGATTGGCGTTTTCCCGGTTGCAGAAGCAGGCGGAAGTCCTCTGGATGAATGCCTGCTACAACTCGCAGCGCTGCCGATGAATCAACTTCCCACGATATTTGCCAATGACTGCTGTGAGCCAGTGCAGCGAAGAAAACCTCGCCAGTCTCTCCTGTCGCCGCACCGCGACGATTGAGCAAAAAGAACGGGTTGGACGAGTGCCCAGTATTGAGCCCTCTCGATCCCATCAGGGTGCGGCCGGGAGGTAGTTCGTGACGGATTGTTTGGAATTCACGAGCCCACGTTCCGGACGGCCTCCAAACTTCGTAAGTGGCCGACGGGAACGCGAGCGCTCCGCTGCCCAGTTGCTCAACGACGATGTCCTCTTCACCACGGTTGACCAGTTCCAACCACCGTTCGATCACATCGTATTCAGAATGGAGTCGGTAGTGAAGCAACGCACTAAACGGAAAAACCTCGTCCCTCATTTCAATCACAAGCGAAGGCGTGGTCGATGAATTATCAATTAAATGATTGACGTAACGCAAGCGGGCGTCGCGTATACAATCGGTGTCGTTTTGGAAAATCACACGAAGTGCCACGTCATGGTACGAGATATCCCCGCACGTAGGGAGTTCATCCGCGCGCCCCTGCGTTTCCCAGACAAAAGAATTGTCGCCATAAGACTCTAGTTGCGCCCAATCGCTACTCTCTGGATAGTCGGAGTGGAGGCATCCGTGCCCCAGGTTAATCACTTGCCTGTTGGGTAGCACGCGTATTGCATAGAATGATCGCGCCAATTTCAGCAGGAAAACGCCAGACCGGGCATCGTAATTAATCATGACGGGTGCGGATGTGAATGCGTTCAGGCTCGTGAGATTTCGAGGCTGATAATTTCGTAGGGCGAATAGTCAAACTGGCCGCGTTCGTCGACAAGCTTGTCGATCGGTTCACCGAGCAGATTGACCGCCGTTGCACGCCAACCCTCGTCAAGCATGAGGCGGGAACTGCCGCGCCTACCGGATACCTCGTGCATTCGCAACGTCCACCTTTCACTAGAGCCTGGAATGGCCCAGCAGGGAACCAGCGTATGGCCTCCTTCTAGTCCATGGTAGGCGGTTGAAACGGGTTTCCCATTATAGAGAAAAGGTCGCGTATAAAGCCTATCGGCCAGTACGGCTGGTTGATGTTCCCGCGGAGATGTTCCATCATAGAGTCCGATGGAAAAGCGAATGTCGTGGCGGCCAATGTCTGTGAACCGCGACTCCGGTTGAACCCGCGCCAGATGGGGCGGACGCACGTTGATGTGAGCGTCGTCGAAGCCAGTCCACTGTGGGCTACGGACAAGGCTGAGGCCGATGTCGCCATTGTGTACAGAGGCTCCGTACTTCGACTCTGTGACGAGGAAAAGGCCCTCGCTTTCGCCTTCATCGAAGACTGCGAGATGACGACTGAATGGAACTTCCCACATGGCTTCAGCGGCCATTCCAACGGGCAATTGTGGACGCAGCACGCTTCCGAACCCGCAACCGAACCGGGCGTGCGGAGCACGATAGCGCGTCGGGAAATGCATCTTGAGTAGAGTCTTGGGCTCGTGCCAGTCCAGATGTACTTCGATCTGAACGGTCGGACTGCCCGATTCCAGCCAGTAGACTACAGTGATCCGGCTCTTTTCGCCGATCGTTCTCGAGACGGAAAGTCCGGCGCGATGAGCTCCTTGATCGCACATTTTAATCTTCACTGGAGTGGCGCATTTTGCGCCGGTGGAGAGCGTGTGCCGGTCGATCTCCCAGCAATCAAATGCGGTCGGGAAATCCTGATATGTAACGAGCGCTGCCAAGGGCTCGGCGATTTTGATCTCGCGTCCAAGGGTTCGTAGCTGTCCGATCGTGCCGTCTTTCTCCAGTTTAAGTTCGACGAGGTCGTTGCTTAGTTGGCGCTCGGCAAGCGAAACTGGTGCGGGCACGATCGGGCGCATTGCTGTGCTTGCCGCAATGCCGGACATTGGCGGGATTTCTACATAGACTGGATCGCAGCCTTCAACGGGACTGATCCATTCTTTCACTGGAATGGGCAAAGGATTGAAAATACAGAGTTCGGCAGGTTCCGTCTCGAGCGACTGTTGTGAGTCGCGATGCTGCTCCAGCGAGATCCGGTTGAGATCAGGTACGCCCTCGAGGTAAACGTCAGGAATGGATGTGCCAGTGATGTAGTCATGGAACTGGGAGAAAATGGCGCGCTTCCATGCAAGGAGCGAAATAGGGCCTTCACTGCGGCAACACGCTACGGCCTCCCGAATTTGCAGTTCTCTTTCCAGCCGGCGAAAGGCCTCCTTGAGATTGCCATGGGTAGTGTAGGTTCCTCGATGATACTCGAGGTAGCATTCACCTTGATAGGCGGGAAGGCGGTTGCGCACCGACTCCATGCGTTTGAAGAAAGCCTCGGGATGATCCCACGTTAAAGATGGCATGTTCGGCATGCTGTCAAGGCGGCGTGCTCGCTCGCACATCTCATCAGTAGTGCCTCCGCCTCCGTCGCCATAGCCAGTCGGCAGAATATACTCGCCGTGGACATCCGACTGTAGATGGCCATAGTAGCCATTCTTGACGTCGCCAACGTTCATGTGCGTGACGTAGCCGCTATTCTGGCTCATGTGCGTGACGATTTCCGAGCCGTCCATTCCTTTCCAAATAAAGCTGCTGTATGGGAATCGATTGATCGGATTCCACATCATCTTCGTCGTGTAGAGATAGTCGACTCCGCTCAATTTCATCACCTGTGGCAGGCACGCTGTGAAGCCGAACGCATCGGGCAGCCACGTTAGCGTCGACCGTTTTCCGGAAAGCTCGCAAAACGCTTCCTGTCCAACGGAAAATCCGCGCGCGAGCGCTTCGCCGCATGCCATCCACGTATCGGATTCGACATACATGGCTCCGGTTGCTTCCCATCGACCGGCATGGATACGCTCCAGAATTCTATCGTATAGTCCGCTGGAGTGACGGCGTACTGCCTCGTAGCTGGCCGGCTGGCTATAGGAAAAGCGGAACTCCGGATAGGAGTCCATCAGTCGATTCATGGTTGCAAAAACATGCGTAGCCTTGAATTCACCAACCCGCTCAGGCCAGAGCCAGACGAGATCAATGTGGGCGTGCCCGCTGATCGTACAGTTAATCATTGGATCCTTGCGACGGAACTCGCGATAGATCTCCGCCAGCTTTTCGCGCAATGCCGGCACGCCCCTTCGGTCATAGATGTCAACCGCTTCGTCTAGCAGACGCAGCATACGGCGGTAGTACGGACTATTGTTTTCCACCCCCGGTTGCTGGCAGCCAAATGGAATCAAGTGGGGTTGCAACTGCGGATTCTCCCGGGCACGCTCATCAAGCATAAGATCAAAAAGACACTTGAGATCGTGATAGGCATGCCACGCGTCTTCGTTTTTTTGGCACGTGAAGGCGCCTTCAAACCGCGCGCCTTCATGTGAAAGACCGCTGGACTCCGGATGCCAGATTCCAGACTGTATGCATACCGCTTCCACCCAGCCTACCCGCACGTTGCGTGGCAACGCGCAGTATCGGTGAGCAACATCCAATCCATAATACGGAATGGAGTCGAGATAAAGAGTTCCCTCAGCCTGGTCGCGCCAATTTATATAGAGCGATCCGTCGTGATCGGGGAACATTACTCTATACCAGCGCTGATCGTAGAGCTTGCCCCAGGGCTGTCCCACGACTACGGGACGGAGTGGCTTGTGAACGGCCACCTCCAGTGATTCGTGAATCTCTGAAGGATCGCTTGCTTCAACTGCCAGTGATTGGCAGTCGAACCAGATGGATTGCTTCAGGCGAGTGACCGCTGACTGAACACGATTTGGAACGAGCGCTAGAAAGTGGTGGGTCGGTAGCATAAGTAGTGGGTGTAACTAGAAGGAGATAGGATGCAGTGCTTCGAGGCAGATCCCGCACATGTCAGGCAACGGCATGCCGGATTTCCGTAGCTGCTATTAACTCAAAAAACGACGCAGGATTCTTCCTTTGAGGTGACGTGCGCTGATGTTATATTGATTTTCGAGCGAGATATCTGTCACTGGAGCGCGGCGATGGCCGCCATGCGTATATCAATATAGGGTACCAAAAAATCAACTTAAGCTAAGATGCGCTTATGTCGTTATGTTAGAAATTACATAACGTGAAAAAATCCTACCTCTCTCTAAAGCGTCTTGGCGGCGTGGCGCTGACCGCCCTGATCTATGCCAATGTTCTTCCCGCTAAAGGCGCCAACGTCCCTCAGGAGGCGGCATTGACCCACTGGACGCCCTGGGGTACCGCAACCTTTGTGCAGGCGGAAGATCCAGCTCTTGCTATGCCCACTGAGTCGCCTAGGCCTACTGTTGCAAAACCTTCGCCGGGACAAATTCAGGCCATAATCCAGTTGGCTGAGCAATGTTTGACGGAATTGTCGGAAAGAACGTCCGATGCGGATACGCAGTATTACGAGAAGGGGGACTGGCGGTTCACAAACCAGCTGCTTGCATGTGATGCGGGGCCCGCGGGACTTGCGGCAGCCTTATGGAAGTACCGTCAAACTCACCCGGAAAGCATGGACTCTGCTGCCAAGGCGAAGCAGGAATGGTTATACCGGATTGCCGTAGAAACAGTTGAACGCGGCATCGCCTTGCATGATGAAAACGGCAAGCTTAAGAACCCAGGCTCCCACGCGGTGTTTTGGTATCTCGAATTTGCCAGTATTTACAATTTGCTCAAAGACTCGCTCAGCCCGGAAACGCGAAACCGCTGGCAAGAAGTCATGCGCGGCGAAGTCAAGGCGCTCCAGGCTTCAGGCGACTTGCCTGACCCCACGAAAGCCGGATGGAAAGGCACTGATGGCTGGTACACTAACGGTAATGTCGATATTTGCCATGCCGCGTGGATTTATCAGGTCTGGCAGGCTATAGGTGATGAGGAGTACAAGGCTCTCTTTGAGCGCTGCTGGAAACACACGCTTTTTCCGAGTCAAATCCGCTGGAAAGGTTATGGCCTTTATTTACTGAAGGCACCCACTAAGCTCGATGGATCGGATGGTTCCGGATATATTACCGAGGCAAATGCCAAGCCAGGATTTGATAAATCCTACGGCGCGATGCAACTTAGCATCGTCGCACGGCATTATGTCAAGTCCCGCGACCCGCGCGCGCTACGGGTAACAAATCTTCTCTGCAACGCATTGTGGCCTCACGTCGATAAAGAAACCATGGTACTCAATGCCATGTATGGCAGTCGCAAGTCGGAGATCTTTCCCTTCTACTCGTGCGCCCCTGAAGTTCTCACATGGCTAGGTGGCCGCAGTGACTTCCAATCGGAGGTGTCGCCTCATTTTGACAAAGCGATAGCTCCCTACTTCACCGAAAAGGCCGCGCAGAACAAAAATGACCCCGGGTTTTATCGCGCTTGCGGATTCGACCTCGCAGCATTGCTTGAAGCCGCAGCAGCTACCGGTAAGTAAGGCTGGTCTATACGGTGTTAAGGACTGGAGCGTGGAGATTGAATGAATCTCCACGCTCGCTTACCAGTCAGTCTTTCCGTTGTTCTGATTCAGCAGTCTGCAAGTGCCTTTTCCATTTATCGCATTGCAAATTTGCGACCATTGAATTGGAAAAGGCTTGAAAAGCGATCTTTGACGAGTAATCGACAAAGCCGCAGGCAGGAAAGCACCTGCGGCTCGAAGGGTTGTGGCGATTTTGGCCGGGAGCGCTGTTGTTTGTCGGTCACGTATTGGTTTTCCAATACGTTTCCTCCTCGCGCATTGCTCTCGATCCAAAATCGCTTCACAACGCTGGTCTCGCGACTTTTCCAGAAATCTGCTAGTCCAGAACGACGCTGTCGAAACCGGGATTGCTCGCGGACGTGTCGAGCGATCCGTTCATCCAGAATACAACGCTGTTAATTGTCGGAGTAAAATTCAACCCGTTGAGGTTGTAATTATTCAGGACAGTGACGCCGTTGAGCTGCACGGAGACTTGATTGGTGGAGGGTATGTACTGGATCGACGCGAGGTTGAATCCCGTGGCATTAAATGCCGGAACGGCTCCAGTTGCCAGCGTATAGATGGTTCCATTGGCAAAGATGGAGTAGTTTCCATTCGTGCGAATAATCAGCCAAAGCTGTCCACTGTTGTTGGTAATTGGTGGCTGGTTGATCGCCTTTTGGAATCCCATGCTAAACCAGTTATTGGAAATGCCGTAGGGCTTGATTTTGGCCGTTAACGTCACGACGTCCGTAGGAGCATCAATGGCGACACCGGCGTATTTGTTGGTGTTTCCAGTGATGGCTCCATACCGATCTGTCCCAATGGTACCGATCTTTACATCGCTACCAGTCACCCAGACTTTTTGCCCGGTCCTGGTGTTCGCACCATTAAAGGATGCTCCCGTCGCGTAGGTGCTGAAATCTTCCGTGAAGCCCTCTGCGAGCGCCTTCCATGCCGCCAGCATAAACTCTGAAATCTCCAACGCGTAACCACGGTATTGGTAGACAGCGCCCGATGCGAAGATGCTCCGATAATCAGAATCCACCTTCTGCAATTGCGAATTCAAAATCGGATCAATATCGCTGCGGCCTCCTAGCCAGGACAAAATAGCCATCGCGCAAGTGGTGAAGGGAACCAGTCGAGGTGGATTGTTCTGATAGTTGTGACGGGTGCCACCGTTGGTATTGAGCATCCACGTTGATGTGTTCACGGAGTTTGTGATCACCTGCCGTTCGATCTGATTGGATAGAGTCAGATACTTGGCGTCATCGGTCAGGCGGTATAATCCTGCGGCGAAATCGAGCTGAAGTGTACCTGTGTACTCGGGATCATAGCCCCAGGGAAGCACTCCCGCTTCGGTGAGGAACGCGCTCGAGCTGGTTAAAGTAGGCTTCAGTCCAGCACCAATCCATCGGGAATCCGTGATGCCAAAGACAGCGATTTCATAGTTATAGGGATCAATCATGAATCCGTAACTATTATCGTAGTATGTCAGATACTTTGAATCGCCAAGAATGAGCCAGACTTTATAGAACGCTGACGTTTTGGCTATTTCAATGTTGCCATTGATGTAGTAGATCAGGTTCTTGTTATTCACCAGAAAGTCGGCGGCATTACGTAGCGAATTTTTCCAAGCAGTCTGATGTGCGGAATCCAGTCCTGACTCGAGGTTCAGATAGGTCTGCCCAAGCAGATTGATCATCTGGATGGTCGTAATGTCGCTTCCGGGATTCGTATTCACCTTGTCATTGCCAAATGCCCCGAACGATTTGCCAGCAACGGTTCGCTGGTAATTGCTAATTTGGTAATCCATGGTTTCGACCGCCATCTGATAATACTGATCGCGCGTCAAGAGCTTTTGGGTGTTGAGCAGTGGAGGGGTTCCGCTCCCCATCATCATCCAGAGCGTGGACGCGGCCACCGCCGGTCCTACGGAACAATATTGAGGGTTCGGCGTTGTGGACATATTCCAAACGCCGGCGCTGTAGTACGTTTTATCGCTGCTGCTGCTTTTATTCCAAGCATTGTAGACGCCATCGACTGCAAGTTGATTAATAAATTGAACGTCACTGAGATTGATGGCCGCATGGGTTAAGCATGAACCATTGCAGATCACTATGAGTGCTGTCATGACGATTTTCCATATCGATCCCAATACTGCTTCTCTTTTCTTGTATTGCATAGTTAGGTAGGGGTTGTTGAGGTTTATTCCCGCGAAAGGGGGAGGGATTCCTATAATGCATTATTCGCAATACCTCCTCTTGCTCTGTATTGCTTTTGTCTTACCCTCTGATTGCACGAGTAAAGACAAACATTGGAGTCAAACTTCAGGCATGACGTCGCCTAATGACTTTAGCGTCCGCAGCAGGATGGTAGTCGCTGTGATAGTGACTGCGTTTATCCAGATTCGCTTGGGATGCAATAATAGCGTACCACAAAGTCAATGAATCGGAAGAAATCTTAACTCTACGAAGGCATAGTCGTAACAGTACAAAGTATTAACAAACCGCCACAAAGGAAAACAAATGAAACAGCGTAGCGCCCATTATTGCATCGGCAAAATAGCCTTGGCTTTGATTATTCTGACAATGACCGTAGGGAGCAGCACCGCAGCCGTACTATTACAAGATAGCTTCGATCGAGTTGGTACGTTAAATGGCTCCTCCCTTGACGTTGGAGGGACTACATGGATCGCTAAAACCACGCTGACTACTGATGGTAGTTCCGTACCGCTTACGGGCGATGTCAGCGCATACACAAGCTTTGCCCCGACGAGTGGGTATATCTACGAAGTCAAAATGGATTTAACCATCAGCTTGGGCCGATTCTTCATGGGTTTCCTCACCAACACGACCCCTGGAACGGGATATATTCAAGATAACCCGAATGTGGAATACTCTTTACTGCAAGTGCGCCCCACCAGCTCCTACTACGTTGAAAGCGGGAGTTCCTCATTTGCTGCCATCACTAGCAGCATAGGCGCGGGAAACGGGACCTACTCCATCATACTGGACACATCAGCGCCCAACTGGACCTATCGTTTCACCGGTCCTACAGGAACCACTTCGACATACACGTTTGCTTCAAATCCCAGCATCACCTATTTTGGATTTGGAAGCCAAACAACCTCTACGATTACTGTAGATAATTTTGAGATCAACATGACGCCGGTGCCGGAACCTGCAGCGATAAGCCTGTGCGGGCTTAGCTTGGCAGCACTACTCTTCCTGCGTGCAACACGGCGGCGTTGAGCATGATTTGCGTAATACGATCTACTCCGCTACCTAGGCGGAGTATTCGAACATCGCAAATACATTGTCAACGGATCTCGCCTTATTCACGACATCCACTTGCTTGTCTGTTACTACCCGCACCCGGTTCCACTACTCCAAGCTACCTTGTGATGGCCTAGGAATACCGTGTCGCAGAGAGGATTAGTCTGGGTATAGGCAAACCAGATCATGGAAGACAAGCGATATAGCACGGATGACAAGATATGGATCTTGCATTTCTGCGTCGACATCCGTTTCAAACGAGTAGCCTCCCCCTCCCTCAAAACCTCGTCATTTAGCGGTATAATATACTGAAGGAAATGTCACTCTGACATTTTTCCAGCCCGGTTCTTGGGAATGCTCCTGAGACCGGGCTTTTTGTTTTCACTCTCAACCCAGGAGGTTTTATGGCGATTGTCATCGAAGCGGCCTATAGCAAGAAAGTCGGTTTACCCCACTACAGCAGTCACCAGTACAGCGTGACGCTCAGGAGCGAGATCAGCGATCTGTCTCAAGTCGAGGCGGAGAGCAGTCGGTTGTATGCGTTGCTCCAAGCGAGCGTAGATCGGGAGATTCAGGAGCAGGGATTTCTGCTGATCGGGCCCCCTGAACCTGGTCCAGATTGAGTGAGAGGATTTAACCTGATTGACCTGCTCCCATTTTTTAGGCCA
>OFJB01000235.1_pt1 | contig 29787 bp, 39 predicted proteins | sample 1775081 | NCBI WGS metagenome assembly OFJB01 (sample SAMN08195771, study PRJEB24354) | sludge metagenome | isolation source: initial sludge from phenol fed wastewater aerobic bioreactor | place: India: Nagpur | collected 2016-06-05
AGGTACGAATAGCCAAAAAAAAGCCCGCACGGGGCGGGCTCAAGCCCACAACTCAAGGGCGCGTGATGCTCAGAGGAGACTGAGGCATGAGGTTGAAACCGGCAGTGCGCCAATCTGGCGCGCTGCCGGCTCCGGAATGCTGTGCCGCCCACGGGGGCGTCCCTGAATGTCGAAAACTCGATGGGGCGCAACAATACGGATCGGCTTGCCGGGCGACAAACGACACTTTATGATGCGATGGAATAGAAAAACTTAATCGTCCGTGGCCTATCGTTTACCTCCCCTGTCGGCCTTGCGCGCTTTCGAAGCGGCAGCCCGCCATCTCAGCTTCAAGCTGGCGGCGGAGGAGTTGCACGTGACGCCGGCCGCCGTCAGCCAGCAGATCCGCCTGCTCGAGGACTATCTGGGCGTACCGCTGTTTCGCCGCCTGACCCGGGCGATCGAACTGACCGCGACCGGCGCCGCCATGCTGCCCGACCTGCGCCGCGGCTTCGACTGCCTGGCGGCGGCCGTCGATGGCACGCGCAGCGGCGACGACGGCGTGCTGACCATCCATGCCCCACCCAGTTTCGCCTCACGCTGGCTGGTGCCGCGCCTGCCGCGCTTTGCCGCCGCCCACCCGGGCATCGCCCTGCGTCTGTCGAGCGGCGACGATACCGTCGACCGCGACGGCGACACCGGCTGGATCAGCCCGCTCGATCCGCGTAGCGCCGACTGCGAGGTGGCCATCCGCTACGGCCGCGGCGATTATCCCGGCCTGCGCGTCGAGAAGATATTTTCGCCGGACTATGTGCCGGTGTGCAGTCCGCGCCTGCTCGCAGCCGGACGGCCGCTGACGACGCCGGACGACTTGCGCCACCACCTGCTGATCCACGACGAGACGATCAGCGACGAGGACCTGCCACCGGGTTGGCAGCAATGGCTGGCGCAGGCCGGCGTGCGCGGTGTCGATGCCGGGCGCGGCCTGCGTTTCTCTAACGCCATCCTGGCCGTCGAGGCGGCGCTCGACGGGCAGGGCGTCGCCCTCGCGCTGTCGCCGCTGGTCGAGGCCGATGTTGCCGCCGGCCGCCTGATCCGGCCTTTCGCACTGAGCATCCCGTCGCCCTACGCCTACTGGCTGGCGATGCCGGAAATGCTCGCCGGCCGGGCTGCGGTTGCCGCCTTCCGGGCCTGGATCCTGACCGAAGGGGCGGCTGGCGCCTGAATCCGGCGCGATCGGCTGGTGAGGTCTGTTACAAAATGCAATAATATAACATTGCATTTTCACCGCCGCCGCCTTGCTCGCCACGCGCCGTTTTGCCCTCGTCCTGTTGCTTTGCCTGGCCCAACTCGGCGCGCTGCTGCACGAGCTCGGCCATGCCCGGGACGATGTCGGCGCGGCGCCGGAGAGCTGCGCCATCTGCCTGGCCGCCCATGCGCTGGGGGCGGCGCTACCCCCGGCGCTGTTGGCGATCGCCGCGTTACCCGCGGTTTTTCCGCCGCCGACACCGGCGCTCGAGACGGCGCTGCGGGCTGAAGCGCCGCAGCCGACACAGCGCGGACCGCCGACCGCCTGAGATCCCCTTCCCGTGTTTCGCCGTCCGCTGCCCTGTCCGGTCAGCGGCGGACCCGTGTCGCCATTTCAGGAGTCTCCCATGTTGCAGAAACCCATCGCCCTGGCCTTGCTGGCCGCCTTTTCCTGTGCCGCGCCGGCGGCCGAGGATGCCGAACTGGCCGCCATCCGCAGCCAGCTCGCCGAACTGAAGAAGAATTACGAGCAGCGCATCGCCGCGCTCGAAGACAAGCTGGCGCAGAGCCGCGCCCAGGCTGAGAAACCTGCCGCTGTCGCGGCGGCGACCGAGGCACCGCGTCTCGGTACCCCGGCCGGCGGCTTCAACCCCGAGATCTCGCTGACCCTGCAGGGGCAGTACAAGTCGATGAAGAACATCGACGAGCGGGGGATCGCCGGCTTCTGGCCGGCTGGCGGTCACGACCACGAAAGCGAAGGGATCAAGGGCATTTCGAAGCGCGGTTTCTCGGTCGACCACACCGAGCTGATGCTGGCCGCCAACGTCGATCCCTACTGGCGCGGCCAGGCGATCCTGGCGGCGCTCGACCGCGAGGTCGAAGTCGAGGAAGCCTGGTTCCAGTCGCTCGGCCTCGACCACGGCATCGGCCTCAAGGGCGGGCGTTTCCTGTCCGGCATCGGCTACCAGAACGAGCAGCATCCGCATGCCTGGGACTTCGCCAGCGCGCCGCTGATGTACCAGGCACTGTTCGGCGAGCACGGCAGCTACGCGCAGGACGGGGTGCAGTTCAAGTGGCTGGCGCCGACGCCGATCTGGCTCGAATTCGGCGCCGAAGCCGGGCGCGGCGCCAATTTCCCGGGCACCGACCGCAATCAGAACCGCGCCGGAGCCGGCGCCTTGTTCGTGCACCTGGGTGATGATGTCGGCAGCTCGCATAGCTGGCGCGCCGGTTTGTCCTACCTGCATACCCGCGCCCGGGAGCGCGAGGCGGAGGTGCATGACGCCAACGACGTGCATGGCGACGCCAGCTTCACCGGCCGCAGCCGGACCTGGCTGGCCGATTTCGTCTGGAAATGGGCGCCCGACGGCAACCCGAAGTATCGCAACTTCAAGTTCCAGACCGAGTATTTCCATCGCACGGAACGTGGTGACATCGGTTGTGTCGGCGAGGAAGCCGGTGCCGCCTGCGACGGTACGCGCGACAGCTACCGCAGCCGGCAATCCGGCTGGTACGCGCAGGCGGTCTACCAGTTCACGCCGCACTGGCGTGCCGGCCTGCGCCACGAGCAGCTCGATTCGGGCAGCCTGCGCATCGGCGCCAACGTACTTGCCCAGCTCGGCGACGAGAACCAGATGTTCGCCCGCTACCGGCCGAAGCGCAGCGCGCTGATGCTCGATTACAGCTGGAGCGAGTTTTCCCGCGTTCGCCTGCAGTACGAACGCGACCGTTCGATGCCCGGCGTCACCGACAACCAGTTCACCGTCCAGTACATCATGAGCCTCGGTGCCCATGGTGCGCACAAGTTCTGAGGAAACGCCATGCACAGATTGATCGTATTGCTTGCCGCCCTCGCCAGCCTGCCGGCCTGGTCGGCGGTCGAAGTGTTCGCGACGGTGCCGGAGTGGGGGGCGCTGGCGCGCGAAATCGGCGGCGAGCGCGTCGCCGTCTTCGTCGCCACGAACGCGCTGCAGGACCCGCACCGGATCGAGGCGCGGCCGTCGCTGCTCGCCCGCGCCCGCCGAGCGCAACTGGTGGTCGCTACCGGCGCCGAATTGGAAACCGGCTGGTTGCCGGTGGTCCTGCGCGAATCCGGCAACGCCGCGGTGCAGCCGGGGCGCGACGGCTATTTCGAAGCGGCGGCGCTGGTCGAACGCCTGGAGGTGCCGGCCACGCTCGACCGTGCCCACGGCGACGTGCATGCCGCCGGCAACCCGCACGTCCATCTCGACCCGCACCGTCTGCTGCGCATCGGCGAGGCGCTGGCCGAGCGGCTGGCGCGCGTCGATCCGGCGAACGCCGCCGCTTACCGCACCGGCTTCGCCGATTTCGCCGGCCGCTGGCGGAGCGCGATTGGGCGCTGGGAGAAGGCCGCCGCGCCGCTGCGCGGGGTGCCGGTGCTGGTCCATCACGGCTCCTTCGCCTACCTGACGCACTGGCTGGGTATGCCGGAAATCGGCACGCTCGAACCCAAGCCCGGCGTCGAACCGAGCAGCGGCCAGCTCGCCGCGTTGCTCGAACGGCAACGGGCGCGGCCGGCGCGTCTGGTCCTGCGCGCCGCCTACCAGCAGGCGGCGGCGAGCGAATGGTTCGCCAGCCGCGCCGCCATCCCGGCCCTGGTCCTGCCCTATACCGTCGGCGGATCGCCGGCGGCGCAGGATCTATTCGGTCTGTTCGACGACAGCATCACTCGTCTGCTGCAAGGGCTGCGGTGAATCCGCCGGTGCTCGCTCTCGACGGCGTCGTCGCCGGCTGGCAAGGGCCGGCGACGCGCCCGGTGGACCTGCGGCTTGCCGCCGGCGGAATCGTCGGTCTGAGCGGCGCCAATGGCGCCGGCAAGAGCACGCTGCTGGCGGCGATTGCCGGTCGGGCGCGGCTCTTCGACGGCCGGCTGGCGGTCGCGCCGGGCGTTCGCATCGGTTTGCAGACGCAGGAAGTGCCGCCGCTCGCCGGCCTGCCGCTGGCCGGGCGCGAACTGCTGGCCCTGACCGGCGCCGGCAGCGCCGGTCTGCCGTCCTGGCTGGACGGCTGCCTGGATCGCCGTCTCGACCGCCTGTCCGGCGGTCAGCGCCACTACCTCGCACTGTGGGCGGTGCTGCAGGCGCCGGCCGACCTGCTGCTGCTCGACGAACCGACCAACAACCTCGACGCCGCCGGCGTCGTCCATCTCGGCCTGGCCCTGCGGCAGCGCGCCGCCGCCGGCTGCGCCATCCTCGTCGTCAGCCACGACGCCGCCTTCCTTGCTGCGGCTTGCGACGCGGTGATTCGCCTGGAAGCGCCCGATGTTCCCTGACCTGTTCGCCATTCCCTTCCTGACCGGCCTTTGCCTGGCGGTCTTGCTGCCGCTGCTCGGCTGCTACCTGCGCCTGCGCGACGAATGGCTGGCGGCGCTCGCCTACGCCCACGTCGCCGCTGGTGGCGCGCTGCTCGCCATGCTGGCCGGCCTGCCGCCGCCGGTCGGCGGCGTTGCTGCCGCCGCTGCCGCCGCCCTGGCCAAGGAGCCGCTCGCCGCCCGCTTGCCGGCGAGCGCGCTCTTCCCCCTGTTGTTGCTCGCCGGTTGGGCCGTCGGCATGCTGGTCGCCGCCAACCATCCGCTCGCCGAGCGCGTCGGCAGCGCGCTTTTCGACGGCCAGCTCTATTTCGCCGACGCTGGCCGCTTGGCTACCGTGGCCGCCGGTACGCTGGCCTGCCTGCTGGTCTTGCGCCGCCTGTCCCGCCCGCTGCTGCTCAGCCAGCTCTACCCGGATCACTTTCGCCTGCGCGGCGAAGCGCCATGGCCGGTGCACAGCGGCTTCGATCTGCTCGCCGCGCTGGTGCTGGCGCTGGCGACGACGACCCTGGGCGTGATGGCGACCTTCGCCCTGGTCTTCGTCCCGCCCTGGTTGGCCTTCCGGCGCGCAGGCGACTGGCGGCGCGGCTTGCGTCTGGCGCTGCTCGTCAGTGTCGGCGGCTACATCGCCGCTTTCGCCATGGCTCTGTGGTTCGACCAGCCCTTCGGCCCGGTGCTGGCGATCCTGCTGATTCTTCTTGCCGGTATTGCCGCTTGCTCTCGCTCATGAGGCGTTCGCGGAAAGCGGGCGGTCTGAATAAATTGGTTTATTAGTGTCTTTTTTCAACGATTTATTGCCATTAGAATAGTACGTACGGTTATAAAAACTTGAATGGCATGCCTTGCGCGAGTACCATTGCCGGTTTTTCAACCCGAGGTAAGAAAAAATGCAACGCTCCGTCTGGCTGTCAATGCTCGCTGCTTCCCTGTTCACCCTGTCCGGTTGCAAGACGACCGGCGCTGGCGCCGGCGGTGAGATGTCGGCGAGCAGCGCCATCGACATCGGTTCTTCGGTGGTCGCCGTGGCCAGCCTCAGCGACGAGGAAATGCTCGAACTGGGCAAGCGCACCGCCGCCAATGAAGATCAGCGCAACCAGATTGCCGCGCCGCGCAGCAAGTACGCCAAGCGCCTGCAGAAACTCACCGCCAACTGGACCAAGATCGACAAGGCCAATCTCGATTTCAAGGTTTACATGAAGAAGGACGTCAATGCCTTCGCCGTGCCGAACGGTTCGATCCGCGTCTATTCCGGTCTGATGGACAAGTTCACCGACGACGAACTGCGCTACGTGCTGGCGCATGAAATCGGCCACGTCATGCTCGGCCATTCGAAGCGGGCGCTGCAACTGGCGCACGCCAGCTCGGCCGCCCGCCAGGCTGCCGCCAGCAGCGGCAACGGCGCGGTAGCGGCGATTGCCGCGTCGGAGCTCGGGGCGATGGGCGAAGCGCTGATCAACGCCCAGTTCTCGCAAAAGCAGGAAAACGAGGCCGACGATTACGCGGTCGATTACCTCGCCAAGCAGAAGCTGAAGAACGCCGGCGCCGTGACCGCGCTGCGCAAGCTGGAAAAACTCTACGGCAACGACCGCAGCGCCTTCTCCAGCCACCCGGCGCCGGGCGAACGCGCCAAGCGCATGGAACAGCGGATCAAGGCGAAGTAAGTCAGTCGCTGAACGCAGCAACAAAAAGGGCGCCGGCATGGCGCCCTTTTTGTTGCCCTGCATCGATGGCGGAAAGGTCGGGGCGGTTTAGAGAAGCGGCTTGTCGCGCCGCGGGGCCCCGATCAAGTCTGGCGTGACGCTCTTGCTACCGTTCCCGTCACGCCTTCACGTGCAGTCCGCACGCCTTGGATTCCGGCGCTTGTCTCCGGCCGCCCCTGCGGGGCTTAACATTCGCTGCGCGATTTAGCCTGCGCTGGCGCCGGATGTTACGCTTTCACGTGCAGTCCGCACTCCTTGGACTCCGGCGACTCCCACCACCAGCGGCCGGCGCGGACATCTTCGCCGAGCGAGATGGCGCGGGTGCACGGGGCGCAGCCGATGCTGGGGTAGAACTTGTCGTGCAGGGCGTTGTAGGGCACGGCGTTCTGTTTGATGTAGGTCCAGACTTCCTTCTCGCTCCAGGCGGCGAGCGGGTTGAATTTTTCCAGGCCGTTGCCTTCGTCGTATTCCTGCGTCGCCAATTGGCCGCGCGTGGCGGCCTGTTCGGCGCGCATGCCGGTGATCCAGGCGCGCTTGCCGGCCAGGGCGCGCTTCAGCGGTTCGACCTTGCGCGCGTAGCAGCAGGCCTTCCTGAGCGTCACCGAGTCGTAGAAGGCGTTGATGCCGTGCTGGCGGACATAGCTTTCGACTTCCTCGGACTGCGGGAAGTAGATCTTCAGTTTCAGCCCGTAGTGCTGATCGACCTTGGCCATCAGCTCGTAGGTCTCGGCCGGCAGGCGGCCGGTGTCGAGGCTGAAGATCTCGATCGGCAGCTTGGCCTTGACGATCAGGTCGGTGAGGACCATGTCCTCGGCACCGAGGCTGTTGGCGAAGGTGGCTGGCGACCATGCGCCGGCGATGTCGGCCAGTAGCGCGGCGGCGGCCTCGGCCTTGGCGGCGGTGCTGGCGGCGAGTTCGGGAGTGATGTTGAGGAGGGCTGGCGTCATGGCTGGCGATCTGGTCAGGCGGTACGGCGACGGAAGTGCGGTTCGGGCTGGTCGGTCGAACCCTGATAGGTGGCGGAGAACGGCGAAAATCCCTGGTCGATGGCGTAGACCGCGTTCTTGCCGTCCTTCAGCGCGTAGCTGTCGAAACCGACGCGCTTCATGAAGAAGAGCTGGTCGTGCAGCACGTCGCCGACGGCGCGCAGTTCGCCCTGGTAATGGTAGCGCTGGCGCAGCAGGGCGGCGGTCGAGTAGCCGCGACCGTCGACGAACTTCGGGAAGTTGATGGCGATGACCACGAAATACTCGAGGTCGGCGGCAATCTCCTCGACCTTGTCGTCCGGTTGCAGCAGGAGGCCGATGCGCTTGTGGCAGGAGACGATCTCGTTCTTGCGCGCCAGCCAGACGGCGAGCGGGAAGATGACGTCGCCGGCGGGGAGGGCGACGCTTTCCGGTCTTGCTTCCTCGGCCAGGGTGAGCGTGGTCCAGGTATCGGCGGCGAGCGCGCCCTGCTTGATCAGTTGTGCCATGTTATGCGGCCTCCTTTTGTGCAGCCTTGGCCTTGCCGTGGGCGCGGCCTTCGTAAACGCGGTTCTTGAACGGGTCGATGCCGATCCGGTCGAAAGTGTCGATGAAACGTTCGTCCGGATGACGGTTCTCCAGATAGACCTGGATGATCTTCTCCACCACATCCGGCATTTCGCCGGCCGAGAACGACGGGCCGATCACCTTGCCGAGCTTGGCGTCGTTGCCCTGGCGGCCGCCCAGCGTGACCTGGTAGAACTCGTCGTTGTTCTTGTCGACGCCGAGCACGCCGATGTGGCCGACGTGGTGGTGACCGCAGGCGTTCATGCAGCCGGAGATGTTGAGGTCGATCTCGCCGATGTCGAACAGGTAGTCGAGGTCGTCGAAACGCTGCTGGATGGCGGTGGCGATGGGGATCGATTTGGCGTTGGCGAGGTCGCAGAAATCGCCGCCCGGGCAGCAGATGATGCTGGTCAAGAGGCCGATGTTGGGCGTTGCCAGACCGGCCGCCTTGGCCTGTTGCCAGACGGTGTAAAGGTCGGCCAGCTTGACGTCTGCCAGGATGACGTTCTGCTCGTGGCTGATGCGCAGCTCGCCGAAGCTGTAGCGGTCGGCGAGGTCGGCGACGACTTCCATCTGCTCGGAAGTGATGTCGCCCGGCGCGACGCCGTGCGGCTTGAGCGATAGCGTGACCGCCGCGTAGCCATCGACCTTGTGCGCATGGGTGTTGCGCTCGACCCAGCGGGCGAAGGCCTTTTCTTCGACGATCTTCGCCTGGTAGTCGGCGTCGACGGTACTGATCGTCTCGTAGGTCGGGGCGCCGAAATGCGCGGCGACGCGCTCGTACTCGGCCTGCGTGATGGTCGCCGGGCCGTCCTTGGCGTGCGCCCATTCGGCTTCGACCAGCTTGGCGAATTCCTCGACGCCGAGCGCCTGGACGAGAATCTTGATGCGCGCCTTGTAGGCGTTGTCGCGGCGACCGAAGCGGTTATAGACGCGCAGGATCGCCTCGCAGTAGCTGAGGATGTGCTGCCAGGGCAGGAATTCCCGCACGACCTGGCCGCGGATCGGCGTGCGGCCGAGGCCGCCGCCGACGATCACGGTGAAGCCGGTGACGCCGTCGACCACCTTGAGGTGCAGGCCGATGTCGTGGAACCAGGTCACCGCGCGGTCTTCCTCGGTGCCGGAAATGGCGAACTTGAACTTGCGCGGCAGGAAGGCGAATTCCGGGTGGAAGGTACTCCACTGGCGCAGGATCTCGGCCAGCGGGCGCGGGTCGATGATCTCGTCGGCGGCGACGCCGGCGAACTGGTCGGTGGTGATGTTGCGGATGCAGTTGCCCGAGGTCTGGATGGCGTGCAGGTCGACTTCGGCCAGTTCGGCCAGGATGTCGGGCACATCGGTCAGCTTCGGCCAGTTCAGTTGCAGGTTGTGGCGGGTGGTGAAATGGCCGTAGCCGCGGTCGTACTGGCGGGCGACGTGGGCCAGCTTGCGCAGTTGCGCCGAATTGAGCATGCCGTAGGGCACGGCGATGCGGAACATCGGCGCGTGGCGCTGGATGTAGAGGCCGTTCTGCAGGCGCAGCGGGCGGAATTCGTCGTCGGTCAGTTCGCCGGCCTGCCAGCGGTTGACCTGATCGCGAAACTGCTCGACCCGGTCGAGGATCAGCTGGCGGTCGATGGCGTCGTATTTGTACATGGCGTTCTCTTGGGGGTGAATCAGGCGAAGACCAGCTTGCTGCCGATCAGCACGAGCATGGAGGCAAGGATGCGGCGCAGGATGTGCTCCGGCACCTTGGCGGAGAGCTGGGTACCGAGCCAGATGCCGGGCAGCGAGCCGAGCAGCAGGGCGCCGAGCAAGGCCCAGTCGACGCTGCCGAGCAGCCAGTGGCCGAGGCCGGCGACCAGCGTCAGCGGCACGGCGTGGGCGACGTCGGAACCGACGATCTTGACCGGCGACAGCTTCGGATAAAGGAAGAAGAGGGCGGCGACGCCGAGCGCGCCGGCGCCAACCGAGGAAATCGTCACCAGCACGCCGAGCACGACGCCGACGCCGACCGTGATCTTGCCCAGGCAGCACTGGCGCAGCGGCGAATCGTCGTGGCGGCTGGCGTACTCGCGCAGCTTGCGGCCGAACAGGATGGCGATGGCGGTGAGCAGCAGGGCGAAGCCGAGGCCGTGCGAGACGATCTTGCTGATCGCGTTGCTGCCTTCGGGGAGCATGGAAAGAACCCAGATGGTCAGCGCCGCCGCCGGGATGCTGCCGGCGGCGAGGCGACCGGTGACCTGCCAGTCGATATGTCCCTTGCGGCCATGGGCAACGGTGCCGCCGGCCTTGGTCATCGCCGCGTAGAGCAGGTCGGTGCCGACAGCGGTGGCCGGATGCACGCCGAACAGCAGCACGAGCAGCGGGGTCATCAGCGAACCACCGCCGACGCCCGTCAGACCGACGATGGCGCCGACCGCGAAGCCGGAAAGGGTGTAGAGGTAGTCCATGGAGCGGCATCGTACCGGCTGCGGATTGAATCAAAAAGAATATTGAGTTAGATTGTTATCGTATTTTGTTATTAAGCCATTCATGAAACTCCAGCAGCTACGCTACATCGTCGAGATCGAACGCCAGGGACTCAACGTCTCCGAGGCGGCCGAGGTGCTGTACACCTCGCAACCCGGGGTGTCGAAGCAGATCCGCCTGCTTGAAGACGAACTCGGCATCGCCATCTTCGAACGCAGCGGCAAGCGCTTCACCGGCATCACCGAGCCGGGCCGGGTGGTCATCGACATTGCCCGGCGCATCCTGCGCGAGGCGGAAAACCTGAAGCGCGCCAGCGCCGAGTTTTCCAGCGGCGATTCGGGGCGTCTGGTGCTGGCGGCGACGCATACCCAGGCGCGCTACGCGCTGCCGACCGTGGTGCGCGATTTCGTTGCCCGCCACCCCAACGTCAAACTGGAGATGCATCAGGGCAATCCGGTACAGATTGCCGATTGGGTGGCGTCCGGCGACGCCGACATCGGTATCGCCACCGAATCGCTCGGCGAGCACGCCCAACTGGTCTCCTTCCCGGTCCGCCAGTGGTCGCACTGCGTGATCGCGCCAACCGGCCATCCCATCCTTGCCTGTCAGCCCCTGTCGTTGCAGGAACTGGGGCGCTGGCCGCTGATCACCTACGACGCGGCGTTCACCGGTCGCTCGCGGATCAACCGCGCCTTCGAGCGTCTGGAGATCGTTCCCAACATCGCGCTGACCGCGCTCGATGCCGACGTGATCAAGACTTACGTCAATCTCGGTCTCGGTCTCGGCATCATCGCCGGCCTCGCCTTCGATCCCCAGCGCGATGCCGGGCTGGCGGCAATCGATGCCGGTCACCTGTTCGAGTCGAACACGACCCGGCTGGCGGTGCGGCGCGGCAGCTACCTGCGCCGTTTCGATTACGACTTCATCGAATTGTTCGCCCCCCACCTCAACAAGCGCGTCGTCGAGATGACCCTGCAGGGCGGCGGCGAGGCCTGGCAGCTTTAGCAAAAAAAAGCCCGCCGGGCGGCGGGCTGGTCTGGCCTTGGGTGAGGTCAGTTGACCTTGGCCTTGGCGCGCAGGTCCTTGATCAGGCTTTCCACCTGCATCTGCGTCGCGCGTTGCTGCAGTTGCGGCTTGACCTGTTCGAACGGCGGCGGCGTCAGCGGGCGGCTGTCTTCGAGCTGGATGACGTGGAAGCCGTAGTCGGTCTTCACCGGCGTCTTGGTGTATTCGCCCTTCTTCAGCGTCGTCAGGGTGTCGCCGAAAGGCTTGACGTAGGCGGTCGGGGCGCTCCATTCGAGTTCGCCGCCCTTGTCCTTGGAACCGGGGTCCATCGACTGCTTGGCCAGGGCGGCGAATTTTTCGCCCTTGTCCAGCTTGGCGATGATCGCCTTGGCGTCGTCTTCCTTTTCGACCAGGATGTGGCGCGCCTTGTACTCGGTGCTGCCGAGCGACTTCTTCAATTGCTCGTAGTCGGACTTCAACTGGGCGTCGCTGACCGGATGGCTGCGCACGTAGTCGCCCATGAAGGAGCGGATCAGCACGGCCTGGCGGGCCAGTTCCATCTGGCCGCGGACTTCCGGCTTCTTGTCGAGGCCCTTCTTGGCGGCTTCCTGCGAGAGCAGTTCGCGGCGGATCAGTTCTTCCCTGATCGCGTTCTTGAGTTCGGGCGAATCCGGGGCGCCCTGCGCCTTTTGCTCGGCAAGGAAGGCGTCGTACACGGTTTGCGGGATGGCCTTGCCGTTGACCGTGGCGTAGGCCTTGCTCTGGGCGAAGGCGGGTGCGGAGATGAGGCTGCCGGCAACCAGCAGTGCAGCCAGGGAGCTGAGTTTGAACATGGGGATGGGGTCCTGGGGGTGGTTGGTACGAAAGTCAGACTTCTTCGGGGGCCAGTGCGCGTATGGCCAGCGCGTGGATCCGGTGGTGCATCAAGTCACCTGCGGCATCGTACACCAGACGATGACGAACGAGTGTCTTTTTGCCGGAAAAAGCCGCTGCCACGATGTCGACGCGGAAATGCGCGCCGCCGCCGGCACCGGCGTGGCCGGCGTGGCGGTGCGATTCGTCGGCGATGGTCAGCGATTGCGGCGCCAGTGCCGCCAGGCGTTCGCGCAGCAGGGCGAGGGTGGCTTCGTGGCTCACGCCGGCAGTGCCTTCTTGAACGGCTTGACGGTGACCTTTTCGTAGACGCCGGCGGCGATGTAGGGGTCGGCATCGGCCCAGGTGCGGGCGGCGTCGAGCGAGGCGAATTCGGCGACGATCAGGCTGCCGCTGAAACCGGCGGCGCCGGGATCGGGCGCGTCGATCGCCGGGCAGGGACCGGCCAGCAGCAGGCGGCCGTCGGCCTGCAGCGCCTGCAGGCGGGCGAGGTGCTCGGGACGGGCGACGAGGCGTTGTTCCAGGCTGCCGGGGCGGTCTTCGCCGACGATCATGTAGAGCATCATTTTTCTTCCTCGATGTACTTCGACAGCAGCGCGCCCTGCGCGACGATGAAGACGAGCATCAGGCCCATGCCGCCGAAGAGTTTGAAATCGACCCAGATATCGGTCGGGAAATTGAAGGCGACGATCAGGTTGAGCACGCCCATGAGCAGGAAGAAGCCGATCCACGCGAAGTTGAGCCGCCGCCAGACGGCGTCCGGCAACTTCATCTGCTCGCCGAGCATGGCCTGGATCGCGTTCTTCTTCATGATCAGCGCGGCGAACAGCATGCTGCCGGCGAAGGCCCAGTAGAGCAGCGTCGGCTTCCACTTGATGAAGGCCTCGTTGCGGAAGATCAAGGTCATGCCGCCGAAGACGACGACCAGGCCGAGGCTGAGCCAGAGCATCTTGTCCACCTTGCCGTGGCGGAAATGCACCCAGACGATCTGGGCGATGGTGGCGACGATGACGACGACGGTGGCGAGCAGGATCGGCGCCTTGTCGGGTCCGATGACGGCGCCGCCGAGCAGGCTGCCGACCCAGTCGGCGGCGGTTTCCGGATGGCCGCCAGCGTATTTGAAGGCGGCGAAAAAGAGGATGACCGGGAAGAGATCGAAGAGGAGTTTCATGGCGGCGCATTATATACTGCGCCGAGAAACGCAACGCTCGGGCAGACGAATGCACAAGGTACTGATCATCGACGACAGCGACATCAACCTGACGCTGATCAAGGCGCTGGTCCTCAAGCTCGGGGATTGCGAACCGATCCTTTTCGAGCGCCCGCTGGAAGCGCTCGAATGGTGTCGCGACAACGTGCCCGACCTGGTCATCGTCGATTACATGATGCCGGACATGGACGGCCTGCGTTTCATCGCCGCCTTCCGCGCGCTGCATGGGCGGACCGAGATCCCGGTGTTGATGATCACCGCCAATGACCAGAAGGACATCCGTTACGAAGCGCTGCTCGGCGGCGCCAACGATTTCCTGACCAAGCCGATCGACCGCATCGAATTCTCGGCACGTTCGCGCAACATGCTGGCCTTGCGCACTGGCCAGAAGTTCCTCGCCGATCGCGCCGCCTATCTGGCCGAAAAGGTCGAGGAACGTACCCGGGAAATCCGCGAGCGCGAACGCGAGCTGATCTTCCGGATTTCGCGCGCCGCCGAATTCCGCGATCCCGAAACCGGTGCCCATATCCAGCGCATGGCGCACTACTCGGAAATCATCGCCCGCGGGCTCGACCTTGACGATGCCAGTTGCCGGCTGCTGCTGAAGGCGGCGCCGATGCACGATGTCGGCAAGATTGGCATTCCCGACTACATCCTGCTCAAACCCGGCCGTCTGACGCCGCAGGAGTTCGAAGTCATGAAACGGCACGCCGAACTGGGCTATGAGTTGCTCAAGGACAGCGGATCGGAAATCCTGCAGGCGGGCGCCGAAATCGCCCTTTCCCACCATGAAAAATATGACGGGAGCGGCTATCCTAAAGGACTCAAGGGGCACGCCATCCCGTTGTTCGGTCGTATCGTCGCCGTCGCCGACGTCTTCGATGCGCTGACCTCGGAACGCCCATACAAGAAAGCCTGGTCGCTGGACGATGCGTTGCGTTTCCTCGAAAACGGGCGTGGCGCGCACTTCGATCCCCTCTGCGTCGAAGCCTTGCTGGCCGGTTGGGAGGAAGTGCTCGAAGTGCGGCAACGCTTCCATGACGAGGAAATGCCGCTGATCTGATACAGCGTCGAATGGAGACTGCAATGACCACCACCCCACCCTTCGCCATCGACAAGCCGGCAATCATGGAGCGTCTGGGCGGTGATCGGGAGATCTACGCGATGATGATCGACATCTTCCTGCAGGACGTCGAGCACAATTGCAGCAACCTGTTGGCGGCCAGTCTCTCCGGCAGCGCCGAATTACTGGTGCGCGAGGCGCATACGGTCAAGGGCTTGCTGGCGACGATGTCCGACGACCATGGCGCCGAACTGGCGTTGGCGCTGGAAATGCAGGCCCGCCAGGGTGTGATGGACGGTGCCGAGGCCAAGGCGCAGGGCATCGTCGCGCGGATCAACGAAGTCGCCGCGGTGCTGCGCGTCTCAGAACGGTAGTTCGAGCTGGCTGGCAGCGTTCTCGACCTTGCCCGTCTCATCCCAGGAGACGACCCCCAGCCTTGGCGCCAGCAGCAGTTCGCTCAGCGTCGCCAGATTTTCTTCCAGGTAAGGCATCGGCGGCGCCAGGCAGTTCGCCACCCAGCCGGCGATGACCAGGCCGCGCGCGGCAACCGCTTCGGCGGTGAGCAGCGCGTGGTTGAGGCAGCCGAGCCGCATGCCGACGACCAGGATCACCGGCAGCCGCAGTTGCGCGGCGAGATCGGCGCCGTTGCGGTCGAGTCCGAACGGTACGCAGAAGCCGCCGGCGCCTTCGACGACGACGAAATCCGCCGCCTGGCGGGCGCTCGCCACTGTGCTGGCGATGCGCGTGAAATCGATATCGACGCCGGCTTCGGCGGCGGCGATGTGGGGCGCGATGGCGGGCGCGAAACAATAGGGATTGACCACCTCGTCCGGCAACTGGAGGCTGCTTGCGGCGCGCAGGCGCTGCACGTCGTCGTTGTGGCCGGCGGCCTCGGTGCCGGCGGCGACCGGCTTGAGGCCGACCGCCCAGAGCCCGGCGCGGCGGGCGCGGTGTAGCAGGGCGCAGGCGATGTGGGTCTTGCCGACGTCGGTGTCGGTGCCGGTGAGGAAGTAAGCTGAACTCATGTTTGGGCGTGGATCAGGATGACATCGTAGGTGAGCGGCAGGCCGTCCGGCTGGCGCAAGGTTTCCCAGGCGGCGGTCAGGCGGGCGAAGGCGTTGCGGCTCATCAGTCCGCTGCGCCGGCCGGCGCCCAACTGGTTGGCGCCGACCGCCTTGACCGCCCGCAGCAGCGCGCGCAGATCCGGGTAGAAGGCGGTTTCCATGTGGCTGGCGCAGTCGACCGCGGTGAAACCGGCGGCGCCGGCGAGCGCGGCGAGCTGTTCGGCATCGTGGAAATGCAGCGTGTGCCGGTAGGCGTCGACGTCGCGGAAGGCGCTGCGCATCTCGTGGAAGGTCGCCGGGCCGAGCGTCGCCAGCGCCAGCCGGCCCCCCGGACGCAGCACGCGACGGGCTTCGCCGAGGGCGCGGGTGGGGTCGCACCACTGCAAGGCCAGGCTCGACCAGTAGAGATCGATGCTGGCGCTGGCCAGCGGCAGGTGTTCGAGGTCGCCGGCGAGGCGTTGGCAAGCGCCGGGCAGGCGGCGCAGCATCGCCGTCGACAGGTCGAGGGCGACGATTTCGGCGGCCGGGTAGCGCGCCTGCAGCAGACCGCGCGCGGCGCCGGTGCCGCAGCCGGCGTCGAGCAGGCGGGCGGGCGCCGCGTCCGACATCCCGGCAGCGAGCCGGGCGCAGATGCGGCGCTGGACGTCGGCGGCGGCGTCGTAGGTGGCGGCGGCGCGTTCGAACGACTGGCGGATGCGCGCCTTAGGCGGCTGGCTCATCGAAGAAAGCGCGGGCGGTGGCGACGAAGTGTTCCGCTTGCGAGAGGAAGGGAGCGTGGGCGCAGCCGGCGAACAGTTCGAGACGGGCGCCGGGAATCAGCGCCGCCAGCGCGCGCGCCGCGGCGGGCGGCATCAGCGGGTCGGCATCGCCATGGATGAGCAGGGTCGGCGCCCGCACCCGGGCAGCGTCGGCGCGCAGGTCGACGTCGCGCAGCCAGGCCAGGCCGGCGGCGAGGACGAGCGACGAGGGCAGCGGATCGGCCAGTTCGAGGATGAGGCGGCTGATATCCTTGGCCTGCGCGTCGCCGCGGTTGAAGCTGCCGACGAAGCGCGGCAGCATGCCGGCCGGGTCGACGCCGACGGCGGCGCTGAAATCGGCCAGCGTCGCCGGCGGCATGGCGTCCGGCCAGCCGTCGCGCTGGACGAAGGAAGCGGTGCCGGCGACCAGCAGCAGCTTGCCGACCTTGTCCGGATGGCGGGCGGCGACGGCCAGCGCCAACTGGGCGCCGATCGACCAGCCGGCGAGCGTCGCGCCGGCCGGCAGGCGGGCGCCAAGGGTGGCGACGGCAAGGTCGAAAGCGGTCTCCAGCGGTTCGTCCCGATAACCGGGCAGATCGATGAATTGCCCGTGCAGCGCGTCGACCGCGGCCTGCAACGGACCACGGCCGAGACACCAGCCGGGCAGGAAAACGAGGGGAGCGCTCATCGCAACAAGCTCATCGGAGAAAGTCGGGCGGCGATTTTAACCCGCCGCCGCCTCGCGCAGCGCGCCGATCAGGGCGGCGATGTCGGCCTCGGTGTGCGCGGCGGAGACCGAGATGCGCAGGCGCGCCGTGCCCTGCGGCACGGTCGGCGGGCGGATCGCCGGCACCCATAGTCCTTTTTCCCAGAGCCGGCGGGCGAGTGCCAGTGCCGCCGCGTTGTCGCCGACGATCAGTGGCTGGATTGCCGTCGGCGAGGCCGGCAGGTGCCAGGGCAGGCCGGCCAGACCATCGCGCAACTGGGCGATGCGGGCGAAGAGATTGGCGCGCAGCGCGTCGCCGGTGGCGATCAGGTCGAGGCTGGCGCTCAACGCGCAGGCGACGGCCGGCGGCGCGGCGGTGGTGAAGATGTAGCTGCGCGCCTTGTTGCGCAGGTAGTCGATGGCCAGCGCCGAGCCGGCGACGAAGGCGCCGCCGACGCCGGCCGCCTTGCCGAGGGTGCCCATGAGCAGGATGCGTGGGTCAGCCGGCAGGCCGAAGTGGGCCAGGCTGCCGCGCCCCTGCGGGCCGAGGACGCCGAAGCCGTGCGCGTCGTCGAGCACCAGCCAGGCGTCGTAACGCTCGGCCAAGGCGTGGAGCGCCGGCAGCGGCGCGAGGTTGCCGTCCATGCTGAACACGGTATCGCTGACGATCAGCTTGGTCCGCGCCGGACTGGCGGCGAGCAGGCGCTCCAGCGCGGCGAGGTCGGCGTGCGGGTAACGCTGCGTCGTCGCGCCGTTGGCCTTGGCCAGTTGCATGGCGTCAATCAGCGAGGCGTGGTTGAGCTTGTCGGCGAACACCGCGTCGCCGCGCCCGGCCAGCGTCGGCGTCACCGCCAGGTTGGCGAGGTAGCCGGTGGCGAAGGTGAGGACGCGCGCAAAGCCGGTGAATTCGGCAAGCCGTTCGGCCAGTGCGGCGTGCGGCTGCTGGTGGCCGCTGACCAAATGGGCGGAACCGCTACCGGCACCCCAGGCCAGCGCGCCGTCGGCGAGGGCGCGGGCGAGGGCGGGATGGGCGGCGAGCCCGAGGTAATCGTTGCTGGCGAAATTGATTCGTTGCCGGCCGTCTACGTTGACCAGCCGACCGCAGGGTGATTCCAGCAGGCGGTGGTGGCGGCCGAGATCGGCGGCGGCCAGTTCGGCAAGCTCTTGCGTCAGGCGCTGGTCGAGCGTGCGGCTCATCGCGTCAGCTCGATTTCACCCTGCAGGAAGCTGACCGCCCGGCCGGAGACGATCACCCGCTCGCCCTGCAGGCGGCAGCCGAGTTCGCCGCCGCGCCGCGACACCTGGCGTGCGCTCAGTTCGTTTTTGCCAAGGCGGGCCGCCCAGTACGGCGCCAACTCGCAGTGGGCGGAGCCGGTGACCGGGTCCTCGGCGATGCCGACCTTGGGGGCGAAGAAGCGGCTGACGAAATCGACGTCGCTGCCCGGTGCGGTGACCACCACGCCACGCCGGTCGAGACGGCGGAAACAGGCGAAATCGGGCGCCAGCGCGCGGACGCTGGCCTCGTCGTCGAAAACCGCGATGTAGTCGTCGGCGGCGAGGATTGCCGTCGGCGTCGCGCCGAGTCCGGCGAGCAGCGCCGGCGGCGCCGGGCAGGGGCGCGGCGGCAGGGCCGGGAAATCCATCGCCAGCGCAGTGCCGGCGCGTTCGACGACCAGTTCGCCGCTGCGCGTGCGGAAGCGGATGCGCTCGCCGGCGTAGCCGAGAATGTTGAACAGGACGTGTGCCGAGGCCAGTGTGGCGTGGCCGCAGAGGTCGATTTCGGTGGTCGGCGTGAACCAACGCAGCGCAAAACCGTCGCCATCGGGGACGAAGAAGGCGGTTTCCGAGAGGTTGTTCTCGTCGGCGATCGCCTGCAGCAAACCGTCATCCGGCCAGGCGTCGAGCGGACAGACGGCCGCCGGATTGCCGGAAAAAGCCCTGCTGGCAAAGGCATCGACCTGATAGAGCCGGATTTTCACGTTCCCCCCTGTTTGCTTCGTCACTGATCCAGCGTTGCCGGACGCAGGACGAACTTTAGCAAAGTCAGGGGGCGGCGGCGCTACCTTTCCGAACCGGCGGCCGGCGCCGCGGTTCAGGCCGCCAGCGGCTGCAGGGCGCGCTGTGAAACGATGAAGCGGCGGCGAGCGCCGCTGCCGATTTCGCTTTCGACTTCCCACATGGCGAGGCCTTTGACGACAGCCACCTGTTCGATGGCGACAACGACCGCGCCGATTTTGGTACAAAGATAACGGGCGCCACGTTCAATGCTTGCTTTCACTTTCATCGGCAATGTCTCCGTGTTCGTTGGGGAAACGTCATCGTAACGGGAATGTCACGAAGGTGAACAGGTTTTGCTGGGCGTAATCTTTCGATTTTTTCGGAAACGGCCGACTGGCCGTCGATGGCGGGGAAAATGGCAGTAAGAAAAATTCTGCGGATGGGCGATCCGCTACTCTGGGAAGTGGCCAGACCGGTGACGGCGTTCGACACGCCGGCGTTGCGCCAACTGATCGACGACATGTTCGAGACGATGCAGGCGGCCGGCGGCGTCGGCATCGCCGCGCCGCAGATCGGCGCAAGCCTGCAGGTGGTGATCTTCGGCTTCGAGGCCAGCGCGCGTTACCCGGAGGCGCCGCCGGTGCCGTTGACGGTGTTGATCAACCCGCTGCTAACGCCGCTCGACGAAACCGAGGAAAGCGGCTGGGAGGGCTGCCTGTCGGTCCCGGGAATGCGCGGCGAAGTGGCGCGCTGGCAGCGCATCCGCTACCAGGGTTACGACCCGGACGGGCAGCCGATCGACCGCGTCGCCGAGGGCTTTCATGCGCGGGTGGTGCAGCACGAATGCGATCACCTGATCGGCCGCCTCTATCCGTCGCGGATCCGCGATTTCACGCGCTTCGGCTTTACCGACGTGCTGTTTCCCGAACTCGTCGCCTGAACCCCTGGCTAGCGCGCATGGCCGGAATTTTCGAACAGCTCGCCGAACGGCGCATCAGCGAGGCGCTGGCGCGCGGCGATCTCGACCACCTGCCGGGGGCCGGCAAGCCGCTGGTTTTCGACGACGAGCCCTTGCTCTCGCCCGAGCAGCGCATGGTCAACCGGATTCTGAAGAACGCCGGCTTTACGCCGCGCGAGGTGCTGCTGCGCCGGGAAATCGCCGCCTTGCGCCAGGCGGTCGAGGCTTTGCCGGCGGGCGCCGAACGCGACGAAAAGCGGCGCGAACTCCTGCTGCTGTTGGTCAAGGTCGCCGAGAGCGGGACTTAGGCGTTGCCGTACACGCGCATCCAGACGAAGAGCAGCAGCGCCGCTGCAACGACCCAGGCGAGGGTGGCGCTGATCAGCGTCGGCGCCAGCGCCAGGCGGGCGCTCAGCCAGTACACAGCGAGCAGGTAGACGGCGTAGGGGATCAGCGACCAGAGGCCGAACAGCGCCGTGGTGCGCAGGTCGGCCATGCCGCGTTCGGCGCCGACGATGGCGTGGGCGATCAGCGCGAAGGTCGGAAACAGCGGCACCAGGCCGGCAATGTAGAAGCTCTTCGAGCGCGAGAGCAGCGCGATGATCAGTACCGCCGCCGCGCCGAGCAGGGATTTGAGGAACAGTCCGGTCATCGCAGCGCAAGCTCCAGCGCTTGCCCGGCGACCCGGCCGAGCAGCGCGATTTCGTCGTCGCCGACGACGTAGGGCGGCATCAGGTAGACGGTGTTGCCGATCGGCCGCAGCAGCGCGCCGGCGTCGAGCGCGGCGCGGTAGAAACGGCGCGAGAAATGCGGGTCGTCGGTGAGTACGTCGAAAGCGGCGATCATGCCGCGCTGGCGCAGGTGGGCAACTTGCGGATGGGCGGCGAGCGGTGCCAATGCGGCGCCGATCTTCTGCGCTTTCACGCGGTTGGCGGCCAGCACGTCGTCCTGCGCGAAGATGTCCAGCGTTGCCAGCGCCGCCCGGCAGGCGAGCGGGTTGCCGGTGTAGGAATGCGAGTGCAGGAAGGCGCGCGCCACCGTGTCGTCGAGGAAGGCGGCGTAGATGGCGTCGCTGCACAGCACCACCGAGAGCGGCAGGTAGCCGCCGGAAATGCCTTTCGACAGGCAGATCAGGTCGGGCCGGATCTCCGCCTGTTCATGCGCGAAGAAGGTGCCGGTGCGGCCGCAGCCGACGGCGATCTCGTCGCAGATCAGGTGCACTTCGTGCTGGTCGCACAACTGGCGGGCGAGGCGCAGGTATTCCGGGTCGGACATCGCCATGCCGGCGGCGCCCTGGACCAGCGGCTCGACGATCAGCGCGGCGGTGCGCGCACCGTTTTTCTCCAGCCAGTCGGCAAGGCCGGCGGCGGCGCGGCGGGCGACGTCGGCCGGGGTTTCGCCGGCTTCGGCCAGGCGGAAGTCGGGCGCGGGTAGGACGTGCGCGGCGTGGCGCACGAGCGGCGCGTAGGCGTCCTTGAAGATGGCGACGTCGGTGACCGCCAGCGCGCCGAGCGTCTCGCCGTGGTAGCTGCCGGCGAGGCAGAGGAATTCCGCCTTCTCCGGGCGGCCGACGTTGCGCCAGTAGTGGAAGCTCATCTTCAGCGCGATTTCGGTCGCCGAGGCGCCGTCGGATGCGTAGAAGGCGTGGCCGAGCGCGCCGCCGGTCAGGTCACTCAAGCGCTCGGACAGTTCGACCACCGGCCGGTGCGTGAAGCCGGCCAGCATGACGTGCTCAAGGGTTTCCAACTGCTCGCGCAGCGCCGCGTTGATGCGCGGTTCGGCGTGGCCGAACAGGTTGGTCCACCACGAGCTGATCCCGTCGAGGTAGCGCTTGCCGTCGAAGTCGTACAGCCACGGCCCCACGCCGCGGGCGATCGGCACCAGCGGCAGGTGCGCCGGCGACGCCGTGTCGGCGTGGTGGCGCATCTGCGTGCACGGATGCCAGACAGCAGCCTGGCTGCGCGCCAGCCAGTCGGCGTTGCCGCTCACCGTAGTGGCGCGCGGCGCGATTGCCGCGCTATGGAAGGAGGAAGGGGCCGGGCGGGCGCGCGCATCAGTGCAGGTGCTGCGAACCGCTCGACGGCTGTTCCGGCATTTCGGCGTGCACCAGTTCGCCGTCGATGTTGGGGAACATCGGCGCGCCGCAGTCGTCGCAGAACTCCATCGGGAAGTGGTGGTCGAGGAAGCGCACTTCCTTGACCCCGGCTTCGCGCAGCGCCGCTTCGATCTCGCCGGCGCAGTCGGTGCTCTCGTCTTCGCCGCCGAGCAGCGGCCAGACGATGCCGTGGTAGACGGCGTCGCCGTCCTTGGGGCCGAGGCCGACGCGGTATTCCTCCATGCGCCGGTCGTAGCAGGGGCCGATGACGGCGCGGATGGCGTCGGGCATCAGGCCGAGCGTGGTCTGCAGGAAGGCGATCGACGCCTTCACCGAGTACGGGCGCGAGGCGCGGTCGGCGTTGCGGCAGGCGGCGTGGTAGGCGTCGGCGAGCAGCGGCTGCCAGGCGCAGCCGGCGAACAGCGGTTCCAGGCTGGGGCCGCCCTGGCGCGTCCATTCGCGCAGCGCGTCTTCCTTGGCGCCGTCCTTCTCGTTCCAGCGGAACAGCGCGCCGCCGCGCGGCACGGCGATGGCGCCGATCAGGTAGCGGACGTCGGCGAGGAAGCGGTTGGTTTCCGGCAGATGGGCGCTGTCCACCGTCAGGTTCTCGCCGGCCAGTGCCGCCTGGCCGAGTTCGCGGGTCAGTTGCCAGGTGTCGCAGAAGCTGCGCGGCAACTGGTCCGGGCTGAACAGGAAATCGGCCAGCGCCAGCTTGTTGCCGGCGGCGAAGACATGCGCGCCGAGCTGTACGGCGAGCGTCTGCAGCGTGCTCTTGGGCAGCGGGCAGGCGGCGATCGAAAAGCGCGACCAGGCCAAGACCGGTGCCGCGAAGAGCAGGATCTCCCAGGCCGTGCCGTCGACTTCCAGGCGCGTCGTTTCGGCGCGCGATTCGACCATGTCGGCGAGTTCGTCGTGGGCGCTCGGGTTGGCTTCGAACAGGCGGTCGAGGGCGATGTTGATGTCGTCCTCGGCGCCGTTCTTCAGGAGTTCGTCGACGACGCCGGCCAGCTGGGCTTCCCAGTAGGCGTCCTCGAGCTTGCCGCCGGATTCGGAAAGGCCGGTGGCCAGGCGCTGCAGTTCGGCGGCGTCGCGCGACAGGCGGTCGCGGGCGCCGAAGCGGGATCGTTTCATCGGTTTTCCAGAAAAGGCAAAGGTGGGATTTTACCCGCCTTGACCGGCTGCCGTCTTTTCCGGTGCGCTGAACAGCGAACGGAAATGGATTCTGCTGCCCGGCGCTTCGTCGGGCAGGGAGTACAGCACCGGCGTCATCAGCTCCTCGAAGATGCCGCGCAGGCTGCGCGCGCCGACCTTGTATTCGAGCGCCAGTTCGGCAATCTGGGCGAACACCGGCGGGTCGATGACGAGCTCGGCGCCCTCCAGGCGGAACAGTTCGCGGAACTGGCGATAGAGGCTGTCGGCGGGTTCCTGCATGATGCGCACGAAATCCTCGCGGCCGAGCGCGGTGAGGCGGGCGATGATCGGCAGGCGGCCGGTGAATTCCGGGATCAGGCCGTAGGCGAAGAGATCGGTCGGTTTGATGCGGCTGTTCAGGCGTTCGATGATGCGGCCGTCGTCGCTGTCCGAAGTGCCGATGAAGCCGTAGGAGGTGCGGCCGGCCATGATCGCGTCGAGGCCGCCGAAGGCGCCGCCGCAGATGAACAGGGTGTGCCGGGTGTCGATGGTGGCGCCGCCGGGCAGGTGGATCAGGCTGCCTTCCATGATCTTCAACAGCGCGTGCTGCACGGCGCGGCCGGCGCCGGCACGCTCCGGTTCGTCCGCGCTGGCCAGCTTGTCGATCTCGTCGATGAAGACGATGCCGCGCCCGGCGCGCTGCGGGTCGCCGCCGGCCTGTTCGAGCAGGCGCAGCATCAGCGCCGTCAGCTCGTCGCCGACGAAGCGCGATTGCGACAGGGCGGTGGCGTCGGCGGTGACGAAGGGCAGCTTGAGGCCGCGCGCCAGCGTCTGGCAGAGCAGCGTCTTGCCGGTGCCGGTGGGGCCGATCAGCAGCACGTTGCTCTTGGTCTGCGCCAGTCCGCTGTCTTCGCCGCCGGCCAGCGCGAGCTTGCGGAAGTGGGTATAGACGGCAACGGCCAGCGTCTGCTTGGCCTCGGCCTGGCCGATCACGTAGCGATCCAGGAAAGCGGTGATTGCGCGGGGTTTCATGGCGATATCCGGTTGGGCATGCAACTGCCAATGTAGCAGATGCGCGGCGCCGGGCGCCTTGGGGATTGCTGCAAAACCGGGTAATCCTCGCCGAGGCGCTCGGGCGGTTCGTGAATCCCGATGCTGGCGTGGGCGATTGAGCGAATCGGGACAGTCCTTGCGCGCCGTGAAGCGGTCGCGTTGGTGCGGGCCGGGCAGACTGGAGTCTCCCCAACTCACCCGGAGCCCGCCGTGAAATCCGTTTGCCGCTTTGCCCTTGTTTCGCTGCTACTGTTCGCTGCCGGCCTGGCGCAGGCCGGCGAATTCCGTCTCGAAGTCGACGCCGGCACCGACGGCCGGCTGGCACCGCTGCATCAGGCCAACAGCTTCGGCTGTAGCGGCGGCAACGTCTCGCCGGCCTTGCGCTGGCACGACGCGCCGGCCGCTACCAAGAGCTTCGTCGTCACCATGTACGACCCCGACGCGCCGACCGGTTCCGGCTGGTGGCACTGGGTGATCGCCAACCTGCCGGCGAGCACCGATCACCTCGCGGCCGGTGCCGGCAACCCCGGTGGCGCGCTGCCTGCCGGCGCCCGCCCTGTGGCCGGCGACAATGGCGAAGCCGCCTACCTCGGCAGTTGCCCGCCGCCGGGGCCGGCGCATCGCTACGTGTTCACGGTCCACGCGCTGAAAGTCGAAAAACTCGATCTGCCGGCCAACGCGACGCCGGCACTGGTCGGCTTCTACGCCTGGGCCAACGGGCTGGGCAAGGCCAGCGCGACTTTTACGGCGGCGCGTTAAGATTGCCGTCCCTTCTCGCGGAGAAACGCATGACACCGACCATCGCCCAGCGCCCCGGCGTTGCCGTTGCCGGCAGCATCGTCCAGCGCCAGCCGCTCCTGTTCCGCCGGCTGTGGATCGACCAGCCGACGCTGGTGCTGGTCGAAGCCGGCTACAAGGTGCTGCACGGCGAGGCCGGCACCTTTCGCGTCGAAGCCGGGCAGGCGGTGGCGCTGGCTGGCGGTCAGGCGTTCGACGTCACCAACTATCTGGGCGAGGCGCCCAGCTACCGCGCCCGCTGGCTGGCCTGGGAGCGCGGCCTGCTTGAGCAATGGCGGGCGCCGGCCGGCGCCCGGCCGCGGCCGGTGGTGCCGCTCGGTGCCGTCGTGCCGGCCTTCGCCGAGGCCTTCACGGCGCTGACGCAAGCGCTCGACGACCCGGCGCTGCCCGATGCGGTGGTCGGCCACCGTGCGCTGGAAATGCTCGTCTGGCTGGAAGGCGCCGGCAGCCTGCTCCTTGCCGAGACGCAGTTGGCGCCGCGGGTGCGCCGCCTGCTCGCCGGCGACCCGGCGCGCGAATGGCGTTCGCCCGAGGTTGCCGCCCGGTTCGCGATGAGCGAGGCCAGCCTGCGCCGCCATCTCGCCGCCGAGGACAGTTCGCTGTCGGAAATCCTGCTCGACGTGCGCATGTCCACGGCGCTGACCCTGCTGCAATCGACGGCCCAGCCGGTGACCCGCATCGCCGGCGAGGTCGGTTACCAGTCGCCGTCGCAGTTCGCGGTGCGCTTCCGCCGCCGCTTCGGCTGTTCGCCGACCGACATCCGCCGCGACCATCCGCGCGGCGGCGCCTCCGTTAAAATGGCCGGCATCGCCAATTCCGTCGTCCGTCCATGCTGATCTTCCTTTCCCCGGCCAAATCCCTCGACTACAAGACGCCGCCGCATGTCGCGACGTATACCCAGCCGGCTTTCCTCGACCGTTCGCAGACGCTGATTGAGCAGCTGCGCGCCCTGTCGCCGGCCGACATCGCCAATCTGATGGATTTGTCCGATCCGCTGGCGCTGCTCAACTACAACCGCTACGCCGACTGGTCCTTGCCGTTCACGCCGGACAACGCCAAGCAGGCCGTGCTCGCCTTCGACGGCGACGTCTACGACGGTCTGGCGGCGAAGACGCTCTCCGCCGCCGACCTCGACTTCGCCCAGCAGCACTTGCGCATCCTCTCCGGCCTTTACGGCATCCTCAAGCCGCTCGACCTGATGCAGCCCTACCGGCTGGAAATGGGCACCAAGTTCAAGAACCGCGCCGGCAAGGACCTCTACGCCTTCTGGGGCGAAACGCTGCTCGACGCGATCAACGCCGAACTCGACGCCATGCCCCGGCCGGTCGCCGTCAACCTCGCTTCCGAGGAATACTTCAAGGCCGCGATCGGCCGCAAGTTCAAGGGGCAACTGATCCAGCCGGTGTTCGAGGACTGGAAGAACGGCAAGTACAAGATCATCAGCTTCTACGCCAAGCGCGCGCGCGGCCTGATGGCGCGTTACGCGGTGCTTAACCGTTTGAGCGACCCGGAAGCGCTCAAGGAATTCGACGCCGAAGGCTACGCCTTCGCGCCGGAAGCATCGGACGATAGAAGCTGGGGGTTCCGCCGCCGGCTGGATTGAGCCAGCCAGCCGGCCCGGCCTTCAGCCCTTCGCGTTCAGCGCCCGGTCGGTCAGCGACAGGTTACGGGCGTAGCACTCGCGCAGGCGGTACAACTGCGCCGGGCGGTGCGCCTTGCCGGTTTCCATGGCGCCGGCGACCGGTTCGACCATGTCCAGCTCTTCCATCTTGCGGCGGAAGCTGACCTTGTTGATCGGTTCGCCGAGGATGGCTTCATAGACTGCCTGCAGCTTGGGCAGCGTGAAGCTGTCGCCGCACAGGTAAACCGGCAGCGACGAATAGCTGCTCTTGTTGCGCACCCGCTGCACCGCTGCCGCGACGATGCGCGCGTGGTCGAAAGGCAGCTCGCCGACCTTGTCGACCGGTAGCAGTGTTACCTCCGGATGACCGGCGCGCTCGATCAGCTCGTGCGGCACCAGCGCGTAATAGGCCACCGACAGCGACCAGCCGCGCGGGTCGCGTTCGCGCCCGGAAAAGGTCGCCAACTGCTCCAGGTAAGGGCTGTCGATGCCCGTCTTCTCCCGCAACATGCGTGCCGCCGCCGCCTGCGTATCGTCATCCTCGGCCGCCCGGATGTAGCCGCCGGGCAGCGCCGGCAAACCGGCAAACGGCGCATGGTCGCGCTTCAACAGCGCCACATGCAGGCGGCTGTCTTTCAGCGTCATCAGGACGACGTCGACGGTGCAGATGATGTCGTTCATGGGGCGAACCTGTTATTCATAATGCGACCACATGCGCAGCACGCGCACCGTCCGTTCTTCGGCAAACACCTCATACACCAGCCGATGCTGGATGTTGATGCGGCGCGAGTAGCAACCAGCCAAGTCGCCGACGAGCTTTTCATACGGTGGCGGGTTCTGGAATGGATCGGCGGCGAGGACGGCCAGCAGGTCTTTTGTCTTGTCCTTCAGTCCGGCCGCCGCCAGTTTTTTCGCGTCCTTCTGCGCGTGCCTGGCGTAGACCACGCGCCAGCTCACCAGTCCAGCTCCTCGCTGTTTTCTTCAAGCGGCTCGGCCATCCCTTCCTTGATCGACTCGCGCATGCCGGGTACGGAAAGCAGGTAGAGCGTTTCCTGAATTGCCGCCCAGTCCTCAGCAGCCAGAAGAACCGCGCTGGTCCGCTTGCCGGCGATGTGGATCGGCTGATGCGACTCGGCAGCCTGGTCGATCAGTCGATACAAGTTGGCGCGGGCCTCGCTGGCAGTCAGGGTGGTCATGATCGTTTTCCGATGGATAGTGCAAGGATGGTACGTTTTCGCGTACGTTATGTCCAGTCAGCTATCGCCACGGCTGCTTCCCCTCTTTGCGTCACACGACGCATACTGGGAGCACGCCTTAAATCCACTTGCCCAGCGCCCGCCGGATGCGCCCGCGAAAAGCCTCGACCCGCCCGGTGGACAGCTTCTCGGCCTGGTACAGCGACAGCATTTCAAAGCGGCAGGCCGGCGCGCAGGTGCCGAGGAGGGCGGTTTTCAGCACCCGTTTGACCGGCTGGCGCAGCAGCAGGCGGTCCACCCACCAGGGCGAGCCGAGCGAGGTGATCGCCAGCGCGTGGCGCAGCTGGTGCAACCGAGGGCGGATCGGGCCGAGGTCGCTGGCGTGGTCGTAGGCCACGCCGGGCGCCCAGACGCGGTCGAACCAGCCCTTCAGGATGGCGGGAAAGCCGAACCACCAGGTGGGGAAAACCAGCACCAGCGCGTCGGCTGCCAGCAGCCGCGCGATCTGCGCCTGCACGGCGGCGGCGTCAAAGGACGGCGCGTAATAGCTCTGCCGCTCGGCGGTCGTCAGCGCGGGCGGGAACTCCGTCGCGTAGAGGTCTTCAATCTCGACCGTGTGGCCGGCCTCGCCCAGCGCCTGGATGGCGGACTGCGCCAGCGCGTGGCAGAGGCTGTCGGTGACCGGGTGGGCGATGACGACGAGGCATTTCATGGCGGCAAAAGCTCAGCGTTGGGTGGGCGTGCAGATTTCGACGAGCGTGCCGTCCGGGCAGCGGACGAAGGCAACCAGTTGCCCCCAGGGCGTCCGTTTCGGCGCCGCCAGTTCGACCGCGCCGCAGGCCAGGGCTTGCCGGTGCACGGCCGCCACGTCATCGACGAAGAGGCCGATTTCGACGCCCAGCGGCCGCGTGCTTTCCTGGCCGGCAAGGTAGCCGCCGGGCAGCAGCTCGGCCATTAGCGCGTGCGAGGCAAAGGCCAGCGCGGTCGCGCCGGTGTCCAGTTCGCCGTAACCCGCCGCCTCGTCCAGGAAGCTTGTCTTCAGCCCGAACGCCCGCTCGAAAAAGGCCAGCGATGCTTTGACGTCCTGAACGTAGACGATGGTGTATCCGAATTTCATGGTCAGGTGATCCCGCTCAGCGCTGCATCAGCGCAAACACGCCCCAGCCCAGGTATTCGCGGGTGTAGGTGGCGTAGCGCACGGGTTCGCTGGTCAGCAGGGCGCGTACCTCGCCGGCCAGTTCGTCGTCGGGATTGGCCGCCAGCCAACGGCGCATGGTCAGCCACTTGGCCGCCTCGTAGCGGTCCCAGCCGTTCTGGTCGGCCAGCACCATTTCAACCACGTCAAAACCCAGTTCGCCAAAGGAGGCGAGCAGTTGCGGCAGGGTGAGGAAGTCGGCCACCGCATGCGCCAGGCAACCCTGCGCCACCGCTTCCGTCGGCGGCAACTGCCGCCAGTAGGGCTCGCCGATCAGGAAAAGGCTGCCCGGCCGCAGGCTGCGCGCCAGCAATTCCAGCGTGCCGGCGACACCGCCGCCGATCCAGGTGGCGCCGACACAGGCAGCCACATCGACCGGCGCCTCGGCAACAAAACCGGCCGCGTCGCCGTGGATGAAGCGGACGCGGTCGGCAACGCCGAGTTCCTGCGCCCGACGCTTGGCCTGTTCGGTAAACAATTGGCTCAGGTCGACGCCGGTGCCGACAACGCCGTGATCGCGCGCCCAGGTGCACAGCATCTCGCCCGAACCGCTGCCCAGATCAAGCACCCGCGCCCCGGCCTCCAGCCGCAAGGCCGCGCCGAGCGTGGCGAGTTTGTCAGGGGTCATCGGGTTGTGGATGCGATGGGAGCTTTCGGTGATGTTGAAAATGCGGGGGATCTCCAAGGGGGAATCCTTCAGTTATTGTAGGGATTGGGGAAAATCGTGGTCTGTCCCCCATCATTATTCGCCTGACAACTTAGCGGCGCTTAGAGCGTGTTCACATTAGCCAGATGTAAGCGCAGGCAAGTTGCAAGAATGCGTTGAAGCGCGTAGCCAGTTTTTCA
>OFJB01000237.1_pt1 | contig 29622 bp, 31 predicted proteins | sample 1775081 | NCBI WGS metagenome assembly OFJB01 (sample SAMN08195771, study PRJEB24354) | sludge metagenome | isolation source: initial sludge from phenol fed wastewater aerobic bioreactor | place: India: Nagpur | collected 2016-06-05
AGGCGATGGCGGCGGAGGGGGAAATCATCGGCGAGGTGGTATTCCTGGCGCCGATTTCCGCCGCCGGCCACAACCGCCGGGAGCTGGCCCGGTTGGCGGAGGAGGCTATTCGTGATGCGCTGGGTTTCGGTACGGGTGGCAGGGAACCTGGAAGGTCTTCCGGTCCTCCAGGCGCATAGCGGAGAGCTTGCCGCCCCACAGGCAGCCGCTGTCGAGGGCGGCGATGTTGTTTTCCAGCCGCAGGCCGAGGGCCGACCAGTGGCCGAAGGTTCGCCGCCCGCTCAAGCGCAGAAGAACCAAGCCGTAGAAGAAAATAAGGACGGCTCGCGCACATTCCTGGAACAGCGACACGTGGTCCTTGGCACCGAACAGAGCGGTCAGCAGTTCCATCCAGCCGCCTCTTGTGCCGAACGAATGGTGCCTGGGCAAAACCGACTGGTCCGAATACAATCCCGAACGGGCTGCTGCCCTTCTCGGAACGTCCCTTTTGGCAGATTAACTTCGAAGAGCATCTTCTGCATGTCGGCGCAAAGATGGACCCGATCGCCACGAAGCGCTTTGAACCGCGAGGCCTCGTCGAGCTTATCAGGTACAGCTTCCTCCATTGATCCGACAGCCGCTTAAGGGTTCATCGCAACCGCGAGCTTCAGGGTCCCGGTTTCATCCGGACGCGTTCAGAGCCGCGAGAACTCCAGAGCGCAAGTGACGCCTTCCGGTTGAAAGGCGAGTCCAATGTTTTTGAACTCGGCCGCCAGCCCCCGCTCGATGAGACGAGTTCCAAATCCATGCCGTTCCGGTTCCCGCACCGCAGGACCTTCCCGTTCGCGCCATTCGAAGCGCACGGCTTCTCCGTCGACCAGCGCCCATTCTACCCAGACGGAGCCGGAATCTCCCGAAAGCGCGCCGTATTTTGCGGCGTTGGTCGCAAGTTCGTGGATAATCAGTGAGAGCGCGACCGCCTTGGCCGCGTCGACGACGATCTCCGGTCCGGCAATATGAATTCTCCCTTCTCCCGTCCGATGCGGCGCCAAGGTTCTTGTCACCACGTCGTTGAGCGAGGCGCGTTCCCAGGCGTGTTTGGACAGGATGTCGTGGGCGCTCCCCAGCGCCTGAAGACGGGCGTTGAAGGTCGCGCGCTCTTCGGCAGGGGCCTGATGAAAGGTTTGATTGCTGATCGACCGATCGCGTCGTCGTCCGGAGCGTGGCCTTGTCGTTCCTGGTCGCTGCGTCCCTGGCCTCCCTCGCCGACCGACACAGTTCGAGGCGGTCGACGACCAACGCGGCTAGACTCTCAAGAATCTCCAGCTCTTGCGCGCGGAATCGACGGGACGGATGGTCCATGACGCAAAGCGTGCCTATTTTGTAGCCGCTCTTCACGGCTAGCGGCACGCCCGCATAAGACGTCAGGCCGAACTCCTTGACGAGGCGGTTTCCCTTCGCGTCCGCGGAATTCGCGTCCTCCACCGTCCACGGGCTATCTTGAAGAATCGCATCGCTGCAGAAGCCCGGCTCACGTCTGACATGATCAATCTGCAGACCATGCCTAGCCTTGAACCATATGCGGTCGGTTTCGACGACGCTGAAGAGCGCCACCGGCGTCGACAGCAACCCGCAGGCGAGCGTTACGATCCTGTCGAAGGAGTCTTCCTGCGAACGGTCGGCGTAGTCCCGTACCGCTTCCAATCGTGCTGCCTCACTCGATCTCATTGTCGTTCGCCCGTGCGAATTCCTTCATAAACTCTTGGATTTGCTGGACGTTCCCGTCGAAATCTCGTCGGCGGAAGCGCCGACACCGACATCGTGCGAGACATGACCTGCATTCCGACTCCCGCACTGCCGGAACCCCGGCTGGCCAGGAAATCCTGCGCGTCGCGACGGAGGAAACCAGTCAATGCATGGCGTTCGGGAACGACTGACCCGCCGATCCTATATGGCGGCGGGTCAGTCGTTGTCTTTTATGAAACCCTCAGAGCGCCCCCTCATCCTTGGCGCAGATATCCCTGGCAGCCGCCGACAAGGCGCGGGCGAGATTGAAGAGTTTTTGTCGCTCGAACGCTTTCGCTCGCTGACGGAGGATAGCGACGCATCGTTCGCGTTCATGCGCCACTGGATCTTCGACATTTAGCAGCGGCGAGGCGGTCTCGGTGAGTGTATCGGCGGTTGCCGTCATTCTCGCCGCGGCATACGGTTGCGGCGAAGGCGGCTCTCTCGGGAAGTCATTCACTTCAAATCCGGCTGAGGCCCCGGACCATCGCTCTCCGTCGCGCTTCAGCATCAGGCAGCTTCGCGGTTGACCCGGCTTTCCGCCAACCCGGAGAGCTTCTTGTCGGTCGCCTCCTCCTCCTTGAGCGTCTCGGCAAGCACGGACGCGCAATCGTCGCGGCCCAGTTGCTTCGCCCAGGCGATCAGGGTGCCGTAACGCGTTATCTCGTAATGTTCGACGGCCTGAGCGGACGCGATAAGAGCCGCGTCAAGCACGTTCTTGTCCTCAACCTCTCCGCTTACCTCGTCCGCTTCTTCCAGGATGCCGTCGATCGCGGGACAATCGACCTCCTTCGCTTCCGTCCCGTGCATCTGGAAGACCTTTTCGAGGCGCTCGACATGGCCTTCCGTTTCGCGAAGATGCTTTTCAAAGCCAGCCCGGAGGTCGGGGGCTGTGGCCTTGTCGATCATTTTGGGAAGCGCTTCGGTGATTTGCTTCTCCGCGTAATAAATGTCGCGAAGCGTGTGCACGAAAAGATCGTCGAGCGTCTTGATGTCCTTGGAGAAGAATCCCATTGGTGTCGTCCTTTCTTTCTTTCAAAAACGGGAAGCCGCGGCGAGCGGCCTCCCGGGTGCGCCGTCGTCGAACGCGGCTAGGATTGACCGCCCTTCCGTCCGGCCTGAGAGGCCCGTTCTCGATCGTCGGCGAAGTTGCCGGAACCGCCGCGATGATCGCCCTGCTGGTCTTGGTCGCGTTTTCCCCCTTGCTGCTGGCCATCGGCTCGCCGTGGGGTTCCCTCGTCGTTCTTGTGGCTCTGCTGGCCCGCTTTCCCATGCTGTTGGGGACTTCCGCCTTGATTTGGCATCTTCTGCTCCTGTTAAGACCTCCCGTTGGAGGCGTGGCAAAAGAAGCCGCAGCGATGGGACCCGTTCCTTCACGATATATATCGTGACCCCGCCGCTGACATCGAGCGCGCCGAAACCGAAGCGGTTGTCCCGAGAGGACCAAAACTCAGGACGCTCGTGAGGAACGGCCAAGACGCCCTCAGCAAGGCGCAAGCACATGCGAACCCGCCTTAAAACGCGCGACCCGCTTGCGTCTAAACCTTACTGTCTCTTGCGAGCGCGGAGAGCCGCGGGATGAAAAACTGAACTCAAACGCCATTGCTACGGCGCAACTTGCGGCGGCTCCTCATTCGCCCTCGGCTTGGTCCTGCGTGATGAGCCGCGCGCCTCGCTGCCCGGTGAAATAAGTCCAGAGCCAGTTCAGCGCGACGGCCAGCCGATGGCGCAAGCCGATCAGGAAGTAGATGTGGGCAAAGCCCCAAAGCCACCAGGCGATTCTTCCCGTAAGCGCGATCCAGCCAAAATCGACGACGGCCTCCCGTTTTCCGACCGTTGCGAGGCTTCCTGCGTCTTTATACTTGAACGGTTGCGGAAGCTGCCTGCCGCGCAGTTGGGCTTCGATCACGTCCGCGACATACCGCCCCTCCTGCTTCGCGGCCGGCGCGATCCCGGGAACCATCTTCCCGTCGGGAGTTTCGACGTGAGCGGTGTCCCCGATCACGAAAACATCCGGACGTCCGGGCGCCGTCAAGTCGGGGTTGACAAGCACCCTTCCCGCGCGATCGGTCGGCGCGTGAAGCCACTCGCCCGCCGGAGACGCCGCCACGCCTGCGGCCCAGAGGACGGTTCTCGCCTTGAGGGCGTCTCCGTCAATCCTGACGCCATCCGCCGTGCAATCCGAGACCGGCTTTCCGAGCCTGACTTCGACACCGAGCCTCTCGAGCGCCTTCCTGGCGTAGTCGGACAAGGATTCCCGAAAGCCCGGCAGGATACGCGGGCCGGCCTCGATGAGTACGACGCGGGCGTCGCGAGTGTCGATGTTACGGAAATCCTTCCACAACGTATCGCGCGCGAGGTCCGCGATGGTGCCCGCGAGTTCGACACCCGTCGGGCCGCCGCCGACAACGACGAAGGTGAGAAGGGCGGACCGTTCCGCCGCGTCCTCGGAACGCGCGGCGCGCTCGAAGGCACCGAGGAGTCTCCTCCGGATCGTGGTGGCGTCCTCGATCGTCTTTAGGCCAGGAGCGTATGGCTCCCATTCGTCATGCCCGAAATACGCGTGGCGCGCTCCCGTGGCGAGCACGAGCGTGTCGAATGCGATCGGCACGCCATCGCGTAAGACGACCATCTTATCATCGATGCCAGTCACGGCGGCGAGAAGCGTCGTCACGTTCCGGCATGATCGCAAGAGATATCTGATCGGCCATGCGATCTCCGATGTCGCCAGCGAAGCCGTGGCGACCTGATAGAGCAGGGGTTGAAACAGGTGGTGGTTACGTTGATCGATTACCGTTACCATGACGGCGGCTCGCGCCAAGCGGCGTGCTGCCTCGATGCCTCCGAAACCCGCTCCGACGATGACCACGTGATGTGGTGGACGAGCGACCACATCGCTCTCCTTGCGCTCTATGTGGATCGCATCGTACTTCTGCCCGTCTCAGGATTCCAGCGCAGAGGTGTCGGCCGTGGACTCCCTACGGTCGCCACCATCTTAAAACTGAATGGCTTTTCATCGTCGGGCCGAACGCCCAGCCACCGAACTCAGAACCGTTTTGACTCCGGAACTTTATCAGCAGCCAAGACGGCGGCGCCAAAAAAGCAATGACCCGCGCCGGCGGTGGGCGCTGGACGCGGCAACGCTGGAGGATTTGAGCAGGGTGAGCGGGACGATTGATTGGAGCCGCTCGACAAGGCGGGACTGGCATCGGTGCTGTCGCCACAGCCTCCAAGAGTTCTCGTACATATTACGGTAGCGCTTCCCGGCGTTACTGTTGGCCTTCTGGCAGCTTGGTGCCGCCGTTCGTTTCGTCGTTTTTTGTTCCCGCCGGGGGTGCGGTCTCGAGCGGGGCATTCGTCCCGTAGTTCTCCTGACCAGACGTCTCGGGCTTAGTGTTGCTCGAACCACCCGCGCCGAAAAAGAAAATCGCGATCAAGGCAACAAAAACAATTGCCACTATCGCCACACCCCACATCATGATGTTCCGGGTTCCGCGTCGTTCTTCATCGCGAGAAAGGTTTTGAGGCATATCTCCACTCCTTTGATGCACCAGGACTGTCGCTCCATAGATTTGGCGACGAATCCTCCGCTACCCTTGAGCGCGACGATGCTGGGGCCCTCGCGTCTACCGCGTCCCGAGGGGCATCCCAGATAAGCTGATCGATCTTTGAGATGACGAGATCAAAAGCATTTTTGTCTTCCAGCAAGGCCATATCAACGTCGCCGTTCTTCAACGCGGTTAGCATATCGGTCTTGAGCGCCGAGGCGGCTCGCGTCCCTTCATGCTGGGCTACATGTCTCCCGACATATTCGATGCACAGGTACAGCGTGTTGAGGATGATCTTGATCTTCTCGATCTCGGGTCCCGCCATTTCGTCGATGCTGTCAGCCATTGCGAGCGGCCCGTTCTAAACCAACACCAATAGGCATCTGGTTGGGCGGACTTGCGGGCGACGGCGGAGGCAACAAAGCAACGCTTCGGTTCTCTTCGACGACACGCGGTATCATGCGCCAAGTTACGTAAGTGGCTGCTGCAACGAGGAATAGGCGGATCACTGATGGCCTCCTTTCGAAATCAATGACCGCCGACCGAGATAGTTCCGACGGCCGCCTCGCGAGATGGGACGAAAAAGGTCGGGCAAGAGCCCCGGCTAGGTTCAGAGGGGATCAGCGCCGACCAATGGGAAGCGAATGATCGATCGGCACTCAAACGAAGTACCGCCGTGCAGCAGGCCAAGGGTCGATCCCGCCGACCGTAGCGGAGCTTGAGAAGGTCCGCGACCGCTTCATCTTCGTCGGATCGCGTGGCAAAGCTATGCAGGGTTTTGGCATGCGTTCCCGCTGCAGGTACAGTAGGCCGATCGCCACCCTGATTTCCTTTCCCTTCGATACAAACAAAAAAGCCCGTCGGCATGACGGCCGACGGGCTTTTCCGTATGTATAGCACTAGTTGGCGCCGCCGAGTTTCTTCGTCTTCTCACAGAAGTCGTTGTGCAGCTTTTCAGAATCGTTGCTGCACTCCTTGGTTATCGTGTCGCGGTCTTCCGGCTTGAGAGCCATCCAAGCCGCCTTGAAATCTTCGTCCGACTTCATCGTCTTCATATCCGCGTCGGTGTAAAACGCCCCCATCATTTCCTTGTTATCCAACGCCGAAGTCGTTCCACCCGCCGCGAACGCTGCGCCGGTCGTCATCGTGAGCGCAACGGCGCCCATAAACAGCTTCTTCACCGTGGTTCCTCCATTTTATTTGGTTTACGAACGGAGCCACAACGTGCCGATAGGATCCCAGTTCCGACCCCCCTCTTTGAACCAACCTCACAATCGTGCGTTTCCACACGAGGCGATCCCCGCCTTATGGAGAAAACCATGGACTGGAACCGCGTCGAAGGAAACTGGAAGCAGCTCAAGGGCAAAGTGAAGGAGCAGTGGGGCAAACTCACCGACGACGATCTGGATCAAATTGCTGGCAAGCGCGACCAGCTTGAGGGTAAGATTCAGGAGCGGTACGGACTCGAGAAGGATCGGGTTAGCCAAGACATAGACGACTGGTACGGTCGGCAGAGCTGGTAATCCAAGTCAGAAACCCGTCCGGCCGCAGCCGAGCGGGTTTCACGTTGGCGACGCTTAAAAGAGGATCCTATCCGCGCGTGGTGCGTCCATTACCCCAGCATCAAGAACGCCATACGCACCTCACTTCGACCTTGGCGGTAGCAGCCTTCCTTTTTTCGGAACAAAACGCCGCTTGAGGTATCTGGGTGTACTCCCGCCAGCCTTCCCCAAAACCGCAGGCTGGAGCAAGGCCCGCCCGCTGGACACCACTACTCACGGGCCGGGCGTAAGCAGCAATTGCACCTCTTCGGCCGTCAGCGTGAGAGTGTAGCGGTAATGCGACCCGTCACCGTATAGGCCCGGTAAAAGAAGCAGGAGCGAGACGACCCCGTGTTTCCCTGGTTGCACCTGATCCGCTGTGACTGGACGGTCGAAAATGATCTTTACTTGGTCGTCGCGCTTTGCCGGCTGCACGGAAATTCGCATTTATGATCCCTCCGCCTGGAGAGGAACGCGGATTTCGCAGGAATGTTGCACCTGACTGAACCGCCGAGATTTTGGCGATCAATCCTTCCTAGAGTGTTCCCGCAATTTCCGAGCCTCCTCCGCCAGAACGGCCCGGCTATTCCCGTGCTTCGCTATGAGGTTGCGCACTTGTTGAGGCGTGAGCCCGTTCTGTTGGGCGAAATGCTCGACCTCGTAGTCCTCCGCACCGGAGACGCGGTCCCGGTCCCGGAAGTCACGCTTGCTCTTGTCATCGACCATGGTTTTCCTCCCTACGCCAGCGCGGACATCAACGCCGGTTACGAGATTAAGTTGCGGGCGGGAACAAATCCCGGCCGTCGCCGTCTGGACTCGCCATGGTTTGGAGACGAGTTATTTTCGACATGCGGCCGTCGAGACGCCTCGTATCGGGTCGCTATCTTGCCGTCATCGCACGACCCCGCAAGTTAGACTCGAGCTCTTGGGCCTCACAAAGGCCGCCGGGGAAGCGCGCAAAGCCTTCCTGGCCACAGCGAAAAGCGTGCCGCGGTTCGCCGAGCTCAACCGCAACAGTTTCGTCTAGTCCTGCACCCACGCTGGGGGCAGCCGCATGATGTCGGCCCAGGCATTGTCAACGGTGAGGCATACGAGGTGACGGTGAGCGGAACGCTTTAGAAGACTCCGCATTGTGGAGGGCGACCAAATTAGATGGGGAATGAGCGATGCAGATTATCCGTACGGAAGTGATAGATGCAACCGCAGGAGACGGGAAGCCTGCTACCCGTGTCGTCTTTCGCGGGGAAGGCGGAGACAGTGTCGTGGTCGAGACTACTGGAGAGCAAGGTGACCGCGAGACCGCTATCGAAAAGGCCAAAGCCATTCTCCTCCAAACAGCGGTCTTCGGAGACCCGGACCGTGAAGCGAACAACGGCAACAGCCCGCTCGAGCCAACTGAGCGTCAGCACCGTGGCGGCCAATGGTTCGTCTTCGAGTACCGGGACGGCGATTCCAGTAGACGTGTGCCGCCGTCGTTGCTCCCCGGCCTGGACGTCGCACGAGAGGAAGCTATCCGCTCGGCAGCAGATTTGCTCCCAGATTTACATGAGGCGCTCTCGCGTTCTGATTGGATGGTCAGGGTCTATGACGACCATGGCGCGCTGCTTTTTACAATCAGCAAGGGTGAAGCCGAGGCCGGGCAGCGAGACGCGCCCTCCTGACCAAAGTCATCACGCAACGGCCGGCTGATCGGCGCGGCCAGCGCGCTCCTTGGCGTCTTTGCACAGCTCTCGAAACTTCTCGACTTCCGCTTCGGTCAGGTGCTCGATCCCGATAAAATCGTTCTTGCCGCTTCCGGACCTGATCAACTCATCGAGCTTCGCTTGAATTGCCGCGCCATCGCGGTTCTGAGTATTTTGGATCAGGAAAACCATCAGGAAGGTGACGATGGTAGTGCCAGTGTTGATCACGAGCTGCCACGTCTCGGAGAAACCGAATACCGGTCCCGAAGCCGCCCATATCACGACCGATACAACACATGCCGCAAAGGCCCAAGGCCGCCCGGTGGCGTGCGCGACGGCTTCCGCCATGCGGTTGAAAGTCTTTTCCATGTTCGACCCTATACGAAAAAAGACCCCGGCGACTGCCGAGGCCTGTGTACTTCAAAATACCCGTCTAGGCGGCGTTTTCCATCGCTCGCTTATTGGCGCCGCCTTCGCCGAGGGCGTTGAGCGCCTCGTCAGTCGCGGATTCTTCTTCCAGCGTCGCTTTGAGCAGTTTTGCGGCGTCCTTCATGCCGAGCTGTTCTGCCCAAGCGACCAGCGTACCGTAGCGAGCGATCTCGTAATGCTCTACCGCCTGCGCGGCAGCGATGAGACCAGCGTCGATCGCCGAGGAGCCGTCGTATTCTTCGAGGATTTCGGATCCTTCCTCGATGATGCCGTCGATGGCCGGGCACGTTTTGCCGCGAGCGGCCTTGCCCATGGCGTCGAAAATCTGTTCCAGCCGTTCGACCTGACCCTCGGTCTCTTCCCGATGCTTCTGGAATGCCGCCGACACTTCCTCGGATTCGGCTCCCTTCGCCATCTTCGGAAGGGCCTTCAGGATCTTCTTTTCGGCGTAGTAAATGTCCTTGATGCCATCGAGGAATAGGTCTTCCAACTTTTTGCTGGAAGCCTGTGTTTTCTTGGTGGTCGCCACAGCGCTCTCCTGAGGTTGTTCGCCTTCTTGAACGAAGGCACACCTCAACCTTGGCCGAACCATTAAGTTCCGGGTCGGCGCTCCCGTCGGGATGAAAATCATGCGCCGATGAGTTGGCCTAATATGAACCGATAGCGAAATACGATTCGAAGGCCGTCACTACCCCCACGGCCCTGGCCGGCGTGCAGGCATCCGTTCCGAATCCGCTGTTGCCTTGCATCCCGTAGCAGTACCGGGCGTTCCGCTTGCAATACGGGATTTCTCCTAAGGTCCGGCCTCAAAAGCTGCGGAACCTGATGTCGTTCCGTGCGTATTCACGAACCATCCCGGAGCAGCCATGCCTGACGAGAAGAAGCCAGCCGAATGCAGTGACGAAAGTCTCGTCGCGGCCGCCGAGCGTGCGCATCTCGCCTACGTCAGCGATAGCGAGCCGGGCATCCGTCGGAAGGGCGCGCTGAAGCATTTCTGGTATGTCGGTCCGAAAGGCAACAAGCTGAAGGAAGGCACAACAGTCCAGCGCATACGTGCACTCGCCGTCCCGCCAGCCTGGACGGAGGTTTGGATCTCGCCCGACGCGAACGGACATATCCAGGCTACGGGACGCGATCAAAAGGGCCGCAAGCAGTATCGGTACCACCCGGACTGGGCGGCCGAGCGCGATGGCGAGAAATATTCCAGCCTGATCGAATTCGCGGAGGCGCTTCCGCGCCTGCGAGTTCAGATCGATGACGACCTGCGACGTCACGGCTTGCCGTTCGAGCGCGTCGTCGCTTCGGTCGTCTGGCTCCTGGACAATACCATGATCCGGGTCGGCAACGCGGCCTATGCCCGCGACAACAAGAGCTTCGGGCTTACCACCCTGCGCGACCGCCACGTCGACATAACGGGTGCCCGCCTGCGTTTTTCCTTCAAGGGCAAGTCGGGCAAGGAATGGAAGCTGAAGCTTGTCGATCGCCGCATTGCGCGCGTGGTGCGAGGCGCTCAGGACATTCCCGGCCAGAAACTGTTTCAGTACATCGACGAGGACGGCGGGAGAAGGCCGGTGCGGTCACAGGATGTCAACGCATACATCCGCGAAGCGGCCGGCAACGGTTTCAGCGCCAAGCATTTCCGGACATGGGGCGGCACCATCCACGCCGCCTCGTTGTTGGCACAAACCGAACGGCCCGAGAGCAGTACCGCACGAAAGAGAGTGCTCAACCGCGTCATCGACGAAGTAGCCGATCGGCTGGGCAACACGCGCACGGTCTGCCGCCAATGCTACGTGCACCCCGCGGTGCTTACGGCGTGGCTAGACGGAACGCTGCTTGTCGAAATGACCCACGCGAACAAAGGGAAGCGCCCCATCGCCCAACTGGACGATGAGGAAGCGCAAGTGCTTCGCTGGCTGAAAAGTCGCCGAATCTAGCGCTGCCGGGGTTGTCGGCGGCGGACGAGCCTCTTCGTCGCCGTTCGGTCTCCTCCTTTCAGCGGTCCGTGCCGCCTAACACTGGAGATCACCATCGGTCTCGGCGATAGCAGCATTTCTTTTGTGATAGCCGTAGCGGCTCCATAATTGCTCGAGTTGAGACAAATTTGTCGGCTATTCTCCGGTAACCAGCGAAAAGCTTAGCAGCCCCGCTTCCGAACATCTCAGGCGATGAAGAAGCGGTTCCCTCCTCGTTCGAGGAACTTCCATCAGCCACCCGCGATTCCCAGGAATGCCAACGCGAGGAACGTTGCGAAAAGGACAAAATGCGTCATGCCCTCGATCGCATTTGTCTCTCCGTCGTTCAGGTTGATCGCGGCGACTACCAGTGTGATGGCGGCCAGAACCGTTTGGACCGGGGTCATCGCCATGTTTATGGGCTGGCCCCATATCAGTGCAGCAGCCTCGATCACGGGAACGGTGAGTATGACCGTCGAAAGGGACGCGCCAAGGGCGATGTTGATCACGACTTGCATCCGGTTTGACAGCGCCGCCCGCAAGGCAGTGAACATTTCCGGTGCCGCCGACATCGTCGCGACGATCAGGGCGGCAATGCCGAGCGGCGCGGAGATCGCCCGCAGGCCCGCAGACATGAAGCCCGACATCACCTCCGCCAGAAGGCCGACCAACACGATTTCGCCAATGAGGAAAAACAACGACGGCAGGAACGGCTCGTCGGCGAGCTTCCTGTTGCTCGCGCGCTTCTTGTCCGGATAGCTGTAGTTGAAGAAGTAGCTGTGCGCCCCGATCTGGTTTCGCAGGAACACCCAGTAAAGGACCACCATCGCCAGAATGGTGAAGACCGAATAGGCGTGCCATTGGGCGCTCGGCATGAATTCGGGCACCACCATCGAGATACCCATGGCGGTCATGATCATGGCGCCATAGGTCCTGCCTGAATCGTCATTGTACGGTTGTTCTCCGAACTTCCAGCCGCCCAACAATGCGGACAAGCCAAGGATTCCGTTGATATCGAGCATGACCGCGGAAAAGATCGTGTCCCGGGCCAAGGTCAGGGATGACGCTTCGGTCATGATGATGAGAAGGATGACGACTTCCACGAGCACCGCCGATAGGGTCAGGATCATGGTGCCATACGGATCGCCGACCTTTGCTGCGAGTACTTCAGAGTGATGAGCGATACGCACCGAAACGGCAACAACCGCCACGATCAGCAGGACGGCCACAACTAGCGCCGCGATCGCGCCTTGCGTGAGAAGTTCCGCTTTGAAGACGAAGGCCAGACAGGCCAGCACGATCACCGGAACAAGAACCGCTTCGCGTCTGACGGTCTCGTCTGGATCGCTCTCTGATTCCGCCATGCGTCTTTCCTGAGGGTTCCGGCGTTCCCTCCGTCCGATCGGTCCTCCCGTCTGCCCTACGCCACAGGGGAAACATCAGGACGGCTTCACGGTTCCGCAGGCGCTGTATACGGAGTGTCAGACGCGGTCAGATTCGAAGCGATGCCGCTTGCGCATTCCCCGACTGGAAATGTGCGCAAGCGGCATTTGAAAAATCTAGCGCAACAAGGCGATCAAAATGATAATCGGGATCGGAACGCCAAGCATCCAGAGGAGGATCGAACGCATTTCGTGTTCCTTTGCTGGGTGTGGATCTGACCTTCCATCTCAAGGCATGCGGTCAAACCACCTCGGGATCACCGTTCCTTCGTCGCGATGCCTGCCGCCCATGCCGGCGGCCCAGAATGCGGCGGCCGCGCTGATAGCCAACGAGGCAGCGGTGACGAAAGCTGCAATCACGGCAAAGCGTTTTGCCCGCTTCGCCTGCTGTTTGGCTTCTTCCGCGGCCTGCTGGGCACTAGTAACCATCGTGTCGACCCGCGCTTTGGCTTCGTCCGGAGGAACGTCTGTGCGTGCGGCGATGACCTGCGCCAGATAGGTTCGGTCGGCCTCGGGAATATCGCCTTGTGCGATACCGCGGGCGACGATCGCCATCACCTCGTTGCGTGCATCCGCAGAGCTGCTTGCGTCCGGCCGTGTGGTCCGAAACGCAGTGTCGACAGCGCGAGAGAGAGGATTCACTCCTTGGGCGGCGTCGGCCATCTTTTCGACCGCCGCTTGCGCGGCGCCGCCTACAGCCGTTGCCGCGGTGCTTGCGGCTCCTCCCGCAGTCAGCGCCAGTATGGAAGCTCCGAGCAGCACACCGACACCCCACACGACCAGACCATGTATGCCGTCTCGTACGTCGGATTCATGCTCGGTCGCGTCGTGGAGACGGCGCCGCATCCGCCCCGTGACGTATCCGCCCGCCATGAAACTCGAGACTTGAACCCAGACGAGCCAAAGCCCCAATGCGATAGCCAAGCCAACTGCCGACATGCCCGTGTTGTCGAAGGGCGACATCAGCGACAGTCCGATAGCGGAACCGAAAGTGATGAGCACAAGCGAAATCGCCGAGGCCAGTACCGCACCTGCAATAACCGCAGGCCAATCCATATAACTTCCGGAATCCGCATCGGCGGCGGCAACGATCGCGGTCTCTTCTTCCATGATGGTCATGATCTCATCCTTTGCACGGCGCCAAGCATTGCGGTTCGAAACGATGAATGCCGATCGTGGGTTCAGCGCAGTCCGAGGAAGGACAGGATAAACATGATGATCACGATCAATCCCACGAGGTAGATGATGCCGTTCATGATGACGCCCCTTGTGCAAATTCGTCGCAAAGGAACGCCGCTCCCCGCCCTTGGTTCCGCAGATGTCCACGCGAGGCGGCTGCGGAAACGGGTCGCTCCACGTCGCGACCAGCCTTGGGGAACCAAACCGCCTTGGCCGACATTCAATCGACCGATCAACTACAGGAGGCGGGAATGGGGTTTTTTGGCAAACTCTTCAATCGCGACGCCAAGAAAGAAAACATAAAAAGGAAAGCGCGCGACACGCGGACAAACGCAGGCGCTGCTCCGGCCATCGCCGCCCATTCGAAAGACGGCGGGTCGGGTGGCAAGACATCCGAAAGCCGGGCGGCGGCGCACAAGAATCGACAGGGATGAGGCGAGGCGCCGACGCGCAACCAGCACTGCCGCGGATCGCGTCCGGAAAAAAGGCCACCTTGGACAGCGGGACATGCCGCATGTTCCTTAATGCGGCTTCCCCATCCAGTCGGGCCGCATGCCAGCACAAGGAAGCAGGCTGGTCTGTAGTGCATTGCTTTGGAGCAAGCCGGCGTGGTGCGCACGGCACGGGCCATATTCAATGAAACGGCACCTCGATCTTCGTACCGGACGCCCGGTCTGGTACGCGTACAGGATGCCGCCCGTCCCCACGGAAACGCTGGTCCGGGACTGCGAAGCCGATGTCGTCGTAGTCGGAATGGGCATTTCCGGCAGCATGATCGCCGAGGCGTTGTCAGCCGAAGGGCAATCGGTAATCGCGATCGATCGCCGTGGACCGATGCGAGGCTCCACATCGGCGACTACGGCACTCGTTCAGTTCGAGATCGACCAGCCGATTACGAAACTTGCGCTGATTGCCGGAAAGGAAAAGGCCGAACGCGCCTGGATCCGCTCGCGGCTCGCCGTCGAAGGACTTAGGGCGAGAATTCAGGACATCGGCATCGAATGCGGCCTCGCGGAGCGTCGTTCGCTATATCTCGCTGGCAATGTGCTTCGTGGTTCGAGCCTTCGGTCGGAAGCCGATGCGCGTCGATCCGCGGGCCTCGACGCCACCTATCTTACGAGGTCGGAGTTGAGATCGCGCTATGGCATCGACCGCGCGAACGCTATTGAATGTCATGGTAATCTAGCGCTTGATCCCCGCCGCCTGACCGTCGGCTTGTGGCGGGCCTGCCTGTCCCGCAAAGCGCGGGCTTTCGCCCCAGTGGAGGCTGTGTCCTTTTCTCATTCGGCCGACCACGTCGAGGTCGGAACGGCCGCCGGCCCGGTTATTCGAGCCGGGGTGTGCGTTCTGGCGACGGGCTACGAACTTGCAGTCGGCGTACCTGGCAACGGGCACAGGGTGATATCGACCTACGCCATAGCCACCAAGCCGCAGCCGACCAAGCTGTGGCCGACTCAAGCGTTCGTCTGGGAAGCCTCCGATCCCTATCTATACATACGAACCACCCACGACGGGCGCGTCATTTGCGGGGGCGAGGATGAAGAGTTCGAAGACGAGGCCCGCCGCGACGCCCTCATCTCCCGGAAGGCCGCCACTATCGCAGGGAAACTCAAGGCGCTGTTTCCGGCTCTCGACGCCACCCCGGACTACACATGGGCGGGTGCGTTCGGATCGACCGGGTCCGGTTTGCCGATTATCGCGACTGTTCCGGGAAAACCACGCCTTTTCGCAGCCATGGGTTACGGTGGAAACGGGATCACTTGGTCACGCATAGCTGCGGAGCAGATCACGGCGGCGGTAACGGGCCGGGAGGATCGCGACACCGACCTTTTCGGGTTTCCACTATCGTCGCGAGTCTGATGAGCGTTGTCCGCCCACATGAAAACCCCATCTTCCTTCGCGTCGGACACACATCCGTGCAAAAGGCCTGCCAGCCCGGAATAAACGCTCCCATGATTTATGCGGTCCAGAATCAAAAGCCCGCCCAAGGCGGTGATTGCCGGGCGGGCTTTGCTCAACTTGCCGGGAGGGAATCTGGCAAGGGAGCGAGCCCAAAACGACCAGCATCGATTTTTGTTCCACGCGGTGAAAGTTGACCTGCTTGACCTTGGTCGACAGGCGGGACGGGTGGCGGCGTCAATCGCTGATCTTTGCCTGACTCCCCCGCTTCATAAGCGGCCGGCGCGCTGAGCCATCGATACCGTTCGGGCGCGAAGCAAACGTATCCTCAAACAGGCTCTATGCATCGGAGCCAACACACTCTGGCTGCGCGGTGCCATAGCCATGAGCGGGTTTGCGCGCCTGATGTCAGGACAATTCGTGGAGCGGGGCATTTTCCACGATCCGGTCTTCGCCAAGTGAGCCGCTTCAGTGTCGCTGACGCCGAGGGAGGAAGGCCAAAGTTACAATCGATGAAATTCCTGCAATCAACGCGATGGCACCGAGCGGGCGCACAGCCGAGTCCTTCGTGCCGGAAATGTCCAAAGATATTTTTCCCGTCGCAATGGGCGTCAAATCGCGATGGTTTCTGAACCGGACGGCGACAGCGCGCGTGATCTCTGCACCGAACAGGAATATCGCGGAGGAATAGAATACCCATAGCAAGAGGACGATGAGGCTTCCTGCGGCGCCGTAGGACGAGGCGATCGCGCTGGTTCCCAGGTACCAACCGATCAGGGATTTGCCGAGGGTGAAAAGAATCGCGGTGACGGCCGCGCCGAAGCGTACGTCGCGCCACGATAGCGCGCGATCCGGGAGAATCTTGAAGATCGCGCCGAAAAGCAGAGCGACCAGGACGAGCGAGACCAATGTGTTCGCGGCCGACAGCAGAAATTCTCCGAAGGGCAGTCGGGATGTCATCATGTCGCCCAAGGCCGAGATCGCAGCGCTGGCAGCCAGCGAGACCAACAGCAGGAAGCCGAGCGATGCGACCAGCCCAAGACTCGCTGCGCGGGTCCGCGCTAGGCTCAACAGGGACGTTCTTCGCGGTCGGACTTTCCAGATGAGGTTGAGCGTGGATTGCATTTCGCCGAACACCCCAGATGCGCCGACGAGCAAGGTGACTACGGCGACGACGGAAGCCATAAATCCCTTGTGCGCGGACGCGTTCTCGACTGTCGTCTTCAAAAGATCGGCTCCTTGAGGACCGAGCAGGCCCGTCAGTTGGGCAGATATCGCGATCTCGGCAGCGTCTCGTCCCGTGGCAAAGCTAGCGACGCCGAGCACAATCAGGAGGATGGGAGCGAGTGATGTCGCGGCGTAGAAAGCCATAGACGCCGAATGACTGAGAGCGCCGTCGTCGAAAAATGCTGCAACCGCAGAACGGACGACGGTCCACAACTCCGCGCTCGCAATTTTCATCAACCTCTCCGGACGTTGGCTGTCGCCATTAAGTTGCTCGACGAGAACTTGGTTCCGTGTCAACTCGCCGATCGCCCTCGTACACCAAGTCGGCGATGTCTGATGTCTTCGAGCTCCAGGGAGACATTTTCGACGGATCGATTCTAGTGTTTGGTCCCGAGGCCGGGCTAGATTTGCCGTGTCACGTTCGCAGCGCTCCCCGGCCGACACTACGGCACCAGGCGCGCCAAGGGCATTTCGATCGTCAGCGACAGCCCTTCCTCTCTCCAGTCCCTGGAGATGGAACCGTCAAGTCCCACCAGTACTGCTTTCTCGAGAGCGGTGCCAAAACCCTCCCGATCCCGATCCTGATTGCCTATCGCATGAGCAGCTGCCTGCTCCTCCCAGCCGACGCGTAAGGTCTCATCCCTCGTCACCGAAATTTCAACCGCCAACCGACCTTCTGGCGTTGAGAGCGCGCCGTATTTCGCCGCGTTGGTGGCCAATTCGTGAACCAGCAGGGCAAAAGACGTCAGCGCTTTACCCGACAGCGCGGCATCCGAACCGGTGATGGTTATGCGCGGCGCCTGCTCGAACTCGTGCGGCGAAAGGATCGCTTCCAGCAAAGCCGCGACGGTCGTGGAAGATCCCGCGAGCTGGTTCTGTCGCAAATCCGGAAGAGTAAGGGCGTGGGCATCCGCCAAAGCCTTCAGCCGCGATCTCAGGTCGGCCGAGAGCTCTTCGACGTTCCGGGCGTTCCTCGCGCTGATGGAGATCAGTCCTGACGTGAGGGTGAACAGGTTTTTGATCCGGTGATTGATCTCACGCAGCAAAACGTCTTGTTGAGCCCTGGCGTCCTTGTGCAACGTCAGGTCATGGGTGAGCGTCAGCAGGAACTCGTCCTTGCGCCGACCTGCTTCCTTGAGCGCTTCGGCCTGTGCTTCCAGTTCGTCCCGTTGCGCGGCGATCTGCTGGCGCTGGCGATAAAGCTGGAAGAACACGTCCGCCTTGCTCCGCAGAATGTCCGTCTCGATCGGCTTCTGGATGAAGTCCACCGCGCCGGCCTCGTAGCCGCGAAAACGCCGCTGGCCATCGGCCGTTCCCGCCGTCACAAAAATGATCGGGATATGCTTGGTTCGTTCGTTGCCGCGCATCAGTTCGGCCAGTTCGAAACCGTTGAGGCCGGGCATCTGCACGTCGACGAGTGCCAGAGCGACGTCGTGTCGAAGAAGAAGTTCAAGCGCTTCGTCTCCTGAACGCGCCTTCAGCAAAACAAGGTTCTCGCGACGCAACAAAGCTTCGAGGGAAAGGAGATTTTCCTCCAGATCGTCGACCAGAAGAAAGTGAACGGGTGGCATGATCGATCTCAAACCTTCTGCAAGTGCGTGGCGATTTCCGCGAGAGCCATCACTTGGGCCCCGGGACACAGACGGATTGCCGCTTCAGGCATTGCGCGTGCGAAAGCATGGTCCGGACGCTGAACCAGCGCCACGCCGCCCAGTTCGAGGACGGCCCGCATACCCTTCGCGCCGTCCTCGTTGGCCCCTGTGAGGACGATCGCGATCAGCGCCGGGCCGTAAGCATCGGCTGCGCTTTCGAATAGGACGTCTATCGAAGGCCGGGAGAAGAGCACAGGCTCGTCGCTTGAAAGCGACAGGCTTTTGTCCGGCTCGACAAGAAGATGATAGTCCGCCGGGGCGAAATATACCGTCCCTCCAACGATCGGCTCCTTGTCATCCGCCTCCCGGACCTGAACCTTACATTTCGCCCTAAACAGCTCCGCCAGGACGCTTCGCCTGTCGGAAGGCACGTGCACGACCACCATGACGGGGAGCCTGAACTCCGTAGAAAGCGCGGGAAGGATGGCGGAAAGCGCTTCCAGCGCCCCCGCGGACGCACCGATAACTACTGCCTCGGCTTGAGCCGTCATCATCCGCCCCGCTTCTGATAGATTTTCTCTTCCCGAACGAACTCGTCGAAGGATCCGGCGTATTGCGAGAAGCGCAGACTCTCCTTGGCGCCAAGCCCCAAGAATCCCTTGCGGGCGAGAGAGTCCTTGAACAGGCCGACCGCACGGTCCTGCAGGTCCCGGTTAAAATAGATGAGGACGTTGCGACAGGATATCAGGTGCATTTCGGCAAAGACGGCGTCCGTCACCAGGCTGTGGTCGGAAAAAACCACGTTCCGACGCAGGCTCTTATCGAAAGATACCCTGCCGTAGGCGGCCTGATAGTAGTCGGACAGAGACGACCTGCCGCCGGACTTGCGGTGGTTCTCCGTGAACAGCTGGACGCGGTCGAGCGCGAAGATCCCCCTCTCCGCGGCGTGCAGCGCCTCCTGATTTATGTCGGTGGCGTAGAAGATGGTTCGCTCTTCCAGTCCCTCCTCACGGAAAAGGATGACGAGCGAGTACAGCTCTTCGCCGCCGCTGCATCCGGCGATCCAGACCTTGAGCGAGGGATAGGTCTTCAGGTGCGGGACGACCTTTTCGCGCAAGGCGCAGAAATAGCTCGGATCGCGAAACATCTCGCTGACCTGAACCGTAAGGTAGCGCAGAAGCCGCGGCAGCATCTCCGGCTCGTGCATCACGCGTTCCTGCAATGCGGAGAAGTTCGCAAATCCCAGCTGCTCGCGCGCCTGACGCAGCCGCCGCTTGATCGATGCCATGGAATAGTTGCGGAAATCGTAGTGGTACGTGATGTAAAGCGCCTCCAGCAGAAGCCGGATCTCGATATCCTCGACCTTTTCGGCTGAATGGGTTTCCGTCACTTCGGCATCCAGACGCGTACAAGGGACAGCAGTTTCTCGACGTCGAGCGGCTTGGCCATGTAGTCGTTGGCGCCGGCGTCGATGCATCGCTTCTGGTCATCGGGCATTGCCTTGGCGGTCAGCGCAATGATCGGCAGTTTCTTCCAATCGGGGTTTTTGCGGATTTCGCTCGTAGCCGTCAGCCCGTCCATCACGGGCATCATCACGTCCATGAGGACAAGCTCGATGGCTGCCCCAGGGTTGCTTCGAGCCTTCTCGAGAGCGTTCAGGGCTTCTTTCCCGTTGCGGGCGATCTCGACGATCGCGCCCCGCGGCTCGAGAATGTTGGTCAGGGCGTAGACGTTGCGGATGTCGTCTTCGACAACCAGAATGCGTCGTCCCTCCAGCAGCGCGTCCCTGTGCCGTGCCTTGCGGATCATCCTCTGCTGTTCGTCGGGCAGTTCGGATATCACCTGGTGGAGGAACAGGCTGACTTCGTCGAGGAGCCGCTCGGGCGATTTCGCCCCCTTGATGATGATCGATTTCGAATACCGACGCAGGCGCTGCTCGTCGTCAAGGGCAAGCTCCCGGCCCGTATAGACGATAACGGGCGGAAAGGAGTAGGCGCTTTCCTGACTGAGCGTCTCGAGCAACGAATAGCCCGACGCGTCCGGCAGGGACAGGTCGAGCACCATGCAGTCGAACGTTTCCTCCTGGAGCAGCTCGAGGCACTCCGCGGCGGTGCCGGCGGTTACTGTTTCGACGTCGTGGGACGACAGCAGTTTCGCAACTGCCTCTCGCTGCACTTGGTCGTCCTCGACGATGAGGACCCGGTGCATGCGCTGCGACACCCGGGCCTCCAGCTTCTGCAAGACATCGACCAGCTGTTCGCGCTTGACCGGCTTGATCTCGTATCCGACAGCGCCCAGCGAAAACGCCGTCTCGGCATGGTCGCCGGCGGAGACGACATGAATGGGGATATGACGTGTCTTGACATCGCGCTTCAGTCGGTCGAGCACTGAAAGCCCCGACTCGTCAGGCAGGCCGACATCGAGAACGATCGCACTAGGCATGAATGCCTTGGCAAGGTCCAAAGCCTCTTCCGCCGTCGCGGCAACCAGGGACCGGAAACCCATTTCGCGCGACAGATCGCGAAGGATGGCCGCGAAAGTGTCGTCATCCTCGACAACGAGCAGAATGCGTCTTTCGTCCGGGGGCGAGCCTCGGTCGTCATCCAGCTTGTGGGAAGGCATGATCGGTGCAACGCGCGGCTGTTCTCCGTGCGAGGTCTCCCCGACCATCCCAGAGGCTTGAAACTCACGCGACGGAATCTTGGATGGGTCGTAAACCGCGGGGACGAGGACGGTGAACGTGCTGCCCCGGCCCGGCTGGCTTACCAGGTCGATCGTGCCGCCCAGAAGTCGGACGAGCTGCCGTGAGATCGAGAGGCCCAGTCCCGTACCGCCGTATCTGCGGCTGATCGTGCCGTCGGCCTGGTGGAACGCCTCGAAGACCAGTAGCTGCTGTTCCTTGGCGATGCCGACGCCCGTGTCGGACACTGCGAAGGCGATCCGGCCGTCGGCGTCTCTGCCGATCGACAGTTTCACCTCTCCGGCTTCCGTGAACTTGAAGGCGTTCGACAACAGGTTCTTGAGAACCTGTTCGAGGCGTTGGGGGTCCGTTTCGATAGCCGGCGGAGTTTCCTTCGAGACGTCTATCCGGAATTCCAACGCCCTGTCGGCGGCGACAGGCTGAAAGAGCTGCCTGAGATTGTCGGCCAGCCGCTCGACCGCGACCGGCTCCGGCCGGATCTCGACGTGGCCGGCCTCAATCTTGGAAAGGTCGAGAATGTCGTTGATCAGGTTCAGCAGGTCGTTGCCGGAGGACTGAATCGTCTGCGCGTATTTGACCTGCTCGGCGGTGAGGTTGTCGTCGGGGTTGTCGGCAAGGAGCTTGGCGAGAATGAGGGACGAATTGAGCGGCGTTCGCAGCTCGTGCGACATGTTCGCCAGGAAGTCCGACTTATAGCGGCTGGCCTGTTCAAGCTCGCGCGCCTTCAGCTGAACCGAGGCGTTCACCCGCTCCAGATGGTCGCGTTGTGTTTCCAGCTGCTGCGCCTGCTCCTCGAGCTGCGAGTTCGTCTGCTCCAATTCGACCTGCTGCTGCTCAAGCCGGGCCTGCGACTCTTTGAGCGCCCGACCCTGTTCTTCCAGTTCCTCATTGGAGACGCGCAGTTCTTCGCTCTGCGTCTGCAGCTCCTCGGACTGGCGTTGCGTTTCCTCAAGCAGGTTCTGGAGCTCATCCCGATACTTGGCCGACCGGACCGCAAGGCCGATGGCTCCGGACGCAGCCTCTAGCAGCGCGTTCACTCTCTCGTCGGCGGGACGAAGGAAACCGAGTTCGACGACCGAGTTGACGGTGTCGTCGACGCCTGCTGGAAGAAGTGCCAGATGCCGCGGTCTGTCATGCCCCAGAGCCGAACCGAAGGCGAGGTAGCCTTCCGGAACCTCGCCGACGAGGATGGAACGACGCTCCGCCGCGGCTTGCCCCAGGAGACCCTCCCTGAGCTTGAACTGCGTGAGAACATTCGCGCCTTCGGGAACGCCATAGGTCGCCGTGCGCCGAAAGACCTCTCCGTCGCCGACGAAAAGCGCTCCCGCCACGCCGCCCGCGTAACCCGCCAGGAATTCGAGTATGCTGTTGCCGAGCCGTTCGACAGGCTGGTCGCCCATCATGGCTGTTGCCAAGCCAACCTGGCCCGACTGCAGCCACTCCTCGCGACGACGCCCCAGCGTCGCCCGGCGCATTAGCAACGCGATAGCGCCCGTCAGCAGAATGCCGAGCAGCCCGGAAAGGAAACTGGTAGCGAGGGCGGTCTTCTGGGAGCTGTCCATGTCGGCAAGCCGCTGAGCCCGAAGCCGCTCGACCTCGTCCGCCATCGCGGAGAGCTGGCTGCGAATCGCGTCCATCTCCGCCTTGCCGCGATCCGAATTGACGATCGCCAACGCAGGCTCGAGCCCCTGACTGCGTCGAACGTCTATCGTTTCCTTGAGTTCGGCGAGCTTGGCTTCCACATGCATGCGTAGCTGGGCCACCCTTGCCTGCTGCGTCGGACTATCCAAGGTGAGCTGTTGAATTTCGTCGAGCTTTGGCGGAATGGCCCGAAGGGCGGCCTCGTAGGGGTCTAGATATCGTTCGTCGTTCGTGAGCAGGAAGCCGCGTTGTCCCGTTTCGGCGTCCTGCGCCATCGACAGCAATTCATCGAGAGCGACGATCACGTCGTGCGAATAGGTAATGCTTTGGTTTCCCTCGCGCAGCGTCTGCAGATTGAAATAGGCGACCGCGCCGCTGATCAGGAAAAAAACCAGAGCAGCCGCCAGACCCAACGCGACGGGCGGGTCCAGGCCGAGGGTCCGTTTGGAGAAATCGGTCGAGCGGACGGACGTCATAGGCTACTCGCTGCAAACGAAGTAAAGGCGGAAAAACTGACAGCAGGCGGTAAGGCGCTGTCGTTGTGACAGACTGGCACGAGGATGCCTAGGGCGGTGCGTCGGCTCGCTCATCCAGAGAACCTTCCGCACGCGCCGCACAAGTTCCTCGGCCCCTGATGGCACATCTCGTCTCGCTCGGGTCCGTTTTGCTCGCGAAGGACTATTCGGATACGGGAGCGTGGACAATTTGCGGGCTAAGCTTTTGCCGGATCATGGCGGCTACCGTTTCGGGCAGATAGGGCTTGGTGAGGAACGGCACGTCGTCGGAAAGCTCGCCGCTCTCCGCCACCTGTTGGCCAGAGGTGACGATGACGAAAATCCCAGGCCAGGTTTTCTTGATTCGCCGCGCCAGGCCGATTCCGTCCAAGGTGCCGGGCATCTGAATGTCGGTGAAGACGGCGAAGATGTCGGGACGGGAGCCTAGCACTTCCAAGGCCTCGTCGGCATTGCTGGCCTCGTAGACCATGAACCCGGCGTCGGTCAGGAAATCGACTGCGAATATCCGCAGCAGCGGCTCGTCGTCCACGACGAGGATTGCGATAGTTGGTTCGTTCAAAATAAAGTCCCCCTTAACCGCCATGAACGCCCGCACGGATTGTTGGTTCCAAACAATCTTAAGCCTCCGCGAGATTTCAGTTCGCCCGGAAACAAGAAAGACAAGACGCTCGAAATTCGCAAATTCGTTGTTGTCCTTAGTCCACCCTACCTCTGATATCGCCATGCCGAAGTCGATGATGGCGCGAACCTGCGCTGCGGGACACGTATAGCGCGGGCTCGCCTTAGGACGGAACCAAGCGCACGTGTTTCCGTTTGCGCCTGATGGACGAGTTTGAACCGGCTGTTTCTCCCGATCTGCTGCCGTTTGTGCGGGCTTTGAGCAAAAGAGATCGATTGTCGGTGGCGGAAATCACGCTGCTGAACTCACTTCCATTCCGCAAAGTCGCCTTCGTTCCAGGTGCGGAAATCATCGCCGAGGATTCGCGGCCAGGGGAAAGCTGCATGGTCATGCGCGGGTTCGCGGCGCGTAGCCACTATTTGCGAAACGGAGGTCGCCAGATCACCGCGTTGCATGTGCCAGGGGACTTTGTCGATCTCCACGCCTATCTTCTCAAGGTCATGGATCACGGCGTCGCAGCGATCAATTCCTGTGAAGTCGGGTTCACGTCATACGATTCGATCCGCCGCGCCACCGAACAGAGCCCTCATCTCGGCCGTCTTTTTTGGCTCTCGACCGTGATCGACGGCGCGGTCCAAAGAGCTTGGATAACCTGTATGGGGCGCCTGTCGACTAAGCAGCGGATCGCCCATTTTCTCTGCGAACTGTATCTTCGACTGGAGGCTGCGGGCATCGCGTCCGACAATCGATACGCGTTGCCGCTGACTCAGACGCAGCTTGGCGACCTCCTGGGCTTGTCGGTCGTGCACATCAACCGCAAACTGCAGGAACTTCGGTCGACCCGCCTTGTCGATTGGAAAGGCGGGATGGTCTTCATCAACGATTTCGAAGCTCTCGCCGAGTTGGCCGAATTCGACTCGACCTATCTCAGCCTGCGCATCGAACCTCGCTGAGCTATCGGGCCGGGCCTCCCTCGAACCACTCGGACGTCAGGGTAAGCGTCGCCCGAAACACGACCCGGTCGCTTTCGTCGCGCACCTGAATACGGAAATCGTGGTTCGGGCCGTTCGGAAGCGCATCACGCGCCATGTCCGGGAGAGCGTCGATCGCCCTTTCCTGTATCTCCGACCTCAAATCGCAATGAATCCCTTCTTCGTCGCGGGTCAAATCACTCTGATCGTAGGCATCGAAATAGTACCGGGGCATGAATACCTTCCGTCGATCATTTGCTCCGTAATGCCTCTCAAACAGGATTGTTCCAGTCTTCCCGACGTTGCAGTCCGTTGCCGGCGGGAGAGCTGGTATTCGGGCGGGGCGTCAATTCCGCTCTCGTCTTGCGCCGGCTGTACTCCGCCAAACTGTCCAAAAGTGCCGTTTCCTCGTCCACGCCGGCAGCGAATAGCGACATAACGGCCTTAGCGAGATCCTCGGCCTCCGCGCTGCCATTCACGAGTCCGTTTTCGCGGCAGAACCTGTCGAACATTTCCCGCAGACGCTGCATGTCCTCAGGATAGGCTATCCCGCTCGGGGTATGACCCATTGCGGCTCCCTCCGTATCGGGGCGGAAGCGCGATAGTCGCTCACAGCCGACGGCGCCCTGACCCATTGCCGTCGATGTTCAAAGCATGACACCTCCCGACGGACCTGTCCTTATCATTTGACAGGGCGTTTGAAATAGATTCAACTCGATTGAGTTGACAGTCGCGGCTCGCTGACGTGGCTGGAAAACATCCTTCGGGCTCAGCCCCATCTTCATCTTCTGGCGAGTCGAGGGAGCGCGTGCCAACTTGCGCCGGGGCTCCGTTCCTGGGCATGGCGACGACGCACGCGGAACTCTTCCACTTCCGCCTCGGTCAGATGCGCGTTTCCGAGGAAATCCGCTTGTCAGCGTCGGACCTGATCAATTCATCGAGATCGGCAAAGTCGTTCCGGTGATACCTGCCTCAGTAGCCGCCGATTACGGGAAGAATTTCGCCGGTGATATAGCTTGAGCACTGTGGCGAGGCGAGGAATACATATGCCGGAGCAATCTCCTCGGGTTGAGCCGGCCGCTTCATCGGCGTGTCGCCGCCGAATTTCGCGACGTCCTGCGCTTCCTTGTCCGACGGGTTCAACGGTGTCCAGACTGGCCCCGGCGCCACGGCATTTACGCGGATGCCCTTGTCGATCAAGCTTCCCGACAGCGCGCGCGTGAAGGCATGGATACCGCCCTTCGTCATGGAATAGTCGACCAGGGCTTTGGAACCTTCGATGCCCGTAACGGAGCCAGTGTTGACGATGGCCGACCCAGGTTTCATGTGCGGCACGGCCTCCTGCGCCATGTGGAAATAGCCGTACAGATTGGTCTTCAGCGTCGTGTCGAAATGCTCTTCGGTGATGTCGCCGAAATCTTTGGCATGGTATTGGAAGGCGGAGTTGTTCACCAGCACGTCCAACCTGCCCAGTTTGTCGAGCGTCTCTTTCACAGCGCGGCGACAATGCGGGCGCTCGCTGACGTCCGCCTTGACGAGGATGCAGCGGCGGCCTTCCTTTTCGACCGCGGCCTTCGTGGTTTCGGCATCCTTGTCTTCCGCCAGGTAGACGACCGCGACATCGGCGCCTTCCCGGGCGAACAGCACAGCCACCGCACGCCCGATACCGGAATCGCCGCCGGTGACGATCGCTACCCTGCCGTCCAGCTTCTTGGAGCCGAGGTAGTACGGCGCTTCGTAAAGCGGCGCGGGATCCACCTCGGTTTCGTGCCCCGGCTTCGCCTGGTGCTGCTCTGGAAACGGCGGCTCGGGATAACGGCGTGCACCCGCCTGCATCGCGCCTTTGGCCTTTCCCCGCGTCTTCGACTGGTCCTTGGCGTCTATTCCGCGCTGGATCGACTTCTGCTTGCGGGTTTCTTCTGCGGTTTCGGATTCGTGCTGCATGGCAGGCTAGCCTTCCGCTTTTCGTGTTCTTGCGATTTCGAGAAGCTTCTCCCGTTCATGGCCGTGCTCGGCGATCAGTTCCCGCGCCTGCTTCGGCGACAAGTCGGTATTCTCCGTCAGAAACCGCACCTCGGGGTCATCGCCTCCGGGCGTTGGGAGCGTGTCCTTACCCATGCCGATCCTCCACGATTGTTTTGGGCTGCGACTGGCAACGGAGGAGCGAGGAATTCGTTCCGACCGGAACCTGGCGGCGGAGCATCGATCCCCGTAAGGATTGCGCCTATGCAGACACCTGCCTCGTCGGGATCGACGGCGAGTTTCGGCATCCGCGCACTCCCGAGATCGCGAGGTGACGGAGTGAGTTTCAACGCGATCTGAATAACCGAGTTTTCGGTTAGCCCGCGGAGCTCCTCTTCGCCTACCGATGGCTGACGGAAGCGTACGAGACCTAACCGAACTATCGGTTATGACGTTGGCCGCTTGCAGCCTGCACGGGGCGCAGCTGTCTTTTCCGCTGAAAGCCCATTCGGCAGCTCGCTTCGGGTACTTCGATTGCCCCGTGGCGGCGAAAAGAAGAAGTTCGAAGGCTATGGCGACGGTTCGTGGCATGAACCTTTCATCTCTCGCGGCGTTCTTCTGGTGCCGTGGGCCGTGTCAACCGGGCGTGACGGTACGGTGAACAGGAAGTCTTTTTCCCGGTTTCTCTTCCTGGCCAACGAAACGGCAGACGAGCGCCTTGTTCCGTCCGGCCCGCGGCACCCGCGAACCAGTTTGGTGCGGCAAGGTCCCTCAGCTGTAACGAACTCCATTATCGAGACCAGGCGCCTGCCGATAGGACTGCGGTCATGCGCGTTCGCTGTCGCCCTCGGTCAGCTTTTCGGCAGCGCATAGGCGATGACCTGGTCGCCGACCTTCGTTTCCATGAAATGGTGTCCGCCGGGCGCGATGACGATGTACTGCCTGCCGTTCACCTCATAAGTCATCGGCGTGGTCTGGCCGCCGGCTGGCAGGTCAGCCTGCCACACCACGTTGCCAGTCTTGATGTCGATGGCGCGCAGCTTGTCGTCCGTCGTTGCGGCAACGAAGATCAAACCACCGGCGGTCACGAGGGGGCCGCCATTGTTCGGGGTGCCGATGGTGAGCGGCAGCATGGACGGTATGCCCCAGGGTCCGTTGTTGACGGCGCTGCCGAGCGGCTTGTCCCACAATGTCTTGCCGGATTTCAGTTCGATGGCACGGATATGGCCATACGGAGGCTCCGAACAGAGCAGTCCGGTCGGCAGCCGCCAGCCCGCGTTGACGTGGATCGCGTAGGGTGAGCCGGCCTGTGGATCTCCCTTGTCGGCCACCGCCTCCGACATCTTGCCCTGGTCTATGGGCTTCAGCCCCATCTTGTCGGCCTCGGCCCGCGGGATGAGTTGGTTGTAGTTCGGCATGTCGTTGTAGTTGGCTATCAGGATACCGCTTTTCGGGTCGACGGCGACGCTGCCCCAGTCCGATCCGCCATTGTATCCAGGATACTCGATGAATGGCCTGTCCGCAGTCGGCGGCGTGTATTCTCCCTTGTAGGCGGCCTGGCGGAACTGGATGCGGCAATAGAGCTGGTCGAGCGGGCTCATGCCCCACATGTCCTTCTCGGTCAGCTCCGGCTGGTCGAGATGGGCATAACCCGAATAGGGCTGAGTCTTGGCCAGTTTGTCCGGCTCGACGCCGCCGCTCGGCACGGAACGCTCTTCTACCGGGAACAGCGGCTTGCCCGTCTTGCGGTCCAGCGCGTAAATCTGGCCTTGCTTGCTGGGCACCACAATCGCAGGCACCGTGCCTTTCTCGGTCGGCAGGTCGACAAGCGTGGTCTGTGAGCCGAGATCGTAGTCCCACAGGTCATAATGCACCGTCTGGAAGTGCCAGACCGGCTTGCCGGTGGTGACGTCGATCGCGACGATCGAGGAATTGAATTCGTTTTCGAAATCCTTCCGGTTGCCGCCATAGTAGTCCACCGCGGAATTGCCGAGCGGCAGGTAGACATAACCGAGTTCCGGATCGGCCGCTGCAACGGTCCACATGTTCGGCGTGCCGCGCGTATAGGTATCGCCCTCAGGCGGCGCGCCGACGCGGTCGGGATGGCCCATGTCCCACGCCCAGGCGAGCTTTCCGGTGACGGCGTCATAGCCACGTACCACGCCCGATGGCGCATCCTCGGCCTGGCCGTCCTTCACCTGCGCGCCCACGACCGCCACGCCGCGCACGATGGTGGGCGGCGCCGTTACCGAATACCAGCCCGGCACCGTCTTGCCGATGCCTTGATTGAGATCAACCACGCCACGGTCGCCGAAATCCTCGCAGAGCTTGCCCGTCCTGGCGTCGACGGCGATCAGCCTGGCATCGAGCGTTCCCCATTCAATGCGTCTCCCGCAGGGTTGCTCGGCGGAAGCATCGGGAACGGCGTAGTAGGCAACGCCCCGGCAGGTGGCGCCGTAAGGAATGGCGTCGTCGGATACCTTGGGGTCGTAGCGCCATTCTTCCTTGCCGGTCGCCGCGTCTACGGACATGACGATACCCTTGGCCGAACAGGCGAACAGATGGCCGCCGATCTCCAGCGGCGTGTTTTCGGGCGAGTATTCGTCCTTCGCCGCCGCATCGGGCATGTCGCCGGTTTGGAAGGTCCACACCTTTGTCAGCTTCGAGACATTGTCGGCGGTGATCTGTTCGAGCGGCGAATAGCGCCGCGCCAGTTCCGAACCGCCGTAGACCGGCCAGTCATCGCCGGGTTTGTGGATGGCGGTGTCGGCAGCTTTCATTGCGTCCGCCTGCGTCGGCTGGGTCGGAACCGCGGGTGCAACAGGCGCTGCCGAGGCAGCCGGCTGAGCTGGTGCGGTCTCCTGGGATTGCGCCTGCGTGGTGAAATGATCCAGGCCTGCCGCGCCGGCAAGAACCAGAACCGAGGCGACGAGCGCCACCCCGGCGGCCGCGCGG
>OFJB01000238.1_pt1 | contig 29414 bp, 24 predicted proteins | sample 1775081 | NCBI WGS metagenome assembly OFJB01 (sample SAMN08195771, study PRJEB24354) | sludge metagenome | isolation source: initial sludge from phenol fed wastewater aerobic bioreactor | place: India: Nagpur | collected 2016-06-05
TTCCACTCAGTAATAAAATCGGGACGGTTACTCGATAAAATCTCATTTTTTATAAGATTCTCCCTCTCCTCAAAATTGAGGGAGCGCATCTTCTCATAAAAGAGAGAGCCGCCGCGGCCCGCTTCCTGTGCTGGAAGCATTACCGCCGCGGCTGCTGTCATAATAAGTGATATGATCACTCTTCTCATTTTGCCGGAGTTTTCTCGATCTCTTTAGCTGAGTAACCAAGCTTTTCAATGGCTTTTGCAAGTTGCTCCTTGTTAGTCTTGTCAGGAGCATAAACAAACCATACTGTATGTTCGTCAAGGTTTACCTTAAGGTCTTTCACACCCGGTTCAAACGGGAGTTTTGCTTCAAGCTTCTTAACGCAGCCTTTGCAGTCAATATTTACGGAGAATGTAACTTCGGCACTCTTCGCCTTTTTATCCTGTGCATTAACATTAGCTGTTACAAGCATAACGACAGCCATCAGTGAGAGGGCCATAAAAAATAGTTTTTTCATAATCTTTGATTTATGATTAATTAAATTGTATTAAATTATTTCCAAATTGTAAAGCGGAGACCCGCATATAATCTTACACCCATTAGTGGGCCCCATATTGCCGATGAGTTGAAACCGGTCGAAAATGGATTTTCGCTGTTCAGGATAGGGTGTTTTTGACGATAACCTGTCAGGTTTTCACCTCCAATGTAAACATCGAGATCCTTGAATTTCTTTGTAACCTGTGCAAAGAGAACTCCATATCTGGGTGACTCATCCATATCTGAAATAAACGATGGCATTTTTGAAGGGCCATTCAGCTGTGCGGTAAAGTCAAATGTCCATTTATTCATTGAGGTTGCATACTGGAGATTCAGGACTCCCTTATAACGACTTGTTAACGGTCTCTCTACCAATCCTTGTCCCTCAAGTTCGGCTTTAGCATCGGTAAAGCGCATTGTAGCAAGAATCTTGAATCTCTTGATCGGTTCCGATGTAAAGTCAACCTGCCAGTTGTTGGTAAAAGATTTTCCATCCAGGTTGTAGATCCAAACCTTCGAAAATTCTCTCTCCTGATCAACAATAATCTGTGAACTGAAGTCTGTACGGAAATATTCAAAGCTTACTGTAGATTTTTCACCCTCTCCCAAATGGAAGTATCCGGTGAGGTTAGCTCCATAAGTCCAGGCATCTTCAATATCCAGACCAGGGTCAATAACAATCTGCCTACCTGTGGATAGAATTCCGAGATTGTCCGAAATCACATTGCTTTTACGAACTCCGCGCCCTAAGTTAGCCCTCAAAACGAGGTCTTCAATAATGGAATATTTCACATTCAATCTGGGTGCAAGGTAGTATCCGTACTTTGAGTATCTGTCCAGACGCAAACCTGTAACAACTGTTATCTTCTCGCCTCCGGTGTAGGTATATTCAGCATAAGCCCCGGCCATCTTGTGTTTGGATGGCAGTGGTCTATCCTCCGCTACTCCGTTGTTACCAACAAAATAGTAGTCGTGCAGATACTCATCATATTTATCGTAAACACCGCTGATACCTGCGATAATCTTGTGGTTCTCATTTATCTCATTCTGGAATATAAGGTTGACAAATAGCGAGTTTTGAGTCCCTGTGTACTCTTTTCTCCCGAATATCCCGTCTATATCGTGCCAGGTGTAATCAACAACTCCCGCAATATTCATAGAGTTGTCAGCATTGAGAGGAATTCCGAGTTTTACATAGCTGTTCAATCCTCTGTTTTTCACTCTGGAGCCCCAGTATTGGGATGTTAAGTGGTCGTCTCCCTTTTTAAACTGACTTTGACCTCCCAGGCGATCATCTTTTAGCGCTCTGAATCCAAATCTAAGTTGAATGCCATCGGCAGGTGCATAAAGCCATCTATTTGAAATATTGATCTGGCTTGCAACCGGTTCATCTCTGAATCCGTCATGGTTTCCGTCGTGACCCTGAGGGTCATTTGAAATGTGCCCCAGCAACACTGTGCTCCACTTTTCATTCAGTTGAAGTGAAGATGCCACATTTGCTTCGGTTCTCATATTGTCGGCCAGAAAAAGATTGATAAAGAATGGCTTCTCATCGGTAGGTTTTCTATGCTCAAGATTTATCTGCCCGGTAATTGCTTCAAGTCCATTCACAACAGATGAAGGACCTTTTGCTATTTGGATACTCTCAAGCCACTGGCCCGGAACATAAGAGAGTCCGAATGGTGCTGCCAGACCTCTCATTGCAGGTCGGTTTTCGTCTAGCATCTGCGTATAACTTCCGTTTAAACCGAGCAGGCGAATCTGTCTCGCACCTGTGATCGCATCGGAATAACCGACTGTAACGCTGGCGGAATTTTCAAAGCTCTCTGCAAGGTTACAACAAGCCATTTTGCAAAGACCTGCCGCTGTTATCACCTCTGTTTTAAGCGATGTGGTTTTTGACAGCAGAGTTCCGCTCTGAACGCCCAGTACTTTTACGGCATTCAACTCATTGTTTTCCTTAAGTGTAAACTCTGCGTAGTTTTGGTTCTTATCAAGTGTTATTGTATCTTTTTCAAATCCTATATAGGACGCAATCAGGGTTACACTCTCCTTCCCTTTTCTGTTAATTGTGAAGCGCCCTTTAGTATCTGTCTCGACAGATATTCCTGCCTCGGGCCAATAGACATTGGCATATGGCAAAACCTCTTTTTGACCTGAAGCATTAACGGAGCTTACAAGTCCCGAGATTGTCTGAGATTCAAGAATTGATGGTATATATAATAGTAACGATAGAAATAAAATTTTCTTCATATTAAATGGTCATATAAAAAATTGAATAAAATAGATTTATAGCAGTAATTTATTAACTACTACAATCTCCATACATTCAACGTTTTATTGTAACCATTAGCAAGTAGTGGCGGGGCCTCTCCGATAGAATCCACAAAGGCTCCTGTATCAAAGCTATCTGCCTTACTATTATAGTTTAGAACCATAACAGGGATAACCGAGCATTGAAATTTATTGCCACTATCTATCTGTATTCTGGAATCTGTATAGTCATCGCTTAATGCATATAGCTCATTATGGCAGCATTTTGCGGTATGGTGCATATGTTCACACTTGCCATTTATCCCCTCATCTTTAGCACATTTGTGCAGATCATCATCATGCTCGCAATCGGGAACTCCGTATGGCAACACTATCTGCACGCTTCCGGTAGCAGAGCAGGTATGAACATCAATTCCGAAAGAACTGAGCAGATATACCGACGCCAGAAGCAAGCTTAATATATATGTACCATATATCTTCATCGTGACAAATGTAAAAAAAAATTCAGTAAATTCAATTATTTGAAACTATCCTCAAACCTAGTGACACACACTTTTCGTAAAGAGTGGCATCGTTTATTTTTTGAAGTAGTCTCATTTTGGAAGTTCTAACCGAATTTGCAGTGTTATTAAGGATTTCCGCTATTTGAGATGTACTATACCCCTCTTCGGTCAGGAATAGAACCAACTTCTCATTCGTTGAGAGCTGTTCGACAAACTCCAGAGGAAGATAGTCAAGAATCTCTATGAGCTCACTGTTAATAACAGAATTGATATTTTTACGATATTCGTTATTATACCTTTTATTAAGCTTTATTAAATCTTCATATAGTTCTGGTGATAGTGAGTATTTATTGTTTGCTATTTTTAAGTAGTCATTTGTTATTTCCGGCAAAAGAGCTGTTGATATCTTCATCAGGTTATTAATGACTCGTTGTTTTTTCAGTTTTGATTCGGCAATCTGGGCCTTTATCTCCTCTTTATGTCTTCTAATTTCCAACTCTTTACGCGATATTTTAACTCTAAACCAGAATATCACCAACAGGAGGATTGATGTTATCGAAATGCCAATAACTACAAGTTTGAGGAATCTGTTCTTCTCATCGGAGATGCTCAGCTGCAGATCTTTTGCCTGAACATTGTATCTCTTCTCAAGTTCAAGAATCTTCTTAGAACTTACCTCTTCAAGATATCTTTGATGGAATTGATATGCTTTAAAATAATAGTCACTTGCCATCTTATACTCTTGTTTAAATTTATAGACATCAGCGATATGTCTATATAAATGGTATTCCGATGAGGCTTCCTTGTCACTAATATTTTCTATTGAAAGTTTTGCGTAATAGAGGGCACTATCCAAACTATTCAACTGAAGATAATATGCTGATAACCCATAGTACAAATTATCTCTTGATGCTTGGTTTTTATTGTACTTAAGGTTCTCTTTTGTAAATAAAATAGCATTTTCATAATCCTTTATAGAAGCGTAATAACCAGATTTTGCATTGTAAAAGTACGGAATAAGTTCATCTGGAATTGAATCCAAAGTATCTAACTTACTAATAAGATCGGGTATGCCACTATAAGTCTTATTATTTAATTTTGCCCAGATAATATCAATTATTGAAATTATATAATTATAACGACTGTTGGTAGAATAATAGACTTGAGAAGCTTTATTAAAATACTCCTCTGCTTCCTTAAAATTGCCGTCGGCTTTATTAATTCTACCTATATATGTATAGATAAGTCCAAGTATATTTGGATCTTTTATTTTATTTTCAACATAAACAGTTTCTGCTCCTTTAAATGAATCAAATGCAGTTGTGTCAGTCTTATCTAACAAATACTTTAGAATTCCATTATATGTCAATGCTCTTGTATAATTGTAATAGTCTTTTGAATCTTTATAATAATTGATTGATACACCTATAAGAGAGTCATTTAAAACATTGACATCGTTTTTATCATTTGCAATAGTAAGCAGCAGATAGTAGTATGCCTTATTTGCGGATGAGAAGAGAGTATTCCTGAAATTCTGAAGTGAATCCAGAGCTCTCTTAGGATCCGATTGAAGCAATGAATCGGCAAAAACAAGCCTCTCCCTGTACTTAACCTGCATTTGTGGAGAGGTACAAGAGAGTAGTAATATAAAAAAGAAAAACAGTCCCCCTTTTTTCATTTGAGTAAAACTATACGCAAATATAATAAAATGAGGAGTTGGAAAGATTAAAAAAAAAGGGGCTGCCATCTCTAAAAGGACAGCCCCACAAAAATTTACCCTTAATTATTGTTGTTAACAGCCACTTTTGAGTAATAAATCGTTCCTGGAGTAATCTCTATCTTTGCACTGAAATAGATAGCTATACTCATAACCAGGAAGAGAATTATTACGGGGAAAAAAGCGTGCAGTCTCTTTCTTTTACTTAAAGCAATTGCATTATATCTTCTGTTCATAAAAATGTCATCTACTCTGAGGACCGCCGCAGGATATTTATTTCCAACAACTTTTGCCGAACAGGTTAGCGAATTATAACTTTTTGGAGCGCATGCATTAAAACCACTGTTGCTGTAGTCGTACACCTGAGTCCTTACTCTCTCCTTTGACCTGGCAGGATTAATTATCTCATTAAAATATCCTATTATACAAGCACCCGCAAGGTAGTATTGCCATTCAATATTAATTCCGATTGTCTCGAAGAATACAAATAGCAGGAAGAGAGCCACAGATGAGAAGAAGTAGTTTAATATGTTTATTGCAGCTCCAACCGGGCAGATATATCTGCACCAGAACTTTTTAATAAACAGAAGAGATACAACGAATATGTATATAAAAATTGAGGTAATCCATATATTAAAATCGGATTGTGCGATGGTTTTAAAAATATTTGACGGATTAATGGAGTGGAAGAAAAGCTCCGAAGCAGAGAGAGTGTAATAGAAAATAAGAAACAAAATTAAATATTTAACACTTCTTAACAATGTATCCGCGAAAGAACCCTTTTCAAATTCAATCTCTCTCAACTTCAGAACCTTTCTAATCCTACCCATCATCCTTGTCATATACCCCACCGGGCAAATAAATGAACAGAATATCTTACCTGTAAGGAACGTAAAGAACCCTAAAATAATCCCCAGAATAATATATTCGTTATTAAATGCCATCTTTTAAAACTTAACTGAAATTAACTCAACCCTATTTGATTTCTAATATTACAATAATGTAAAGTATGCGTAGTATGATTTATTTGATGTAACAACTCTGATTACATAAAATCCGTAAGTGTCAGGAAGATCAAATACAGGAAGCGAAATTACGCCGGAGCCTTTTATTGATTTAACTCCCCACTCGTATACGTTTCCGAATACATCCTCAATTGTTACTGTAGCTGTACCCCTATAATTTGATAGATAAACCGACATGTAGTTTTGGTTATATGTTGCATAAACATAAGCAGACGATAAACTGGTAGTCGAGAGTGAAGAAGAAGAAGAGAGCATTGATGAAGTGCTCAAAAGTCCTGAAGTATTCGAATCGGCACCTGCAACTTTTGGTCTCAGTTCAGAATTTTCAGTCAATGGCAACAGTATTTCTTGAGCCATGATTTTTGTCGAAATAGTCAGTGCAAAAATGACTGCGAAGGGTAGTAGGAGAATTTTTGTTTTCATAATGGTTTTTTGTTTTGAAAATTTTCAGTTCAAAATTATCATTAAAAACCCTATTTAGATACCTATTAATAGGCGCTAACAAAATTTAGCGCTTTTTAGTAGGTCATAATATTGATTATCTGAAATGTAGAAAATAATTTTAGCGCCCCCGAATTGGGTGGTTACTCCAGAATCTGGAGCAAAATCTGTCTGTTTTCGTCAGAAATAAGCTCCGAAGCGGCAATTTTTTTCTTAATGTAAGACTTGTTTCCGCGGATACTTGATGGAGTTGAATTCAGAATTTTTGCAATAAAGTTGACATTGTTTCCCTGTTGAAGAAGCACTATGATTAACCTCTCCTGATCGGTAAATTCATCAAGATTTCTTAAAACAGGGTAACTCTCAATAAAGGCTTCGCTGTTCGTAATTGCCGACAATCTCTTCCTGAAAGATTTTTTAATATTGCTTATTGCAGCAAGAATATCGTCGATCTCACCTCCGGAGCTCTTGGTAGATCGCACAGATATTTTGTAGACATCATCTGTAAATTGAGACAGGAGTCCGGTGGTTGCATTAAGAGTCTCCTTAATGAGCTCCGTCTTTTGCAGCTTCTCCTGATTTACAGAGGCAATCTGTTTCTCCTTAACAAGGAGTTTTGCCCTTAGCCGGAGCATATAGAATAGAAATCCCATGAGTATACCCGACAAGGATAGTAGTAACATCAAAAAACGTTTAGCATCCTTCTCCTTAGCAATCTCAGCATCTTTCATCGAGATGTCGTACTTCTTTTCAAGCTACAGAATTCTCTTTGACCTCACCTCATTCAGGTACATCTGGTGAAACTCGTACGCTTTGTAGTAAATATCTGCCGCACTCTCATATTTGCCTCTCAATTTATAAAGATCGGCCAAATGCTTATATAAATGATAGTTAGACGAAGCAACTGTATCAGACACTGCCCAAACTGCCTTTTCAGCATATGAAACAGCGCTATCAAGCATATTTAGTTGGTAGTAGTAGGCAGATAAAGCATAGTATTGATTATCCCTAGAATTAAAGTCTTTAGAAATATTAATGTTTCTTTTTGTATATAATATTGCATTTTTATAATCCCCTATCGAAGCATAATAAACTGATTTAACATTATATATATTCGGCAAACAGTAAGGAGGGGTATCCTCAACATAGTCTAAATCATTAATATATGATGGAATATTTTTATAATCCCTTAAATTAATTTTTGTCCATATAATATCCATTAATGATACAATATAGTTATAAGTATTCCCCGAAGCCTTATTTATCTGCGCACTTCTTACAAAGTACTTCTCTGCCTCAACGAAATTTTTATCGGCCTTATTAATTTTCCCAAGATAGGCATAAATCATCCCTAAAAGGTGGTTATCCCTAAGCTTATGTTTACTATACAACTGTTCAGCGCTTTTAAAGAGGTCGAACGATATAGTATCCTTAGGATCAAGCGTATATCGAACAATGCCTTTGTATGTCAGAGAGCGGGCCAGGTTGTAATTATCGGAACTCTCCTCATACCAGTTTACGGCATATGTAATAAGAGAGTCGGATGTAAATGAGAAATCGATCTTATCCTGTGCAATGGTCTTTAAGAGAGAGTAGTATGCTCTGTTCTCCGAAGATAATTTTTGAGACTCAATTTTGAGCAGAGAGTCATAGACTGCAGATGGATTTTTTGAGAGCATCGAATCAAGAATCGAAAGCCGCTGACCGATCTGTACCTGCTTGTGTGAAGATGTACACGCGATTAGTAAGGCTGATATCAGGAGAGTGAATGCTCTTTTCATTTCAGGGATTTGATTTCAAATATATAAAATCTATTTGACTTTCGTGTAAATTAATGCTCAAAATCCTCAACTGGTCTATGTTTCAGACAATACGAGCGGTGAATTTAATCTGGTGACGTTTTTTTCAATATATTTGCAAAAACTAATACCTGATTATGAAAAATTTTCTTAAAATTATTGCCGGGTCATTTATTGGATCGATTCTGGCTCTAATATTGGGTACATTTATCCTTTTCGGAATAATTGGATCAATGATCTCAATGTCGGAGGTTAAACCGACAGTACCGTCATCGGTAATAGTCTCTCTTGATTTTTCAAAAGAGATAACAGAACAAAGTATTGAGAGATACGATATGTCTTTATCCGGATCATTTGAAACCGGAAAATCAAACGGGATACTGGAATATATAAGGAGTATAGAGTATGCTGCCAGCGATCCGGCCGTTAAGTTCATCTATATGAACCTCTCCAACATAAATGCCGGCACAACACATATTGAGGAGATCCGGTCGGCTCTTTTAAAGTTCAGAGAGTCGGGCAAACCAGTAATCGCTTATGCCGATGATTTTTCACAGGGAGCATATTATCTGGCCTCAGTTTCCGATAAGATATATCTGAATCCCACAGGAAGTTCCATCCTCACAGGTGTGAGTACAAGCACAATCTTCTTTAAGGATTTATTGGATAAACTTGGAGTTCAGGTCCAGCTGATAAGGCACGGTAAATTCAAAGCAGCAGCCGAACAGTTTATTAGTAACAAAATGAGCGACGAGAACCGAGAACAACTAAAAGCATATATAGATGCAGTCTGGGGAACATGGGTGGCAGATATCTCAAAGTCTCGTTCTATTCCGGTTGAAGAGATTAACAAATTTACCGATGAGATCTCTCTATATAACAGTAAAAGCGCACTTGACAACAAACTTGTAGACGGCCTCCTGTACAAAGATGAGATGATTGATACCATTGCACATCTGTTTGGTGTGGAGAAGGAGAAGGATATTAAAATGATGGACAACATCACCTATTACAAAGCTGCAAAAAAGAGTGATTTAAGAATTAAGGATAAGATTGCAGTCATTTATGCCGAGGGTGATATAATAAGTGGCAAATCCGATGACAACATAGCATCAGACAATTATGTGAAACTAATATACGATATCAGAAAGGATAGCAGTATAAAAGCTGTGGTTCTCAGGGTTAACTCACCCGGAGGATCTGCACAGAGCGCCGGAATGATCGATCGTGAATTAAGCCTGTTAAAAAAGGTGAAGCCTGTTATTGTGAGCATGGGTGACTACGCTGCATCGGGAGGATACTGGATAGCTGCAAAAGCAAATAAAATATATGTCAACAACACTACTTTGACCGGTTCGATAGGCGTATTCAGTATGGCTGTGAATTTTGAGAAATCTATGAACTCAATTCTGAAGATAAATGAAGAGAGTGTAAAAACCAACAAGCATAGCGACATGTTGTCGGGCTACCGTCCTCTGGATGAAGAGGAGATAAGTTTTATGCAAAAGTCGGTTGAAGATATATATGTCTCGTTCCTTGACCTTGTATCGCAGGGGCGTTCAATGAGTGCAGCAGAGGTAGATTCTATTGCACAAGGTAGAATTTGGTCAGGTGCAGATGCAGTTAAAATAGGCCTGGCCGATGAAGTTGGCGGAATTTCAAAAGCCATCGACGGAGCTGCCGAAATTGCAAAACTAAAAGAGTACAGAGTTGTTGAGTATCCTGTGAGAAAATCTCAGATAGATAAAATTCTTGAACAATTGACTTTGGCGAGTGTGGCAGTTAAGATGAACTACAATCCTTCGCTTCTCCTTGAGAGAGCTTACTCTTCACTTAAAGATGAACGCGGGGTTAAGTTTATGGCCAGATTGCCGTACAAGATTGAACTTAACAAATAGATATCACCAGAATCTTATTCGATTTTTCGGTAATCTTGAACCGATCATCGCTTCTAAATCCGGGCAGACAAACAATCTGCCCGTTTTTTGTTACTACAGGCATACCCTTTTTCGAAGCTAAATCAAGTTTAATGTCGGTAAAGATGTCACTTAACTTTTTAAAACCATTCATTCCCAAAGGCCTCATTTTATCGCCTGCTCTCCAGTTTCTGACAATTAACGGAAAGCTTGCGCTCTCTGCATCTGCATAAATCACTGAGTTATCATCTCTGATTGGTGAGAAGCCCTCATAACGATCAATAACTTCAATAATCAGACTCTTACCCTCTCCTAGAGCAATAGAGCCAGCATCTGTTATAACTATCTCATAATCTTTCGATTCACAAGATCCATTGCAAGAGAAAACAAAAATTTTATCCCTATCTTTAAGCAGGTAGTGACTCCTGCTGTAGAACTCTTTGCCCGACTCCGATTCAAGCGACCGAATTACATCTCTGCATTGAGAGTAATTGAATCCATACTCCTCAATAATCCTGTACAACCAGAATTCGGGATTACTCTTCCCCATAAATGCACTTAAATCAACAGACAGTATAGCACCGTTATCATTTTGGCAGCAAGCGTGTTGTTTTAAAAGATTATCCCTAATTTCATCCAGAGCAGATATTGCGGAACGAAAATTATCCATACTCTTCTCAAGCGAGTGAATAAAATTCTCATTTATCTTCGAAAACTCGGGGAAGACTCTGTTTCTTATTCTGTTCCTTGCGTAATCATCCTTTTTGTTTGTTCTGTCCTCCCTGTATTTTACGGAATTAGCAGTACAATACTCCACAATCTGGTCTCTGGTGAAAATCAGTAGTGGCCTGATTATTTTGCCATTTTTAGGTTTTATTCCGGTAATGCCATCAATTCCGGTTCCTCTGAGCAGATTGATAAAAAGGGTCTCGGCAGAGTCATTCAGATTGTGAGCTACCGAAATAAATTGAAATCCATGCTCTTTGGAGACTCTTTCAAAAAAGTTGTATCGAATCTCCCTTGCGGCCATTTGAGTGGAGAGCCCTCTCTCTTTTGCGTACATTTTTGTATCGCACCTGAGAGAGTAGAATTTCACCTCTCTCTCCTCACACCAATGCTTCACCAACATTTCGTCTCCGTCACTCTCATCGCCCCTGAGCATAAAGTTGACATGAGCAATGGCAAAATTTAATCCGGCCTCGCTGAACATAGTAGCCATACACATAGAGTCAATCCCTCCGCTGACTGCTAGGAGAAACCTCGGAGCAACGCCATCGGACACAATATTGTGACCAACAAGATGATAGATCTGCTCTTTGAATAGCTGAACCATTATTTTTTATAATTACCGAATGTATAGGAGAATCCGATACTAAGTAACTCCTTAAATTGAACTCTCGGAGCAAGTGCTCCTTTTGAATCTGCAATAAGGATATTGTGATCGTAAATTAGAGTAGTTTTTATATTGGCACTGAGAAATTTATTGATTTTAGCATCGGCCATAGCGTCCCAGTTGACCTTGATATGACTCATGTTTCCAAGGAAGTTGGAGAATAGGGTTAACGATGAGGTGAATGATACATTCTTTACAACCTGAAATTTTGCCTCATTTTTAATCTGCGCACCCAGCTCAATTTTTACCGGTTGATCTGCTTTATTACCATACTTTGTTCTAAGTGTGGATTTTTGGACAATAACAAGATTACCTGTAAGTGGCGACAAGTTGAGTGAGAATCTGGATGATGGTTTATAGTCCATACCGACACCGAGCGATAGGTATCCGGGAGCAAGAAACTGAGAGATCATTGTGGCTTTACCCGATGATGCATATGTAAAACCGGGTGAGAACTGAGATCTGAAATTTATGAAAGCCGACATAAATAGCTTGTCTACAGCCTGATAGCCGACTTTACTATCTATGATTAATTTATCGTCGTTCTTTTTATACCTGTCTCCAAATGAGTTGATAAAACCGTATGCAAGTTGAATTCTGTTCTCCCAGTACATCTTTTCAAATGTATAGTTTGCATAGAGGTTCACAGCACCACTCATAGAGACCGATGAAAATCCTCCGGCAGCCCAGTTTGTAAGGGAGACCTGAGAGAATCCGAGCTGAGTGAATGCCCCTTTTGTCCATCTCGATTTCAGATTACCCGGATTTATCACAGATTCCGGTAGTTTGACCTGAGAGGCTATCAGTACAATCATCTCATTCGAAGCAGATAGTTTGCTCAGTTTTTCCTGAGCATCTGCAAGTCCGGAGAAGAGTGAGAGGGTAATAAATAAGGCGATAACTCTATTCATAAATTAATCCTCAAGTACATCATCGGAATTGAACTTGTAACCCATCCTTTTTCCTGTCTGTAATTTAGCGCTCTCAATTTTGTCATTAATCTGCTCAACACTTGCCACCTTCACAATATCGAACGGCGGGACAAGCAGGTCAAATGAAAGAGTATATAGCATTGCCGATTCCACAATTGATACCAGCTCTTCCTTTGAGAGCTGTTTTTGACCAATCATTGATACCGATTTGTTCTCTTGTCGTTTACCCTCTACCAGGAAAAACTTATCCTTATTGACAAATATTCTGGCAACCAGGTATCCCAAATCTTCTACCCTGTTATATTTAAGCGAATCTGACAAAAAGTTATATATACTTATGATCCCGCAGTATGAGTTACTCGGATCCTGTTTTGCAAGATCAGTCTTCCAGAACGGGTGATCCCTGTCGAACTGGAATATATCGGAGTGCATACTGAAGATAAGTACATCGTCGGCAAACTTGAGCTCTGCCTCAAAGTGACCCCGGTCCCTGTACTCCAGCCTTACTCTCCGGTCATTGGCATTGTCGAGCAGATCGTTTAGATCGTTGCTCATTTCGCCGAGAATCTCCTTCAGCTGAGAGAGGACCTCTTTGGTTTGGTTAAAAACTCTAAGTTTTAAATGTGATTTTGTATTCAGGCAGTTTAATATCTCCTGCTGCCTGGACGGTAAGTCAGATGCCATGATATATCTTTTTTATTTTTTAGTATGATCGTGCAAAAATTACTCTCTGAGCCGAAGGCTTTCCTGTTACCATACATTTACCCTCCTTTGGTTCAACATCGAAAGGAATGCATCTTATAGTGGCCTTTGTCTCATTCTTAATCTTCTCTTCGGTTTCCGGAGTTCCGTCCCAGTGGCAAAGGAAGAATCCTCCATCCTCAATTCTCTGTTTAAAAGTCTCATAATCATCTATTTCAAAAGTATTCTCCTCTCTGAACAGGAGAGCTTTATTGTAGATATTATCCTGAATATTGTTTAACAGTGCCTCAATCTTCTCAACTAAATTATCCTGAGAAACAACCTCTTTTGAAAGGGTGTCTCTCCTTGCGATTTCTACTGTTCCGTTTTCAAGATCCCTTGGCCCCATTGCAATTCTTACAGGTACACCCTTTAACTCCCACTCAGCAAATTTAAAGCCAGAGCGAAGATTATCCCTGTTATCAATTTTAACGGAGATACCAACCTTTTGAAGGCCGTCCCTTATTTGGCCGAACTTCTCCATAATCTTGTCATTCTCCTCATCGGTTTTAAAGATTGGAACCATAACAACCTGAATAGGTGCAAGCTTAGGTGGAAGCACAAGCCCGTTATTATCGCTGTGTGCCATAATCAGCGCACCCATTAGCCTGGTGGATACACCCCAGGATGTTGCCCACACATACTCCAGATTTCCCTCTTTTGTAGCAAACTGAACATCAAAAGCTTTTGCAAAATTCTGTCCCAAAAAGTGAGATGTACCTGCCTGCAAAGCTTTTCCATCCTGCATCATAGCCTCTATGCAGAGAGTATCTACAGCCCCTGCGAATCTCTCACTGGCCGATTTTGCACCCACAATTACCGGGATTGCAAGATACTCCTTTGCAAATTTCTCATACAATCTGACGATTTTATTTGTCTCCTCTATCGCCTCATCTTTTGTGGCGTGCGCAGTATGCCCCTCCTGCCACAAAAACTCTGCTGTCCTCAAGAAGAGTCTGGTCCTCATCTCCCAGCGGACTACGTTTGCCCATTGATTAATCAAAAGCGGAAGATCCCTGTATGATTGAATCCAGTTCTTATATGTGCTCCATATGATCGTCTCCGAAGTAGGTCGTACTATTAACTCCTCCTCCAGCTTTGCAGAAGGGTCGACCACAACACCGGTACCGTCGGGATTGGCCATCAGCCTGTGGTGAGTAACAACAGCACACTCTTTTGCAAAACCGTCTACGTGCTCTGCCTCCTTGCTAAGAAATGACTTGGGAATAAAAAGCGGGAAATATGCATTAACGTGCCCGGTCTCTTTAAACATTCTGTCAAGATTCTGTTGCATCTTTTCCCATATAGCATAACCGTATGGTTTGATTACCATACAGCCTCTTACTGCTGAATTTTCGGCCAAATCGGCCTTGACTACAAGATTATTGTACCAAACCGAATAATTCTCCTCTTTGCTTTTAACTTCCTTTGCCATCGTAGATCAAATATTGTGTAAATGGTATATTTTTTGCTGATTAAATATTTATATTTGTGAAAATATGCCACAAAAATACAAAATAATTTAAATCAGAGGAGGTGAATTATGAAAATACGGAATTTTAGTCTGTTAGCAGTGGCTGCGATACTGACTTCGTGCGGAACCTCAACCTACTACTCTTCTACCAGTTTCAACGATGCTGTTTACAGTGTTGACGAACCTGTTGTTAAACAGAATATACCCGTCAAGAAAGAGGAGTCTCAGGAGCTCACATCTCTTAAAAATAAGACAATTGTATTGGCAAAAGCCTCAAATGAGAGGTCCCGGTCGGTAAGTGGCGACACGCTCTACCTGAGTGTTACCGACACAATTTTTGCCGATGGAAGCATGAGCTTCGAGGAGCTATTAACCAAATTCGACAATCCGGTATATATTATAAACTTCGATCCTCGCTATAACTGGTATTACGACGATTTCTATATGTGGAATCCTTGGCGTTCATATTACTACGGAATGTATGGCTATTACAACACATGGAATCCTTACTGGTCGTGGTACTCTCCATATGGATTTTACAATGACTGGTACTGGTATGGCGGATATTACTCTTGGTATCCGTACCGTTGGGCTTCATATCCATGGAACTATGGATTATACTCTTGGTATTGGGGCGGATATCCTTGGTACTGGGACAGCTATCCCTATTATCCTGGCGGAGGATACACATACACAAGGGATAATATCTTTTACGGAAAACGTACCGGAAACTACTCACAGAATGTTGGCGGAACTCAACGTTCAGGTGGCTCATATGTGAGGAGAGGTGGTGAAAATTCATACATAAACCAAACAAGCGGTATGACTCCCGACAGGAGCAGGTACTCTTCAGGTTCATCGGTATACCGCAGGGAGGGAAGCAGCCAGCAGCAAGCCGGAACATACAGAAGCAACAGTGTCGGCACCAGGTCGAGAAGCTATACTCAGGGCTCTTCATCTTCTACAGGAAATGATTCATACAGAAGATCTACATATATAGGGAATTCGTCTCAATCGAGCAGTGAGAGAAACAACGGCTCAACCTACAGAAACAACTCTACACAGAGCTCGTCTCAAAGCAACTCCAGGTCATATAATACCTACTCCACCCCATCCAGGAGCGGAGGAGGGAGTTCAAGTGGCTCGTCAGGAAGCTCAAGCAGCAGTAATAGCTCAGGAGGCGGTTCGGTATATCGCAGATAAGTAATTTTACATTATGAAAAAGATACTAATTTCACTTGCGGCAGTTGTAACAGTTACAGCTCTGCAGGCGCAGACAGCATATGATGCACTGCTCTATTCAAAACAGAACTATCAAGGAACAGCCAGATCGGTTGCTATGGGTAATGCCTTTACAGCGCTTGGTGGTGATTTAGGTGCACTGGGTATAAACCCGGCAGCATCTGCACTCTATAAACACTCCGAATTGGTATTCACACCGGCTTTTAATATAATATCATCGAATACGGACTATCTTAACAAGGAGGTCAATAACTCTACAGGAAAGATTTTCGTATCCAACTTCGGAATGGTCTCTTCAATTCCTATTAAGAACAGCTACGGTAAGAGTACAAGGTTAAATTTCTCTGTGGCAGTCAACAGGGTTGCCGACTACAATAACAGGTATTCGGTATCCGGCACAACAGATTCATACAGCTGGTTATCTTCTATGGCAGGATATCTCTATAAATTGCAGGGCTCTTCAAGAATTCACGCAGCAGATATGGATATTACAAACAATTACAATCCTTTCTACGACAATCCGAGAATCCCCTGGAAATTTATACTGGCATGGAATTCAAGCCTTCTTGACACCATATCCAACGGATATGATTATGTTGCAGCTACCGAAAATATTACACCAACTTCATTTTACGTTGGAGACCTTATGTACGACTTCTACAGGGAGACAACCGGTGGAAACGACGAGATCATTTTCAACCTCGGAGGTAATTTTGATAACAGATTTTTCTATGGATTCAATCTTGGGATAAATACTTTAAAATATACCGACTTCCAGGAGTATTCAGAGGCTGCAGTAAATCCAAACGATTTTGACACTCAGTTCTCAAGTTTTACTCATACATACAATCAAAACACCGATGGTATTGGAGTTAACCTCAAGGCCGGCTTTATATTTGTTCCTTCAAAAAGCTTCAGAATCGGAGGAAGTATTGCTACCCCTACATGGTACTCAATGACTGACGAATGGAGTGAGAGCATACGCTCTTATTTCGACGACGGATACTATGTTTCGCTTGACTCTCCGCTTGGGACATATGACTACAATATGAGAACTCCATGGAAAGTAAACATGGGAGCCGCCTACATCTTAGGTGAGAGTGCAGTATTCAGTCTGGATTATGAAGGGACAGACTATACCTCTATAAAACTTAGCAGCAGCGACAGAACCGCTTTTGATTACGATAACGGAGTGATTGCAGATGAATTCAAGTTTACCCATAATCTGCGCGCCGGTATGGAGATTAAACCTACCCCAAATTTTGCAATAAGGGCTGGTTATAACTACTATCAAAATCCTGAGAAGAATTATGGTAAGGACAGACACATCGGCTCTGTAGGTTTTGGAGTAAAGGGTAACGGAGGATTTTTCGCAGATTTTGCTCTTCAAGGGTCATTTAACGACGAATCATTTTCACTCTCTCCTGTTTATGACACATCTGCTCCGACAGGCACACTCAAAACAACAAGGGTAAAAGCATTTGTGACTTTAGGCCTCAAGTTTTAACAGCAGATACTCTTTTGTTTCCGGCCCCTTATTAAACAGAAGGTCGATTATAGAGAGATTATCAATAAATCCATATTTATGGGCAAATACCTGAAGGTATTGCCCATTTTTTGTTTCAATCTCTCTTCTCTTTGGATGGAATGAATCTCTGAAATCGTACTCACCGTAATCTTTAACAAATCTCTCGGTAACCCCTATGCTGCTGTCGATTCCTGTTAACTTTATAAGGATGTTAATAAGTTCCAGATTATAATCAAAAAGATACTCACTCTTATGTTCCGATATGAGAGGATAGAATTCATCCCTATAGTAATCAAAATAGGGAGATGATTTGTAGGCAGATTCGATTGCCCTCCAGTGCTTGATCTGCCAATTTTCACTGTAGTCAATCCTCGTTCCGGATACCGGATTATGGATAGACCCCTCTCTTACTACAGGGATATTTAAAGACAATAAACCGTTGGCACTATAAATGTGACAACGGTTTCTATATGACTGTTTCTGATAGTTCTCAAATTTCTCAATCTTAATATCCACACCGGATGCAATTATTGCAAAATAGTTTACAGGCGGCAGATATGCAGTAGAGAGAATTATAGACTTACCATTATTCATCTATGGAATCGGTAACTGCTTTAATGATCCCTCTTTTTGAAGATTTAATAAATGTCAGGATTGTCTGTTTCTCAACACTCTCAGGGAACTCCTCTTCAACTTTGCTGCAAGCATCGCTGATATTCAGCCCGCTTTGATAAATTACCCTGTACATTTCACGAATAGACTCTATCTGCTCGGCAGAGAATCCTCTTCTTCTAAGTCCGACTATGTTAATCCCGGCATAGGCTAATGGCCTGTGACCTGCTAAAACATATGGAGGGACATCCTTACCAATCATCGAACCTCCGGAAAGCATTGCATGTGCACCTACTTTTGAGAACTGGTGAGCAGCAGAGTGGCCTCCGATAATCGCCCAATCATCTACATCTGTCTCTCCGGCCAAGCCAACGTAACTTACCAGAATTACATTATTACCTATATGACAATCGTGAGCTACGTGCACATATGACATAACCATACAGTTGCTGCCTATAACAGTTTTGGATTTACCGCTTGCTGCAGTACCCCTGTTTACAGTTGCACACTCTCTGATTGTTGTATTGTCTCCTATCTCGACATACGATATCTCACCGGCAAATTTAAGATCCTGAGGAACTGCGCCTATAACGGCTCCGGGGAATATTTTACAATTCTTTCCAATCTTTACATAATCAAGAATCGTAACATTGGGACCAATCCAGGTACCATCTCCGATTTCCACATTTTCAGCAACATAGGAAAAATGATCGATTTTTACATTATCTCCTATTTTTGCATTGGGGTGAACAAATTTATGTTCCATAATTTATTATTTGTTTTTTATAACCTGTGCTACAAACTCGCCTTCACAAACCATTGTATTTCCAACATAAACTTCACCTCGCATACCAACGATCGATCGGCGGAAAGGCACACTTATTGTCATTTTTATTACCAAAACATCCCCCGGAACAACCTTCTTTTTAAATTTCACTCCGTCTATCTTGGCGAAATATGTTGAATATGTTTCAGGTTCATCTACTCCTGAGAGAACAAGAATACCGCCGACCTGGGCCATTGCTTCAACAATGAGTACTCCGGGCATAACCGGCTCATCGGGGAAGTGTCCAATAAAAAAGCCTTCGTTGATACCAATGGTTTTTACTCCGACTATTGTATCTGAACTCTGGCTTATTATTCTGTCTACCATCAAGAATGGAGGGCGGTGAGGCAGTAATTTTTTAATTCCGTTAATATCAATTAAAGGTTCGGCACCCGGATCAAATTTTGGAGCTATCGGATGCTTCTGCTCCTCTTTGGCCATATTACGAATAATTTTTGCCACTGTAGTGTTAATACTATGGCCCGATTTATTTGCAATAATCTTACCTTTTATTGGGAATCCTATTAGAGAGAAGTCTCCGATTACATCTAAAAGTTTGTGTCTGGCACACTCATTCTGAAATCTTAATTCGAGGTGGTTCAGATAGCCGGATGGAACTCTCTCCAATTTTTCGGTATGGAAGAGATTGGCCAGTCTGTCCAATTCGTTTTGAGGCACGGGATTCTCTACAATAACAATTGCATTTTGCAGATCGCCTCCCTTTATAAGATTATTTTTAAACAGTGGTTCCAGTTCGTGAAAAAACACAAAAGTTCTGCAAGGGGCAATCTCCGAAGCATAATCGGTATCCGATCCAAAACGTGCATATTGGTGACCAAGAACTTTTGAATTAAAGTCAATCATCAGATCAACCGAGAAAGAGTCATCAGGCAGAATTGTTATTTCTGCACCGCTCTTTTCGTCTTTATAATAGATCTTCTCCTTTACCACATAGTAATATCTCTGAGCATTCTGCTCCAAAAGACCATCCTTTGAGAAAGCCTCAGCATAGAGTCTTGAACTTCCGTCAAGAATTGGAGCCTCAGGTGCATCTATTGAGATAAGAGCATTATCTACCCCCATTCCGCTAAGAGCCGAAAGGATATGTTCAATTGTTGAGATCTTCATATCCCCCCTCTCAAGTGTAGTTCCTCGAGATGTTGTAGTCACGTAATCGGCAAGTGCTTCCAGTGTTGGAGCGCCCTCAAGATCTGTACGTTGAAATTTAATACCGTGATTTTCCGGGGCAGGTGAAACACTCATAGTGACGTGTAAACCAGTATGCAGCCCCTTTCCGCTGAATGTATATGATTGCTTTAGTGTTCGTTGCTTCTCTTGCATAACTATTTTTAAAAGTTAAGGGAACAAAGATAGAAAAATATATCAATTTTTGTGCAATTTGCGGAATATAGCATAAGCCCTCAGGTACTCCTTTGCATCAAAGGCAGGACTTCCAAGAAGGGTTTGATTCTCACCTTTTATATTCCCTAAAATACCGGCCTGAGCACCTATTTGGGTGCGATTTGCAACTGACAGGTGTCCGGCTATACCAACCTGACCTCCAATCATGCAGCTACTTCCTATTTTGGCAGATCCTGCTATACCGGTCTGAGCCGCGATCACTGTATTCTCGCCTATCTCAACGTTGTGGGCAACCTGAATGAGATTATCAAGTTTAACTCCCTTCCTGATTATTGTTGACTCCATTGTGGCCCTGTCGACAACTGTATTGGCTCCTATCTCCACATTGTCTTCAATAACTACATTTCCAGTCTGAGGAATTTTTTTGTAACTCCCGTCGGATGTTGGAGCAAATCCGAATCCGTCTGAACCGATAACCGCATTTGAGTGAATAATACAGTTGGAACCAATCTTACATCCTGGATATACTTTCACACCGGGGTAAATTACAGAGTTATCACCGATGGTTACAAAATCCCCTATATAGACCTGAGGATATATCTGCACTCCGTTTCCAAGGACGGCCTTTTTGCCAATAACACTATGAGCCCCGATATAGACCCCTTTCCCTCTTTTGGAGCTCCAGGAAACCTTTGCAGATAGTGATCGTCCGCTCTTTTTTAAAGCTTTGAGTGTATTGAAAAGATCCAAAAGAGAAGCAATCGCCTGATATGCATCCTCTACAACAATAATTGTAGGAGAGATACTCTCCTTTGGTGTAAACTTTCTGCTTATCAGCACAATATCTGCTTTTGTAGTATATAAATATTGCTCGTATTTGGGATTTGCCAAAAAACATAGTGTACCAGGTTTCCCCTGTTCAATTCTTGTAACTGAGCTCACGCTTCTCTCACTATCTCCAATAATTTCTCCTCTAACGTGATTCGCAATAACTTCTGCTGTAACTTTCATGATCAAACTATTTTGTGGTGCAAAGAAAATACTTTTTGGTTATTTGAGAAAAGGCTTTTGCCGATAGCATATCGGATATGTCGTAAATATCGTGAACCATGCCATTTTTATCAATAATATTAATCTCCTCTGATACAGAGTCATACCCTTTATTTTGAATCTCTCCGCTACGAATAAAACCGGGATGTTTAAAAAATTCCTCTCCAAACGGAGTATCTGCAAGCTTTACTTTAGGCAGATTCCTGTAAGTTAACATTTTAGAGTATGCTGAGAGCTTCTCGTCGGGGGAGTTATGCCACATCTTTATTGCAGATAATAGATCTGAATCATCAATCTTAAGGTACTCCTCAACTGTATCGATTGTTGGCCTTAGCGACCCCTCCTGTTTTAAAAATCCAATAAGCGAAGGGTGTCCTGGCAGATTCAATCCGTTAAGGAGAAGGCTTCTCGCTCTTTCAATAATCTCGATGAGGAGTTGCTCCGCCGCAATTACTGTTTTGTGATAATATACCTGCCAATACATCAATCGTCTTGAGATAAGAAACTTCTCAACAGAGTAAATTCCCTTTTGTTCTACAGCAATCTCATTATCAGAGACCGACATCATCTTTATTATTCTCTCCTGACCAATCATTCCTTCGGCGACACCTGAGAAAAAACTGTCTCTGCGTAAATAGTCGAGCCTGTCTACATCGAGCTGACTTGAAACCAGCTGATGGAGAAATTTTTTATGATATTCACCTGTAAATATCGCAATTGCCATATCAAGAGCACCTCCAGACTCACTATTAAGAATCTTCATAATTTCGAGTGAGAGAGTTTCGTGATGTATGTCTTTTGCGATAACTCCTTCCAGTGCGTGGCTAAAAGGTCCGTGTCCTATATCGTGTAGAAGAATTGCTGCCATGGAAGCCTCTCTCTCCTCTTTTGAAATGTGGAATCCTTTTGAAGATAAAGAGAGCAGAGCTTCATTCATAAGGTGCATTGCTCCAATTGCGTGAGATAACCTGGTATGTGTGGCACCCGGATAGACCAGATTGGTAAGACCGAGCTGTCTGATATCTTTTAATCTCTGGAAATAAGGGTGTTGGGTCAGATTTAAAATAAGGCCTCGGGGAATTGTGATAAACCCGTGTACGGGGTCATTGATTATTTTTCCGGTTTGAATCATATTGTAAATGTAATAAAAAATAACAAAATTTTGAGTTTGAATCAAAAATGCTTATTTTTGCCGCGTTAGGGCAATTGAGGTAAGGGGACGGCGAGTCCCCTTATTTCATAAAAATATATGTTATGTTACAAAAAGATATGCTTGCCCGGCTGATTGAAGATTATCTTGAAAAGAGTGAACTTTTCCTTGTGGATATTACAATCAGCAGGGATAATGATGTAGAGATTACTATCGACTCTTTCGGAAGTGTTACCATCGATCACTGCACCGACATAAGCCGTATTATTGAGGCCGGCGTGAACAGAGATGAGGAGGATTTTTCACTCACTGTAGGATCTGCAGGTCTCTCTCAACCACTAAAGGTTCTCAAACAATTCAAAAAATTTACCGGGAGTGAGGTTGAAATTATTCTTAAAAAGGGGAATAAGTTTAAAGCGGTAATTGTCAGCTCATCGGAAGAGGGAATTGAGGTTGAATATGAGAAGAGCATTGCAGTTGAAGGGCGTAAAAAGAGGGAGAAAGTAATTACCAGAGAGTTCTACGATTATCCGTTATTAAAAAGTGTTAAGCCAATAATTAATTTTAGATAAATAAAATACAATTTACCTATGGAAGGGTTAAATTTAATCAGCACGTTTGCTGAATTCAAAGAGGATAAAAATATCGACCGTCCAACGATGATGAGCATCCTTGAGGATGTGTTCCGTTCACAGCTCATCAAGATGTACGGAAGTGCCGACAACTTCGACATTATTATCAATATCGACAAGGGGGACTTCGAAATTTGGAGGAACAGGGATATTGTTGAGAGCGTTGAGGATCCAAACACTCAGATTTCACTGAGCGACGTGTCCAAGATTGATGACTCATACGAAATTGGAGAACAGTATGTTGAAGAGTTTAAGCTTAACAGTTTCGGCAGAAGGGGTATTCTTAATCTTAGACAGAATCTCACCAGTAGAATAATGGATATTGAGAAGGCTAATCTTTATAACGCGTATAAGGAGAGAGTCGGAGATGTCATTGTAGGGGAGGTATATCAGGTTTGGAAGAAGGAGGTACTGGTTAATGACGAAGAGGGTAAAGAACTTATTCTCCCGAAATCGGAGCAGATTCCAAGTGACTTCTTCAGGAAAGGTGACACTGTAAAGGCCATCGTTAAAAGTGTGGAGATGATCAACAACAATCCTGTAATTATACTCTCACGTACCGATAATAAATTTCTGGAGAGGCTCTTCGAACAAGAGGTTCCTGAAATTTTCGACGGTCTTATTACTATTAAGAAGGTTGTAAGGATGCCGGGCGAGAGAGCAAAAGTTGCAGTTGAATCTTACGACGAGAGAATCGATCCGGTAGGAGCTTGTGTTGGTGTTAAGGGCTCAAGGATTCATGGAATTGTTCGAGAATTAAGAAATGAAAATATCGACGTTATAAACTGGACTTCAAATACTCAGCTTCTTGTTCAAAGGGCGCTTAACCCGGCAAAAATATCTTCGGTTAAGGTTAACGAACAGGATAAGACAGTATTTGTATATCTGAAATCTTCGGAGGTTCAGTTTGCAATCGGCAAAAAGGGTAGCAATATTGACCTGGCCGAAAAACTTATTGGAATGAAAATAGAGGTATTCCGTGAACTCGAAGAGGACGAGGAGGATGTACTTCTCACAGAATTCACCGATGAGATAGAACAGTGGATAATAGATGAACTTACTAAAATCGGCTGCGATACCGCTAAGAGTGTACTTGCACTTTCGGTTGCGGAGATATGCCGCAGAGCTGATCTTGACGAAGAGACAGTGAAAGAGGTTCAGAAGATTCTTCAATCCGAGTTTGAAGAATAAATTTTAAAAAAGGAGGTAAAATGACAGCGAACGAAATTATCAGAGTAACAAAGGTTTTAAAGGAGTTCAATATAGGAATGGGCACCCTTATTGACTTTCTTAAAAGTAAAAACATAGAGATCGAAGCATCTCCCAATGCCAAACTGACTCAAAAGGATTATGAACTGATCCAAAAAGAGTTCGGCAAAGAGCAGATTATTAAAGAGCAATCAAAGAAGATTGCAATAAAGGTTAAGGATATTACCGAACAGCATAAGGAGGATCAATTTAATGATGATGAGATCCCTGTTAGAGAGGTAATTATTAAAACCGAAATTGTTGAACCTCCAAAACCTAAAGTTATCGGAAAAATTGATCTGGACAGGATTAACCGACCTGAACCTAAACCTGCTGTCGCGCCTGCTCCACAACCTGCGACAATCGCCCAACCCCCTGTAAATACATCTGATATTCAACCTCCTGTAAGCGCTCCAGTTAACCAGCCTGAAATAATTAAAGAAGTTAACGAAACTATAGATAATAAAGATATAGAAGAAGTAAAAGAGATTAAAAAAGATATAGAAATTATTAATAGTGCTCCTGCTCCGGAACCTCAAGTCTCTGCACCAGCAGAACCATCTGAACCTAAAAAAGAGGTGGTTAAGACTCCCGAAGCAGACAAATCAATTGTTGAGGCACCTGCTGTTAAGACTCCAGAGATCAAGAAACCTGACATCAATAAAGTAGTGAATAATCAGACTCCTCCTGCTCAACATAAGCAGGAACCAAAAGCCGAAATTAAAGCCGAACCAAAAGCCGATGCCAAACCTGTGGTCGAGCACATTGAGACAAAATTCCAGAAATTATCGGGTCCAAAAATCAGTGGAACAATCGACCTGAGTCAATTTGAGAAAAAGAAACCCGAACCGGGAAGTGATAAAAACTCAAATAACCAGCATAAGGGTAAGAGAGAGAGAATACATAAAAACCAAAAAGAGAGAGTTGACTTTGCAAAAACCGGTGAAGTCGGAGCAAATAAACCGAAACCGGCCGGTGCAGGCACAACTACTAATAAACCACACCCTCAACAAGATCATAGGGCAAAGCAGGTAATTAAGAAGGAAAAATTCAAACCTGTGAGAACTGAGGTCGATGAAGATGCCGTACAGAGGCAGATAAAAGAGACCTATGCAAGGATGACAGAGGGGAAGGGGAAGGCAAAAAGTGCTAAATATCGTAAAGAGAAGAGAGATCTCGTGTCTCAAAAAATGCTTGAGGCCCAGGAGATGGAGGAACTTACAAGCAACATCTTGAAAGTTACCGAATTTGTAACAGTGAACGACCTTGCTATGATGATGGATGTTCCTGTAACAAAAGTAATTGCGGCATGTATGAACCTTGGTTTGATGGTATCAATCAATCAGCGACTCGATGCCGAGGCGATGGTTCTTGTTGCCGAAGAGTTTGGATACACTGTAGAATTTGTTACAGCTGATATTCAGGATTCTATACAGGAGGAACCCGATTCTCCGGATGATCTCCAGGCGAGACCTCCAATTGTTACAGTAATGGGACACGTTGACCACGGTAAAACATCCCTGCTCGACTACATCAGAAAGGCCAATGTTATTGCTGGTGAGGCCGGCGGTATTACACAGCATATCGGTGCATACAATGTTAAGATTAGTAATGGCCGTAGAATAACATTCCTTGACACTCCTGGTCACGAAGCGTTTACAGCGATGCGTGCCAGAGGTGCTAAAATCACCGACATAGCAATTATTATAGTTGCTGCAGACGACGCTGTGATGCCTCAGACAAGAGAGGCGATCAACCACGCTCAGGCTGCCGGCGTTCCTATGATTTTCGCAATTAACAAAATCGACAAACCGGGTGCAAATTCTGAGCGTATCAGAGAGCAGCTGGCAAATATGAATCTCCTTGTAGAGGATTGGGGAGGAAAATATCAGTGTCAGGAGATATCTGCCAAGCAGGGTCTTAATGTAGACAAACTGCTCGATAAGATTCTTCTTGAGGCAGAACTGTTAGATCTTAAGGCCAATCCAAACAAACGCGCTGTGGGGTCAGTGATTGAATCGTCACTCGACAAGGGTAGAGGATATCTTGCGACAATACTCGTACAGGCAGGTACATTAAGACTTGGTGACATAGTTCTGTCGGGAAGCTATATGGGTAAGATTAAGGCTATGTTCAACGAAAGGGGGCAAAAAGTTACCGAAGCGGGACCTTCTACTCCTGTATCTATACTTGGTCTGAACGGAGCTCCTGCTGCAGGAGAGCACTTCGATGTTATGGAAGATGAGAAAGAGGCTAAGGAGATCGCCAACAAGCGTGAACAGTTACTCAGAATCCAGGGTCTCAAGACTCAGAAACATATTACCCTTGAGGAGATCGGACGTCGTATTGCTATTGGAAACTTCCAGGAATTGAATGTAATTGTTAAGGGTGACGTTGACGGTTCTATCGAAGCGCTGTCAGATTCTCTTATCAAGCTCTCTACCGAAGAGGTTCACGTTAATGTGATCCATAAGGCTGTGGGTGCTATATCGGAGGGAGATGTTCTGCTCGCTGCAGCATCTAATGCAATTATTATCGGATTCCAGGTAAGGCCTTCTGCAAATGCTAGAAAATTAGCTGAAAAGGAAGAGATCGAGATCCGTATGTACTCGGTTATCTACGATGCTATTAACGAGGTTAAGAGTGGTATTGAGGGTATGCTTGCTCCCGAAGAGAAGGAGGAGATCACTGCAAGCGCAGAAGTCAGAGAGACCTTCAAAATATCTAAAGTCGGGACTATTGCCGGCTGTATGGTTAAGGAGGGTAAGCTCGTTAGAAATGCAAAGGTGAGGGTGATCAGAGACGGAATCGTGATCTACACAGGAACACTAGGTTCACTCAAACGATTCAAGGACGATGTAAAAGAGGTGGCTGCCGGTTACGATTGCGGACTTAACGTTGACGGATTCAACGATATTAAGAACGGTGACGTAATTGAGGCATACACAATTGTAGAGATTAAGCGTAAACTCTGATTATCAGATTAGATAATATTAACTTCGGGCTCAATATCTGTATCGAAAGAGGCAGATACTGCAGCCCGAATTTTATTTGCAAGCTCTAAGAGTTCATCTCCAGTTGCACCTTCGTATGCAAGCAGAACAAGAGCCTGTTTGTCGTGTACTCCCACATTACCATCTTTTATACCTTTAAATCCACACCTCTCTATCAACCAGGCAGCAGGAATTTTAAACTGACCCTCTCCCGCAGGATAGAGTTTAAGATCGGGATATAGTGACCTTAGAGACAGAGCCTTATCTGCCGCAATAACAGGATTTTTAAAAAAACTTCCGCAGTTTCCAACAACCTTGGGGTCAGGAAGTTTGCTCTCCCTAATGGAAATAATAGCTCTTCTGATATCGCTAACCGAAGGGTTCTCAACACCATCCAAGGCTCTCTCTACATCGGCATAATCTCTTTTTATGACAGGTATCTTATCGAGTGCAAAAGTGACTTCGGTAATGATTGCTCTTCCCTTTAAAGATGTTTTGAAGATACTGTTTCTATATCCGAAATCACACTCATCATTTTGCAGAGATAGGACTCTCTTTTCCAAAGAATCAAAATAATTTACAGAAATTATAGAATCTGCCACCTCACTTCCGTATGCACCAATATTCTGTACAGGGGAGGCTCCTACTCTTCCGGGAATAAGCGAGAGATTCTCCACTCCTCCCCAACCCCTGTCGCAACAATATTCTACAAAATTATCCCACTCCACACCTGCTCCTACCTTTAGGAAAATTTTAGATTCACTCTCTCCTGAAATATAAATATAGTTCATAGAGGGGCAGATAACCAATCCGTCATAATCCTTCGTAAACAACATATTTGAGCCCGATCCAAGAACAATAAACCTCCCTCCGAAGGAGTCAGAGTCACTAAATAGCACCTCTAAGTCGCTCAAATTTACCGGAGCAGCATAATATGCCACCTTTATATCCAATCCAAGGGTGTTATGACTCTTGATACTCTTGTTCAATTCTATCTGCATATTCGGTTATTTTTCTAATGAATATCCACTTACATACCAATCTCATTATTAAGAGAAGAATTATAAACCCTACGGCTATCATTTCAACTTTAATTTGTTGAGCTATCACTACCTGTGCCGCTGCAAGTTCCGGATCCTCCTTAGCCATATTTATAATATCACTCTGTCCGGATTTTCTCAAGACCCATTTGTTTACAATTATACCTTTGTTGATTAGTACTAATCCTGAATTAGCCCTGTTAAGTGAAACCAGGGTTTTAAAATCGCAAAAGAGTGTTTGTGGAGGGTTTTTTAGCGTTGATAGGCTCTTCTCTACATCTTCAACGAAAGAAGATGTAACAACATAGATATCAAAGTGTTTATAATCCTGATTTTCAACAATGTTTTTGACTCTTTCCGAGAATTTATCATTGACATCGGAGAGGTCAATTAAAGTTATTAAGAGTAGCGGATGTTCTGTGGAGAGTATCGAATCGGTAACCTCTGCCCCACTTTTATCGGAGAGTGAAAAGGTTGTTCCAGCCTGTTCATCCTCTTTTACGGTTATTGTCTTAGAGTCAATAAAGGTCCATGTTGAATCTGGTATAGAGTCAACCGGAAACTCTTTTCTTGCTCCATCCTTTGAATAGATCAATGTAGTGAGGAACCTCTCCGAAGAGTTGCCCTGCCCGGAGTGAGTGCTCTCTCTCAGGTCGTAACCAGCTTTAAATTGAAGAAAGTCCATCAGTGGAAGGTTACTGAAGGAGTATCCCGATAAGAAGGTAACCGCAATAGCGAAGATTACCATAAATATTGTCTCAATTTTAACCGGAGCAATCTGAATATACTGTTTTCTAAGCAGATATACTCCCGTCGTCATCAATATTAGAACAATATTCTTAATAAATGTCTCAAGATTAGTGAGTTTAATTGCCTCACCAAAGCATCCGCAGTCGGTAATAGGGTTATAAATTGCCAGAAAAAGTGTTAGAACAGTAAATGAACCGATGAGAATAAATGAAAATATTGTAGCGGCTTTTATTATGAAACCAGT
>OFJB01000241.1_pt1 | contig 29251 bp, 28 predicted proteins | sample 1775081 | NCBI WGS metagenome assembly OFJB01 (sample SAMN08195771, study PRJEB24354) | sludge metagenome | isolation source: initial sludge from phenol fed wastewater aerobic bioreactor | place: India: Nagpur | collected 2016-06-05
TCCGAGGTGCTGGAGATACCGGGCAGCGAGATCGAGCCGCCGCCGTCGTTCGGGGCGCGCATCCGCGCCGAGTTCATCCAGGGGATGGGCAAGGTGGCGGGCAAGTTCGTCATCCTGCTCGATATTTCCCGGGTGCTCTCGGTCGAGGAGATCGCCCTGCTGACCGGCGCCGAGGCCGCCGTCGGAGAGGCAGCGCCGAGCGCGGGCGGAGCCTGAGCTGCGGCCATCCGGGCGCCGATCGAACGATGGACACCTGCCAGCTTTCCACCCAGGAGATCGAACGCCTGGCCCGGGTCATCCATCCCGGCGCCTGGGCGATCGAAGCCGAGCGGCCGTTGGCGACGCTGCTCGGCTCCTGCATTGCCGTCTGTCTGTTCGATCCGCAAGCGCGGGTCGGCGGGATCAACCACTTCATGCTGCCGAACATCCGGCGGGGCAGCAACGACGATGTCGATACCCTGCTCTCCGGCGCCTACGCGATGGAATCGCTGCTCAACGCGCTGCTCCTGCGTGGCGCCAAGAAGGTCCGCCTGCAGGCCAAGGCCTTCGGCGGCGGCACCATCATCAACACCGAGGGGCAGGCAATGAGCATCGGCGTGCGCAATGCCGAGTTCACCAAGGAATGGCTGGCGAGCGAGGGGATTCCGCTGCTCGCCGCCGATTTCCTCGGCCCCTGGACGCGCAAGGTGCTGTTTCTTCCCGCCAGCGGCGACGCTTTCTGCCGGCGCATGGTGACCAACATGGCGACCGCCGAGACGATCGCCCGCGAAGAGCGCTCCTACGCCGAGACGCTGCTGCGCAAACCGCCGCCCGGCGAGCGCAAGATCGAGCTGTTCTGATGGCCGAACCCAGCCCGATCACCGCCCAGGAATTCGCGCTGTTCCAGCGCCTGATCTACAAGATCGCCGGCATCAGCCTGAGCGAGGCCAAGCAGACCCTGCTCGTCGGCCGTCTGACGCGGCGCCTGAAAGCCTATGCCTTCACCACTTTCAGCCAGTACTACCGGATGCTGGCCAGCGGCGAACATGCGGAAGAATTGCAGACGATGGTGGACCTGCTGACCACCAACGAAACCTATTTCTTCCGCGAACCGAAGCACTTCGATTTCCTGCGCGATCGGGTGCTGGCGCAGCGCAACAGTCCGGCGCCGTTCCGGGTGTGGAGCGCGGCCTGTTCGAGCGGCGAGGAGGTCTACACGCTGGCCATGGTGCTGGCCGAGGCGCTGGGCGACAAACCCTGGGAAATCGTCGGTTCCGACATCAGCACCCAGGTCCTGGCCAAGGCGGCCAGCGGCCACTACTCGCTGGCGAGGACCGAGGGTATTCCGCCTGGCTTGATGAAGAAACACTGCCTGCGTGGCGTCCGCTCGCAGGCCGGCAGCTTCATGATCGTGCCCGAGTTGCGCCAGCGCACGCGCTTCTACCAGCTCAACCTGATGCACCCGGTCGATACCGGGATCGGCGATTTCGAGGTGATCTTCCTGCGCAACGTGATGATCTACTTCGACCCGCCGACCAAGACCCGGGTCGTGCATAACCTGTTGCCCCGGTTGAAGTCCGGCGGTCACCTGGTGATCGGCCATTCCGAAACGCTCAACGGCATCACCGACCGTGTCCAGGCCGTGGTGCCGACCATCTACCGCAAGCCATGAAGGACCTGCCCGAACCGCTGCGCGAAGTCGTCCTCAACCCCGGCGAATTCCATTTCGGCGGCGGCCGGACGCGCATCTCGACGCTGCTCGGCTCATGCGTCTCGATCACCCTCTGGCATCCGCGCCAGCGCATCGGCGGCATGTGCCACTTCATGCTCAGCGGTCGCCAGCGGCCGGCCGGCGCGCCGCTCGACGGCCGCTACGCCGACGAGGCCTTCGCCCTCTTCCTCGAACGCGTTGCCGCCGCCGCTACCCAGGCCACAGCCTACCAGGCCAAGCTGTTCGGTGGCGCCAACATGCTGCGCGACCTGGCCGGCGAGAACATCGACATCGGCCGCCGTAACGTTGCCCGTGCCAGGGAGTTGCTGGCGGCGCACAATATCGTATTGCTGTCCGAGCACGTCGGCGGCAGCGGCCGCCGCAAGCTGCACTTTGACTTGTGGAGCGGCGATGTCTGGCTGGCCTTTCCCGATGGCAGCGATGCCAGCATCCGGAAGGCCGGCCGGCCCGACCTGACCTCTCTCCAGGAGAAATGACGCCATGGACGTCGAACGCGCCCTGCAAATCATCGTCGCCGACGCCGAGCGCGGCAACATGGTGTTCCCCACCCATGCCGAACTGGCGCTCAGTGTCAAACGCATGCTTGACGATCCCGAGTGCGCGGTCGAGCCACTGACCCGGCTGATCGCCGCCGAGCCGCTGCTCGCCAGCCGCGTCGTGGCGATGGCCAATTCGGTGGTCTACAACCGTTCGGGGCGGCGTAGCGCCGACCTGCGCGGCGCCGTCTCGCGCCTCGGTTTCAATACGCTGCGCACGCTGACGATGGCGATCGTTATCGGCCAGATGGCGAACATGGTTCGCGATCCGACGCACCGGGCGCTCGCCGCCCGGCTCTGGGAGCACTCGGTGCATGTCGCCGCGCTGGCGCGGGTGATCGCCAGCCGCGTCACCCGCCAGGACCCGGAAACGGCCTTTTTCGCCGGTATCGTCCATGAAATCGGCGGTTTCTATCTGATCGCCCGCGCTGCTGCTTTTCCCGGCTTGCTGGAAAGCGATCTGGCGGCCTGGGTCGGCGAACGCGAGGCGCAGGTCGGCCGTTTCGTGCTACATGCCCTCGATATTCCGGAAAACGTCATGAATGCGCTGGAAGTCCTGTGGAGCGGTTACCTGGCGATGCCGGCGGCGTCGCTGGGCGACACCCTGCTGCTCGCCGACTATCTGGCGCCAGTTGAATCCCCGTTGGCCGAACTCACCGGCATGGGGCGGCGGGGGATGGCGGCGGAGATCGAGCAGCAGGTGGACGGCGCCGAACTCAGTGCCATCCTCGCCGATTCGGCGGACGAAGTCGCCGCCCTGATCGCTTCGCTCAAGGGCTGAGCGCCGCCTTCGCGCGATGGCGAGGGCGCGTTTTGCCAAAAGGGGTACACCCGGATGAAAACCCCTAGGGAAAACCATTGCACCGGTTTATTACCTTCGTTATAGTGGTTCGCACCCAGTCCGCCCTCGAAGGCTGACGGGCAAGGCGGTGGCGCTGCCAATCAGAACAAGACAAATCGTGATGCGGGGTAAGACAATGGTTCAAGGCAACTTCATCAGCGACACATAGCGCAGCGGCGCGGCAAGCGCAGCGTTCCCGAAGCCGTCTCGATTCCGCGCTGCCCGCCTCGACAGATCCTGAGTTTCCCCGGTGTGCCCTGCGGTGCCCCGGAAGGCTGTCGTCGCGCCACGCCTGGCGGAATCTCACGCCTTTTTTCGACGCTGTCCAAGGCTTTTTCGTGTCTCTTCTTCGTCCCCGTCTTGTCTGGCGAGCGTACCGGCGCGCGCAAAAAATTCATGGCGTCGAATAATATATTTGACACTATTATTAAAAATAGTATTATGGCGCTGTTGTTTTGCGTTACCTAATCAGAGATGTTTTTACTTTTGTGCAACCGAGGAATTGGACCATGAGGCAGGACTCAGCATCGCCCCTTCCGGCAGTTCACGCCCGCCCCATCGACCTCTGGCCGATCGGCGTCAGTGGTCTGCTCGGCGCTGTCGCCATGGCGCCAGCTTCGCTGGCCGAGGCGGCGATTGCCGGCGGCTTCCTGCTCGCCTGTCTGGGGCTCGGCTGGTTTGCGCTGTCCCGCCAGGCGCGGGCGCATGCCGCTCGCTACGAGGCAGCTAGCGCTGCTTGCCGTGACGAGACGGCTCGCCTGGCGCAACAGGGCTTGAGCGGTCTCGACCGGCTCTGTCTCGACCTGCTGCCGATCTGGTCCGGGCAGATCGAAACCGCCCGCTCGCATACCGAGGACGCCGCGGTTTCGCTGAGCACCCGCTTCGCCGACATCTCGCAACGCCTGCAGCAGGCAACCGCGGGCAGCGAGGCCGCGGCCGGCGACGGCAACCTGCTGCAACTGCTCAATTCGGCGCAGGACGAGTTGCACGCCATCATCGCTTCGCTGCGCACCGCGCTCGGCACCAAGGAAAGCCTGCTCGCTGAAGTTGGCGCGCTGGCCAGTCATACCGAGACGTTGAGCCGGATGGCCAGGGAAGTTGCCGAAATCGCCAAGCAGACCAACCTGCTGGCGCTCAACGCCGCCATCGAGGCGGCCCGCGCTGGCGACGTCGGGCGCGGTTTCGCGGTGGTCGCCGACGAAGTGCGCAAGCTGTCCACGCTCTCCGGCGACACCGGGATGAAGATCAGCCGCACCGTCGATACGGTCAACCACGCGATCGCCGAGGCGCAGCGGGTTTCCCGCCAGTACGCCGAGCAGGACGAGGCGCTGGTCAATCACTCCGGGGCGGTCATCGAGAGCGTCGTCGAGCGTTTCAGCGGCGCGGCGACCGCCCTCTCCGAGTCTTCCGCGGCGCTGCGCCAGCAGAATCTGGAAGTGGCCCAGGAAGTGGCCGAGGTCCTGGTCGCCCTGCAGTTCCAGGATCGCGTCAGCCAGATGCTCGGCCATGTCAGTTCGGACATCGGCAAGCTGCACACGCACATCGGCGACAGCCGGCAGGAGGTCGCCCAGGGCGGTTCGATCGACGCCGAGCAATGGCTGAGCGAACTGTCGCAAACCTACACCACGCCGGAGCAGCACGCGGTCCATCGCGGCAATGCTGCGCGCCGGGCGCCGGAAGAATCCGGCATCACTTTCTTCTGACTGGAGATACAACATGGCCAAAACCATCCTCATCGTCGATGACTCGGCGTCGCTGCGCCAGGTCGTCGCCATCGCCCTCAAGGCCGCCGGCTACGACGTGCTCGAAGCCTGCGACGGCAAGGACGCGCTGGGCAAGCTCGACGGGCGCAAGATCCACCTGATCATCAGCGACGTGAATATGCCGAACATGGACGGCATCAGCTTCGTCAAGGCGGCCAAGCAATTGCCGGCCTACAAGTTCACGCCGGTGATCATGCTCACCACCGAGGCCGGCGCCGACAAAAAGGCGGCCGGTCAGGCTGCCGGTGCCAAGGCCTGGGTGGTCAAGCCCTTCGTGCCGGCGCAGATGCTTGCCGCCGTCTCCAAGCTGATCCTGCCCTGAGCCGGGAGCGCGCCATGACTGCCGCCACTTCCCCCGCCATCAGCCTCGTCGGCGAGTTCACGATCTTCACCGCGCAGGACTGCAAGGCGCAGTTGCTGACGCTGATTGCCGGCATCCCGGAAGGGGCTGGCGGTGATGTCGATCTCTCCGGTGTCACCGAGATCGACAGCGCCGGCCTCCAGCTGATGCTGATGGCCAAGCGCGAGGCCGCCATCCTCGGTAAGGAAGTGCGCTTCGTCCAGCATAGCGATCCGGTTCTCGAACTGATCGACCTGTGCGCCCTGGCCGGCCAGTTCGGCGACCCCCTGCTGATCCGTTCCAACGTGTGAGCGACCATGAATCTTGACGACGCCCTGCAGACCTTTGTCATCGAAAGCCGTGAACTGCTCGACAACATGGAGGCCGCGCTCCTCCAGATCGAACAGGCGCCGGACGACAGCGACCTGATCAACGCGATCTTCCGCGCCGCCCACACGATCAAGGGTTCGGCCGGCCTGTTCGGCCTCGATCACCTGGTCGCCTTCACCCACGCCGCCGAAAACGTGCTCGATGAAGTCCGTGCCGGCGCCCTGGCGATGGACGACGAGCTGGTCGCGCTCTTCCTCGAAGTCTGCGATCACATCGGCACCCTGATCGACCACCTCGCTGCCGGCAGCGCGCCCGGTGACGACGAACAGCAGCGCTCGACGGCGCTGATCGCCCGGCTCAAGGCGATCCACGGCGCGCCGCCGGAAGCCGCCGCCCAGGTCGTCGAGCACGCCACGCCGCTGACCCGCGAAGGTGGCGGCGAAGGTGTCGAGACCGACAACTGGCACATCTCGCTGCGCTTCTCCCGGGATGTACTCAGGAACGGCATGGACCCGCTGTCCTTCATCCGCTACCTGAGCACCTTCGGCGAGATTGCCTCGATCGTCACCCTGAGCGAGGACATTCCGCGCGCCGCCGAGATGGACCCCGAAGCCTGCTACCTCGGTTTTGAAATCAACTACCGCAGCACGGCCGACAAGGCGACCATCGAAGGCGCCTTCGAATTCGTCCAGGACGACGCCCAGGTGCGCATCCTGCCGCCGCACAGCAAGGTTTCGCAATACCTCGACCTGATCCTCAGCCTGCCCGAGGAAGACATGCGCGTCGGCGAAATCCTCGTCCGCTGCGGCACCTTGACCCGCCACGAACTGGAACAGGCGCTCAGCGCTCAGGCCGACGCGCGCCAGGAAGGCGTTGCCGGGGCCGAAATCGGCGCCGTGCTGGTCGCCCGCAACGTCGTCCAGCCGGCGGTGGTCGAGGCCGCGCTGCAGAAACAGAAGCAGGTCAAGGAAAACAAGGCTGGCGACGCGGCGCTGATCCGCGTCAATGCCGACAAGCTCGACGAACATATCAACCTGATCGGCGAACTGATCATCGCCAGCGCCGGCATCAACCTCGCGGCCCAGGGCAGCGGCCAGGCCGAACTGCTGGAGGCGGCGTCGCTGCTCAACCGGCTCGTCGAGAACATCCGCGATTCGGCGCTGCAACTGCGCATGGTGCAGATCGGCGCCACCTTCAACAAGTTCCAGCGCGTCGTCCGCGACGTCTCGCGCGACCTCGGCAAGGACATCCGCCTGGAAATCTCCGGCGCCGAAACCGAGCTCGACAAGACCGTGATCGAGAAGATCGGCGACCCGCTGACCCATCTCGTGCGCAACTCGATGGACCACGGCATCGAAGCCGCCGACGTCCGCCTCGCCCGCGGCAAGCCGGCGCACGGCACGTTGCGCCTGAACGCCTACCACGATTCGGGCAGCATCGTCATCGAGGTCGGCGACGACGGCGGTGGCCTGCCCAAGGCCAAGATCCTCGCCAAGGCGATCGAACGCGGCCTGGTCAAGCCGGAGCAAACACTGAGCGACGACGAAATCCACGCGCTGATCTTCGAACCTGGCTTTTCCACCGCCGATCAGGTCAACAACCTGTCCGGGCGTGGCGTCGGCATGGACGTCGTGCGCCGCAACATCACCGCGCTGCGCGGCAGCATCGAGATCGACAGCGAGGAAGGCTTCGGCGCGACCATCCGCGTCCGTCTGCCGCTGACGCTGGCGATCATCGACGGTTTCCTGGTCGGTGTTGGCAACTCGTCCTTCGTCGTGCCGCTGGAGATGGTCGTCGAATGTGTCGAGCTGACGCCGGAAGAACTGAAAGCGGCGCAAGGCCGCGACCAGCTCAACCTGCGCGGCGAAGTGCTGCCCTTCATCCGTCTGCGCGAACTCTTCGACATGCCCGAGCCGGCCGCGCCGGAGCCGACGGTACTGGCCGAAGGGATGCCCGAGGTTGACGCGGAACTGGCCTTCCTGCTGCAACCGGTGCTGCGCGAAAACGTCGTCGTCGTCAATTATGCGGGGCGTCGTGCCGGCCTCGTCGTCGATGCGCTGCAGGGCGAATACCAGACCGTGATCCGCCCGCTCGGCGCCGTCTTCAACGGCCTGCAGGGCGTCGCCGGTTTCACCATTCTGGGCAGCGGCCAGGTCGCCCTGATCCTTGATGTTCCCGGCCTGGTCAGCCGGGTCAGTCGCCGGGAAAGCCGGCGCGCCAGCCAGATCAACCACCTGGCCGCTGTCGATTGAGCGGCCAGTCCTTACTCCACCAACAACTCACCCCACCGTTTCTGAATCGGAGACTCTCATGAAACTCACCGTCGCCAAGAAAATGATCTTGCTTGCTGGCGCCGCGTTGCTCGGCATCCTGCTGCTGGCCACGCTCAACTACCAGCAGATGAGCAAGGTGTTCGACGCCGCCAACTACGCCTCGGTCAATTCAGTGCCCAGTATGGCCACGCTGGATGCGGTCAGGTCGAATTTCGCCCGCCTGCGCATCCGCATCGATCGCCACGTCATGAACACAGACTCGACCAAGATGGCGGACATCGAGCAGACGATCAAGGAAAGCCTGAAACTGACGGAAGATGCCCTGAAAGCATATGCGTCGGCGATTTCCGACGACCGCGATCGGGCCATTTACGAACAGGAAAAGGCGCTCTTTGCCCAGTTCGTCGCCGGCATTGAGCCCGTCCTCGAACTGTCGCGCAAGAACCAGAACGAACAGGCCCGCGAACTGCTCGAGAAGAACGCCGCCATCGCCCGTCAGGTAGACCAGGTGATGAACGAGCATTTCGACTACAACCACGAGCTGGCCAAGAAGGCCGCCGCCGAAGCTGCCGCGACCCGCGACAGCGCCACCACCCTGGCCCTTGTCATCGTCCTGCTGACGCTGGCGACGGTTGCCTTCCTGAGCCTCTTCATCACCCGCAACCTGCTGCGCCAGTTGGGTGGCGAGCCGGACTTCGCGGCCGAAGTGGCGAACAAGATCGCCGCCGGCGACCTGAGCAGCAAGATCGAGTTGAAGAGTGGCGACAGTGTCAGCCTGATGGCGGCGATGAAGCACATGAGCGAGACGATCCAGCGTCTGATCGACGAGATGAGCCACATGTCGACCGAGCACGACAAGGGCGACATTGACGTCAAGATCGACGAAAGCAAGTTTCAGGGCTCGTTCAAGGCGATGGCCGAGGGCACCAACGAGATGGTCTTTGGCCACATCGCGGTGAAGAAGAAGGCGATGGCCTGCATCCGGGAATTCGGCGAAGGCAACTTCGATGCGCCGCTGGAGGCTTTCCCGGGCAAGAAGAAATTCATCAATGACACCATCGAACAGATGCGCAGCAATCTGAAGGAGTTCATTGCCCAGATGAACCGCATGTCGCGCGAGCACGACGCCGGCGACATCGACGTCAGGATCGACGAAGCGCGCTTCAGGAACGATTTCCAGGTCATGGCCAAGGGTGTCAACGAGATGGTCTTCGGCCACATCGCGGTCAAGAAGAAGGCGATGGCCTGTGTCAAGGAATTCGGTGAGGGCAACCTTGAAGCGCCGCTGGAGCAATTCCCGGGCAAGAAGAAGTTCATCAACGAGACCATCGAGCAGTTGCGTGCCAATCTCAAGCGCATCGTCAGCGAAATTCAGGATCTCACCGCTGCCGCCAACCGTGGCGATTTCTCGGTGAAGATCCCGCTCGAAGGCAAGGCCGGCTTCCCGAAGACCCTGTCCGAACTGCTCAACCAGCTATCCGACACGGTCGATACCGCGTTCAAGGACACCATCTACGTTGCCCAGGCGCTGGAGCAAGGCGACCTGACCAAGCAGGTCAGCCGCGAGTATCAGGGCGCTTACGACCAGGTCAAGCAGAGCCTGAACAACACCGTCGCCAAGCTGGCGCAGACCATCTCCGAGGTGAATAACACCGCCGAGACGCTGGCCTCGGCCACCGTCCAGGTGTCGTCGACGGCGCAGTCGCTGTCGCAGGCGTCTTCGGAACAGGCGGCGTCGGTCGAGGAGACCTCGGCGTCGGTCGAGCAGATGACCTCGTCGATCCAGCAGAACACCGAGAACGCCAAGGTCGCCGACGGCATGTCGGCCGATGGCAGCAGCAAGGCGGCGGCCGGTGGCGAGGCGGTCAGCGAGACGGTCGGCGCGATGAAGCAGATTGCGCGCAAGATCGGCATCATCGACGACATCGCCTACCAGACCAACCTGCTGGCGCTCAACGCGGCGATCGAAGCCGCCCGCGCTGGCGAACACGGCAAGGGTTTCGCCGTGGTCGCCGCGGAAGTGCGCAAGCTGGCCGAGCGTTCGCAGGTGGCGGCGCAGGAAATCGGCCAGTTGGCGGTCAATTCGGTGGGCATGGCCGAGAAGGCGGGCAAGCTGCTCGACGAGATCGTGCCGGCGACCAAGAAGACCGCCGATCTGGTGCAGGAAATCACCGCCGCGTCGGAAGAGCAGAGCGTCGGCGTCAACCAGGTCAATACGGCGATGAGCCAGTTGTCGCAGATCACCCAGCAGAACGCGTCGGCGTCCGAGGAACTGGCGGCGACCGCCGAGGAGATGTCGTCGCAGGCCGGCAACCTGCAGGAATTGATGGCCTTCTTCAACCTCGGCAACCGGGCTGCGGGTGGCACTGCCAACCGGCGTGGCGGATCGACGCCGGCGACGCGCAGCGCTGGGCGTCGTCAGGCCGAAGCGGCGCCGGCCAATTTCGCCGGCTCGCTCGATGACAGCAGCTTTGCCCGCTTCTGAGCGGTCGGGGAGTTCGCCATGACTCAAAACCTGCATCCCGTTCAGGCAACGTCCGGCCAGCCGCCGGTCGTTGCCGGCGACACCGAGCAGCAGCAGTACCTGACTTTCCTGCTCGGCGAGGAAATGTTCGCCATCGGCATTCTCGCCATCCGGGAGATCATCGAGTACGGCCAGATCACCGAGGTGCCGCTGGTGCCGCCTTTCATCCGTGGCGTCATCAACCTGCGCGGCGCCGTCGTGCCGGTGATTGACCTGTCGGTGCGTTTCGGCCGCAGTGCCGGAGAAATCACCAAGCGCACCTGCATCGTCATCATCGAGATTGCCGAGACCGCGGGGGCCCACGCTCAACAGATGGGGGTCGTTGTCGATGCGGTATCCGAGGTGCTGGAAATCGCGCCGGGCGATATCGAACCGCCGCCCACCTTCGGGACGCGCATCCGCACCGACTTCATTTCCGGCATGGGCAAGGTCGGCGGCCGTTTCGTCGTCCTGCTCGACGTCGAGCGTATCCTGTCGCTCGACGAGGTGGCGGTGATCGCCGCCATCAACCAGGGCGAACTCGGCGCCGTCGCCTGACCCTGGTCATGCCGCCGGGTTTGCAGCGGCAAGCCCGGCGTGCACAATAGCCGTTCGACACCACCTTCGGAAAGCCGCGATGCCCAGTTCCCAACCTGACGGCGTGGATATCACGCCCGCCGAGTTTGCCAATTTCCAGCGCCTGATTTTCGAGCTGGCCGGCATCAGCCTGGCGGATGCGAAAAAGGTGCTGCTCGTCGGTCGCCTTGGCAAACGCCTGAAGCACTTCGGTTTTACCCGTTTCGCCGACTATTACAAGTTCGTCCGGGAAAAGGAGAACGCGGGCGAACTGCAGTTGATGATCGACCTGATCACCACCAACGAAACCTATTTCTTTCGCGAACCGAAGCATTTCGACTTTCTGCGCACTTGCGCCAGCCAGTCGCGGGGCACGCCTTTCCGGGTGTGGAGCGCCGCCTCGTCGAGCGGCGAGGAGGCGTATTCGATGGCCATGGTGCTGGCCGATACGCTGGGCGAAGCGCCCTGGGAAGTGGTCGGCACCGACATCAGCACGCGCGTGCTGCGCAAGGCCGAGCAGGGGCATTATTCGCTCGACCGGATCAGTGGCATTCCGCCGGCGATGCTCAAGAAATACTGCCTGAAAGGCATCCGCGAGCAGGCGGGCACCTTGCTCATCGTCCGCGAACTGCGCCAGCGCGTGCGTTTCCTGCACAACAACCTGCTGACGCCGCGCAAGGATATCGGCATCTTCGACCTGATCTTCCTGCGCAACGTGATGATCTATTTCGACAACCCGACCAAGCGCAAGGTGGTGGCGAACCTGATGCCCTACCTGAAGCGCGACGGGCATCTGGTGATCGGTCATTCGGAATCGCTGTTCGGTGTCACCGACGACTTCGTTGCCCAGCGTCCGACCATCTATCAACGCGCTCGCTGAGTCGCCGTCATGTCCTCCTGTCTCGCGCGTCCGGAAGTCTTCCTCCATCCGGGCGAATTCCATTTTGCATCGGCACCGCTCCGCATCGGTACCCTGCTCGGTTCCTGCGTTGCCGTCACCGTCTGGCATCCGCAGCACCGTTTTGGCGGCATGTGTCACATCCTGCTGCCGGGCCGCACGCGGCCGCCGGCTTCGTTGCCGGATTGTCGTTATGCCGACGAGGCGATCGAGCGCTTCGTGTACGAGTTGCGTTCGCGTCGCGTTGCGCCGGCCAATTGCCAAATCAAGCTCCTCGGCGGCGGCAATATGTTCGCCGGAAGCAGCGCTGGTAACATGGAAGTCGGCCAACGCAACGTCGAGGCAACACGCCAGGCCTTGGCCGCCCAGGGCTTTCGGGTGACGCGCGAGCATGTCGGTGGCACCAGGCGGCGGCGGCTGACTTTCGATCTCGCCAGCGGGCATGTCTGGCTGGCGTTGCCCGGTGCCCAGGATTTTTCCAAGGAACAACAATGAACAAGATCAAGGTCATGATCGTCGACGATTCGGCGCTGGTCCGCCAGGTGATCACCCAGGCGATCAGCCGCGAACCCTCGATCGAGGTGATCGCCACCGCGCAGGATCCGGTCTTCGCGATCGACAAGCTGAAGGCGCAGTGGCCCGACGTTTTCATCGTCGATATCGAAATGCCGCGCATGGACGGTCTGACCTTCCTGAAGAAGATCATGGCCGAGCGGCCGACGCCGGTGATCATCTGCTCGTCGCTCGCCGACAAGGGGGCGCAGGTGACGATGGAGGCGCTGGCGGCAGGCGCGATCAACATCATCACCAAGCCCAAACTCAACCTGAAATCCTTCCTCGAGGATTCGAGCAACGACATCATCTCGGCGATCAAGTCGGCGGCGCGGGCCAACATGCGCGTCGTGCGCAGCATGACCGGCGCCGCGCGCAGCCCGCTGGCGGTGGCGCCCAAGCAGTCGGCCGACGCCATGCTGGCCAGCACGCTGCACCAGGGGGCGCGGATGTACGGGACGACCGACCGGGTGGTCGCCATCGGCACCTCGACCGGCGGCACGCAGGCGCTCGAAGCGGTGCTCTCCCGCCTGCCGGCGGTGACCACCGGCATCGTCATCGTCCAGCACATGCCGGAGAAATTCACCGCGATGTTCGCCGAGCGCCTGAACGGGCTGTGCGCGATGGAAATCCGCGAAGCCAGGGACGGCGACCGGGTGCACCCCGGGCTGGCGCTGATCGCGCCGGGCGGCCGGCACATGATGCTGCGCCGCAACGGCGCCCAGTACCTGGTCGAGGTGCGCGACGGTCCGCTGGTCAACCGGCACAAGCCGTCGGTCGATGTGTTGTTCCGCTCGGTGGCCCAGGTCGCCGGGCGCAACGCGCTGGGCATCATCATGACCGGCATGGGCGACGACGGCGCCCGCGGCCTCAAGGAAATGCGCGACGCCGGCGCGACGACGATCGGCGAGGACGAATCGACCTGCGTCGTCTATGGCATGCCGAAGGAAGCGTTCAAGCTCGGCGGTGTCGGCCGCGAATTGCCGCTCGACCAGATTCCGCGCGAGATCGTCGGCTTCGGTAGCTGAGCGCGGGCCGCGTTCAGGCGGCGCGCAGTTCGGCCATCTGTTCCGGCGTCATCAGGTCACGGACGCGGTATTCGATGTCGGCCAGCATCGCCAGTTGCTCTTCGAGCGTCTTGCCGACGCTGTCGAGTTCGGCGATGCGGTCTTCCAGCGTGTCGGTCGCCTGGTGGATGCGCTTGATGCTTTCCAGACGACGCTTCAACTGGATCTGGTGCTCGCGAACCTGGGTTTCCATCGGCGCCATGATTGCCCGCAGCCAGACTTCGGCGTCGCGGTTGGCGCGCTCGAAGGCGCGGCGGACCTGGATCGCCACTTCCTCGAAGAACTTCTGCGTGATGTTGCGCTTGTCGTGGGTGAGCAGCGTGACGACGGTGTTGAGATGGGTGTCGCACCAGGCCTGCAGGCGGTCGATCTCGCGCTCGTAGCGGAGCAGCGAGAAGGTCGTCGGGGCGCCGAGCTTGAGGCCGTGTTCGACGGCGAACTTCTTGTAGACGGCGTCCATCATGGCGAGAATCTCGGCGATCTCGCCGTTCGACTTGGCGAGCGCCTCGCGGGTACGGGCGAAGAAGCCGCCCATGGCGTCCGACAGGGTCTTCGAGAAGCGGGCTTCGAGCATGTTCTCGCGGGTTTCGCCGGTGAGCTGGCGCAGGCGGTCTATGCCGAGGTGGCCGAAGAGGTTGTTGGTCAGCGTCGAGAAGACGCTGCGCACGGCGTAGTAGCGTTGCAGGCCGGCTTCGAATTCCTCCTTCTCGGCGCGGATCTTGCCCATCATGTATTCGACGACGCCGCGGTTCTTGCCGCGCAGTTCGGCCAGTTCGGCGAGCTGCTCGCGCAGGCCGGCGAAACGGGAGTCGAGCAGGGCGCGGACGCGGGCGACGACATCGCCGAATTCGGCGTCGGTGCTTTCGCAGACGATTTCGCGTTTGGCCGGGATCAGTTCGCCGGACAGCGCCTCCTCGAGCGCCGGCAGGCGGCTGCGGGCGAGCAGCGCGGCGTCGTCGTTGATCTTGGCGACCAGGCCCTTCTGCGCCGACACCGGGAAGATCTGCGTTGCCGGCAGGTTGAGGATGGCGGCGCAGCTATCGACCTGACGGGCGATTTCGGCGTCGATCGCCGCCGCCGTCTTCAGTTCGTCCCATTGCCCGTCGATCTTGTTCAGTACCACCATGCGGCCGCGCCGGGCGTTGCCGGCGCTGGCTATGTGTTCCTTCCAGATGGTCAGGTCGGACTGGGTGACGCCGGTATCGGCGGCCAAAATGAACAACACGGCGTGGGCGTTCGGCAGTTGCGACAGGGTTAGCTCGGGTTCGGCGCCGATCGCGTTGAGCCCCGGCGTGTCGAGGATGACCAGGCCCTGCTTGAGTAGCGGGTGCGGGAAGTTGATCAGCGCGTGGCGCCAGCGCGGCACCTCGACCAGCCCGTCGGCGCCGATCCGGTAGGGATCGGCTTCGCCCTTGCCGACTTCGAAGCCGAGTTCGCCGGCCTCCGCCGGGGTGACGCGGATCGTCTCGCTGACGTGACGCAGGGCGGCCTGCATGTCTTCCGGCGAGTCGCCATCGAGAGGCAATTGCGTCCATTCGTCGGCCAGGCGCTTGTACTCGCTGACGCTGGCGTTGGAAGCGCGGGTCTGGATCGGCAGCAGCTCGATGCAGGGCTGCTTGCTGGCGTCGAACAGCAGTTCGGTCGGACACATCGTCGTCCGTCCCGCCGACGAGGGCAGCATCCGGTTGCCGTACTCGGCAAAGAAGATGGCGTTGATCAGTTCCGACTTGCCGCGCGAGAACTCGGCGACGAAGGCGACGTTGAGCCGGTCTTCGCGCAGTCTTTCCTGCAGTTGCGAGAGGCGGAGGTCGATCTGCCCGTCGGACAGTTCATTGTCCGCCAGCCAGTGCTGGAACTCGGCGATATCGTTGGAGAGCAGCGTCCGCCAGGCGGAATAGGCGGCAAATTGATTGGCAAGCGACATGACGGAGGTTCCGGCGACAGTACGAGTATCCAATTTAGCATAAGTGGCCAGCGCTGCTGCGCGCTTTCAGTGCTGACAGGCCGGGCAGTAATAGGTGCTGCGGCCGCCCTGGCGGATTTGCCGGACGGCGCCGCCGCAGCGCAGGCAGGGTTCGCCGGCGCGGTCATAGACGCCGGCCTGGATCTGGAAGCAGCCGGCGCCGCCGTCGCTGTGCACGTAGTCGCGGATGCTGCTGCCGCCAGCGGCGATGGCGTCGCTCAGGGTGGCACGGATGGCGTCAACCAGGCTGGTGCAGCGCAGGCGGCTGATCCGGCTGGCCGCACGGAGCGGCGAGATGCCGGCGCGGAACAGGCTTTCCGCGGCGTAGATGTTGCCGATGCCGACCACCATGTGACTGTCCATCAGTACCGGCTTGACCGGGCCGTGGCGCCGCGCCAGGGCCGCGTGCAGCCAGTCGCCGGTGAAGCCGTCGGCGAGCGGCTCGATGCCGAGTACGGCGAGCAGCGGGTGACGCTCGACCGTTGCCGGTGGTCCCGGCTGCCAGAGAACGACGCCGAAACGCCGGGGATCGGCGAGGCGCAGCGTCTGCCGGGGCAGGACGAGGTCAAAGTGATCGTGTTTCTCCGGCGGCAGGTCGGCGGGAACGAAGCGCAGATTGCCCGACATGCCGAGGTGGATGATCAGCGTGCCCTCGACATCGGCGCGCCGGCAGTCGATCAGCAGGTATTTGCCGCGCCGGCGCACGGCGACGATGCGGCAGCCTGGCAGCAGCTCGCGCAATTCGCCGGGGATCGGCTGGCGCAGCTTCGCCGCCCGCTGCACGACGGCGCGTACCACCTCGCCTTCCAGCTCGGGGGCGATCCCCCGGCGACAGACTTCAACCTCCGGCAACTCCGGCATCGCTTGTTCCCCCGTCGATTCCCAAATAACATCGCAAACTACTTCGTTATTATGCGTTCAAATACGCACGCCAATCGGAAAGCCGCCATGTCCCCGAAGCAACTCGTCGTCGCCCTCACCCTGGCCATCGGCCTGCCGGCATGGGCCGCTCCGCCGCCTAGCGAAGATCTGCTCGGGCGCACCGTGTTCCAGGTCCTGCTCGGCGAACTGGCGCTGCGCCAGGGGGCGGTCGGACTCAGCGTGCAGGCCTGGGCCGACCTCGCCGAGCGCACCCGTGACCCGAAGGTCATCGCGCGCGCCGTCGAGGTCGCCGGTTTCGCTGGCGACAACGCCCGCGCCCTGGCGCTGGTCGAGTTGTGGCTTAGCGTTGAGCCGGAATCGAGTGCCGCCCGCCAGGCACAACTGGCACTGCTCGTCCATGCCCGCCAGGTCGATCAGTTGCAGCCGCATCTGGTCGCCCTGCTGGCGAGCGACAAGGAAAACCTCAACGAAAACCTGCTGCACCTGAACCGCATGCTGGCGCGCATCCCGGACAAGCAGGCCGTGCTCCGCCTGCTCGACGCCGTGCTGCCACCTTATCTGGAATTGCCGGAAGCGCGTTTCGCGCTGGCCCAGGCGGCGCTCGCCGCCGGCGACGAAGCGCGGGCGCTGCGCGAGGCGGAAGCGGCGCTGGCGCGCAAGCCGGACTGGGACCTGGCGGCGATCGCCCGCGCCAAGCTGGTGGCGCGTCAGGATGCCGAGAAGGGACTCGGGGGACTCCGGCGCTTCGTCGATGCCCATCCGACGGCGCGCGACGCCCGTCTGGCGCTGGCCCAGATGCTGGTCGCCGAAAAGCGCCTGGACGACGCCCGGCTGCAATACGAACGGCTGCTCAAGGATTTCCCGGAGGAGCCGGCGGTGCTTTACCCCGCCGCCATCCTGACCCTGCAGCACGGCGACCGCGAAGCCGGCATTGCCCTGCTCGAACGCCTGCTGGCGACGCCTTTCGCCGACCGCGGCAGCATTCATTACCTGCTTGGCCAGATTGCCCAGGAAGCCGGGCAGAACGAGCAGGCGATCGAGCATTACCGGCGCGTCATCAGTGGCGAGCGGTATGTCGCGGCGCGCGCCCGCATCGCGACGATCCTGCTCGAACAGGGCAAGAATGACGAGGCCCTGCGCCTGCTGCGCGACACGCGCGGCGCGACGCCCGGTGAGCGGGCCCAGCTGGTGCTGGCCGAAGCCCAGCTGCACCGCGACGGCGGCCGCGAGGACACCGCCTACGCGACGCTGCGCAAGGCGCTGGAGACCGACCCCGACAGTCCCGACCTGCTCTACGACGCGGCGCTGACCGCCGAACGGCTGGGTCTTTACGAGCCGATGGAATTCCACCTGCGCCGCCTGCTCAAGAAGCACCCGGACCACGCCCACGCGCTCAACGCGCTCGGTTATTCCTTCGCCGACCGCAACGTCCGCCTCGACGAAGCCGAGCCGCTACTCACCCGGGCCGTCGAACTGGCGCCGGAAGACCCCTTCATCATGGACAGCCTGGGCTGGCTGCAGTACCGCCAGGGCAAGCTCGATGCCGCGTTGCAGACCTTGCAGGCCGCCTACCGGGTCAAGCCCGATCCGGAAATCGCCGCTCATCTGGCCGAGGTGCTGTGGCAGGCCGGTCGCCAGGATGAGGCGCGCCGGCTGCTGCAGGAGGCGCAGCGCAATGCGCCGGGCAACAAGACGCTGGGCGCGGTGATCAAGAAGTACCTGCCTTGATCCGTCGTCTGATCGGCTGCTGCGCCGCGCTGCTCGTCGCTGCCTGTGCCCAGTTACCGGCCGGGCCGTTGCCGCAGCGCGGGGAACTGGAGAATTTCGCCGTCGCCGGCCGCTTTGCGCTGCTCACCCGTCAGGCCGACGGCAGCAGCGAGAGCACGGGCGGCCGCCTCGACTGGACCCACAGCCGGGACGGCGACCGTCTGCTGCTCGCCAACCCGCTTGGCATCGGCGTCGCCGAACTGTACAGCGGCGGCGGCCAGGCGCGGCTGATCACCAGCGACGGCCAGACCCGCGAAGCTGCCGACGCCGAACAACTGCTCGCCGAAGTCACCGGCCAGGCGCTGCCGATCGGCCGCCTCGCCGGCTGGCTGCTCGGCCGCGCAGGCCCCGGCGGTCGTCTCGAGCGCGACGCCTTCGACCGTCCGCTGCGCCTCGACGAAGCCGGCTGGCGCGTCGACTATGCCTACGCCCACGACGATCCGGCGGCGCCGCCGATGCGCCTGACGGCGAGCAACGCAGTGCTCGAACTGCGGCTGCGCATCGAAACCTGGAAAGCCCTGCCATGAACGAATGGAACTGGCACAGCCGCTGGCCGGCGCCGGCCAAGCTCAACCTCTTCCTGCACGTCGTCGGCCGCCGCGCCGACGGTTACCACCTGCTGCAGACGGTGTTCCGCTTCATCGATCGCTGCGACTGGCTGCGCTTCTCGCCGCGCGCCGATGGCCGCATCGAGCTGGCGACACCGACGCCGGGCGTCGCTCCGGACGACGATCTGACGGTGCGCGCCGCCCGCTTGCTGCAAGCGCATACCGGCTGCCGGCAGGGGGCGACGATCCATCTCGAGAAGACGCTGCCGATGGGCGGCGGTCTCGGCGGCGGCTCGTCGGATGCGGCCAGCGTCCTGCTTGCCCTCAACCACCTGTGGCAAACCGGCGTGCCGCGCGGCGAACTGGAAAAGCTGGGCCTGGCACTGGGCGCCGACGTGCCGGTCTTTATCCACGGCCGCAACTGCTTCGCCGAGGGCGTCGGCGAGACCTTCACCGACGTCGCTCTGCCGCCGGCCGCCTATCTTGTGCTGCAGCCGCCGGTGCAGGTGCCGACCGCGGCGATCTTCGGTTCGCCTGATTTGCGCCGCGACACGCCGGCGATCAATCCGGCGGACTGGCGGCCGGGGATCGGCGGCAACGACCTGGAAGCCGTCGCCTGCGCCGCTTTTCCCGCCGTCGCCAGCCACCTCGCCTGGCTGCGCCAACATGCGCCGGACGCCATGATGACCGGCTCCGGCGCCTGCGTCTTCGCCGCTTTCGGCAGCGAGGATGCGGCTGCGACAGCCTGCGCCGGAATGCCGGAAGGCATGATCGGCTGGGTCGCCAACGGGCTGACGCAACATCCCTTGGCAGAAATTGCACGATAGGGCTGGATTTCCGTAAAACCCTCCTGTATCATTCGCGCCTCGTTCGAACGACACCCCGTCCGAACGAACCGCAGGGGAGTCGCCAAGTTGGTCAAGGCACCGGATTTTGATTCCGGCATTCGAAGGTTCGAATCCTTCCTCCTCTGCCAGTTTCCCTTCGGGCAGGTCTTAGGCCTGCCCGATTTTCATTGTATCGGGCCTTCGCGGCGCGCGCGGAGCCCGGAGGAATGCGGAAATGGCCTATAACAGCCTGATGGTCTTCACCGGCAATGCCAACCCCAAGCTGGCATCCGACGTCGCCAAGCATCTCAACGTCGATCTCGGTCGTGCCAACGTCGGCCGTTTCTCGGACGGTGAAGTCAGCGTCGAACTGCAGGAACACGTGCGCGGTCGCGACATCTTCGTGATCCAGTCGACCTGCGCCCCGACCAACGACAACCTGATGGAATTGCTGGTCATGGTCGATTCGCTGAAGCGCGCTTCGGCCGGTCGCATCACCGCCGCCATTCCCTACTTCGGTTACGCCCGCCAGGATCGCCGCTCGCGCTCGTCGCGCGTGCCGATCGCCGCCAAGCTGGTCGCCAACATGCTGGTCGCCTCCGGCGTAGACCGCGTGCTGACCATGGACCTGCACGCCGAACAGATCCAGGGCTTCTTCGACATCCCGGTGGACAACATCTACGCGCTGCCCATCCTGCTCGACGACATCAAGAAGCAGAATTACGAGAACGTGATGGTCGTCTCGCCCGACCACGGTGGCGTCGTCCGCGCCCGCTCGCTGGCCAAGCGCCTCGAATGCGACCTGGCGATCATCGACAAGCGTCGCCCGAAGGCCAACGTTTCCGAAGTGATGAACATCATCGGCGACGTCAAGGGTCGCACCTGCATCATCATGGACGACATGGTCGACACCGCCGGCACCCTGTGCAAGGCCGCCACCGCGCTGAAGGCCAACGGCGCCAGCAAGGTGTACGCCTACTGCACCCACCCGGTCCTCTCCGGTCCGGCGGTCGAGCGCGTCAATACCTCGGACCTCGACGCCCTGGTCGTCACCGACACCATTCCGCTGCGCGACGATGCCGCCGCCAGCCAGCGCATCCGCCAGCTTTCCGTCGCCGACATCATGGCCGAAACGATCCGCCGCATCAGCAATGACGACTCCGTGTCGTCCTTGTTCATCGATTGAGTTTTTTCAACCTTCCCGGTCTGGTCGCGGATCGGGAATCCATCGTGGAGTAACACCATGCAATTCGAAGTCATCGCCAACGTGCGCAATCTGCAGGGAACGAGTGCGAGCCGCCGCCTGCGTCGCGCCGGCACCGTCCCGGGTATCGTCTATGGCGGCAACGCCGCCCCGGTCGCCATCGAGACCAACCACAACGATCTGCTGCTGAAGCTGAAGAAGGAAGCCTTCCATTCCTCGATCATCAACCTCGTGATCGACGGCAAGAAGGAACAGGTCCTGCTGCGCGATTTCCAGAAGCACGCCTACAAGCCGCTGGTCCTGCACATCGACTTCCAGCGCGTCGACGCCGACCATGAGCTGCACATCAAGGTGCCGCTGCACTTCGTCAACGAAGAAAACGCGCCGGGCGTCAAGCTCGGTGGCGGCCTGGTCAACCACGTCATCGGCGAACTGGACGTCCACTGCCTGGCCAAGGACCTGCCGGAATACCTGACGGTCGACGTCGGTGCCCTGAAGGTCGGCGAAAACATCCACGCTTCCCAGATCGCGCTGCCGCAAGGTGTTTCGCTGGTCAAGCACGGTGACGAAGATCCGATCGTCGTCAGCATCGTTGGCAAGGGCGGCGCCCAGGCTGGTGAAGGCGAAGCTGCCGAGTAATTCTCGCCAATCCGCTATACTGGCCGCCGCAGGCATTTGCCCCGGCGGCCTTTTCGCATAAGTCACCATGACCACGCCCCGTCTCGTCGTCGGCCTCGGCAACCCCGGTCCGGAATACGAAGCCACCCGGCACAACGTCGGTTTCTGGTTCGTAGACCGACTGGCCGAGCAACTGCGCGTCAGCCTGGCGCCGCAGGCCAAGTTCTTCGGCAGGGCGGCGCGCGCCGGCGAACTCTGGCTACTGCAGCCGACCACCTACATGAACCGTTCCGGGCAGGCAGTCGCGGCGCTGGCCAATTTCTACAAGATTTCCCCGGCCGAGATCCTCGTCGTCCATGATGAACTCGACCTGCCGCCGGGCGGCATCCGCCTCAAGCAGGGCGGCGGCAACGGCGGCCACAATGGCCTGAAGGACATCCAGGCCCGCCTCGGCACCCCGGATTTCTGGCGCCTGCGCCTCGGCATCGGCCATCCGCGCACGCTCAACCTGGCCCAGCAGGTGGTCGATTTCGTCCTCCACCCGCCGCGCAAGGAAGAAGCGCCCGACATCGAACACGCCCTCCAGCGCAGCCTGCTGGCGTGGCCCCGCATCGCCGCCGGTGACTACCCCGGCGCCCAGCAACAGTTGCACGGCAAAGCCGTCTGAGGAAAAGAACATGTCTTTGAAATGCGGTATCGTCGGTCTGCCCAACGTCGGCAAATCCACCCTGTTCAACGCGCTGACCAAGGCCGGCATCGAAGCCGCCAACTATCCGTTCTGCACCATCGAGCCCAACGTCGGCATCGTCGAGGTGCCCGATCCGCGCCTCAAGGCGCTGTCGGCCATCGTCAAGCCGCAGAAGGTCCAGCCGGCGATCGTCGAATTCGTCGATATCGCCGGCCTGGTTGCCGGTGCGTCGAAGGGCGAAGGCCTCGGCAACCAGTTCCTCGCCAACATCCGCGAAACCGACGCCATCGTCCACGTCGTGCGTTGCTTCGACGACCCGAACGTCGTGCACGTCTCCGGCAGCGTCGATCCGATCCGCGATATCGAGGTGATCGACACCGAACTGGCGCTCGCCGACATGGCCACCGTCGAAAAAGCGCTCAACCGCTACAAGCGCCCGGCCAGCGCCGGCGACAAGGAAGCCAAGATCCTGGTCGCCGTGCTGGAAAAATGCTTTGCCCAGCTCGACCAGGGCAAGGCGGTGCGCGGCCTCGACCTGTCGAAGGAAGAGTGGGCCAGCCTCAAGCCCTTCTGCCTGATCACTGCCAAGCCGGTGCTCTACGCCGCCAACGTCGCCGAGGATGGTTTCACCGACAACCCGCTGCTGGCCAAGGTCGAGGCGCATGCCGCCGCAGAAGGTTCGCAGGTGGTCGCCCTGTGCGCGTCGATCGAAGCTGAAATCGCCGACCTCGAAGATGCCGACAAGGCCGAATTCCTCGAATCGATGGGCCTGCACGAGCCCGGCCTCGATCGCCTGATCCGCGCCGGCTACACCCTGCTCGGCCTGCAGACCTATTTCACCGCCGGGGTCAAGGAAGTGCGCGCGTGGACCATCCACGCCGGCGATACCGCGCCGCAGGCGGCCGGCGTCATCCACACCGACTTCGAGCGCGGCTTCATCCGCGCCCAGACCATCGCCTACGACGACTTCATCCAGTACAAGGGCGAGGCCGGCGCCAAGGAAGCCGGCAAGATGCGCGCCGAAGGCAAGGACTACGTGGTCCGCGACGGCGACGTCCTGAACTTCCTGTTCAACGTCTGATCGACCCCATGGACCGGGACGAAGCGCAAGCCATCGGCGAGTCGCTGGCGGCGCTCGCCCCGGCCGTGCTGCATCGTCTGCTGCTGCAGTCGAGCGAGGCGGCGCTGGTCACCGACGCCGACAACCGCATCGTCGCCGTCAATGCCGCCTTCTGCCATCTCTCCGGCTACCGCCTGGACGAAGTGGTCGGCCGCGACCCGTCGCTGCTTTCTTCGGGGCGCCAGAGCAAGGACTACTACGCGGCGATGTGGCAGGCGATCCGCGCTGACGGCGTGTGGTCCGGCGAAATCTGGAACCGCCACCGCAGCGGCAGCATCCATCCGCTGTGGGCAGTGGTCTCGGAGGTGCGCGACGCCAGCGGCAAGCTGCTCAACCATGTCGCCACCTACGCCGACATCGGCGAACGCGTCGAAGCGACGCAGAAGCTGCTGCACCTCGCCTACCATGACCCGCTGACCGGCCTGCCCAACCGGCTCGCCTTCGAATCGCAGCTCGAACTGGCGATCCGCAGCGCCGAGCGCGACGGTCGCCAGGTGGCGTTGATGCTGATCGACCTCGACCACTTCAAGACGGTCAATGACACCCTCGGTCACCCGGTCGGCGACGAACTGCTGAAGAGCGTCGCCCTGCGCCTGCGCGACTGCGTGCGCGCCAGCGACATCGTCGCTCGCCTCGGCGGCGACGAGTTCGTCGTCGTCCAGCCCGACATCGACAGCGCGATGGCGGCGGTCTCGCTGGCCGGCAAGGTGCGCCACCGGCTGGCCGAAGAGGCGCACGTGATCGGTCCGCACCAGCTATTCGCGACACCCAGCATCGGCATCAGCCTCTACCCGACCGACGGTCGCGACCGCGAGACCCTGCTGCGCAACGCCGATGTCGCGATGTATCACGCCAAGGACGCCGGTCGCAACAACTACCAGTTCTACGCCCGCTCGATGAACGAGGCGGCCGGCGAACGCCTGCGCCTGGAAAACGCGCTGCGCCGGGCGCTGGCCTCGGTGACGCCGGAACACTCGCCGTTCGCGCTGCACTTCCAGCCGCAGATCGACACCCGCAACGGCGCGATCTCCGGTCTCGAGGCGCTCGCCCGCTGGCACGACCCCGAGCTCGGTGACGTGCCGCCCACCCGCTTCATCCGCATCGCCGAGGACAGCGGCCTGATCCAGCCGCTCGGCGACTGGGTGATCTGGGAAACCTGCCGCCAGGTGCGCCGCTTCCGCGATGCCGGCATCGACCGCCTGCGCGTTGCCGTCAACATCTCGGCCCAGCAGCTGCGCCACGAGAACCTGCCCGCCCTGATCCGCGGCGTCCTCTCCTGCTACGACCTGAGCGCCGCCGACCTCGAACTCGAAATCACCGAGAGCACGGCAATGCAGAACCCGGAACTGACGCTGTCGATTCTCGACCAGTTGTCGGACATGGGCATGATGCTGGCGATCGACGATTTCGGCACCGGCTATTCCTCGCTCGCCTACCTGAAGCACCTGCCGATCCAGCGCCTCAAGCTCGACCGTTCCTTCGTCAAGGATCTGGAAACCGACAGCAACGACGCCGCCATCTGCGCCGCCACCGTCGCCCTCGGCCACAAGCTGGGGCTGGAACTGGTCGCCGAAGGCGTCGAGACCGAAGGGCAGCGCGATTTCCTGGCCGCACTCGGCTGCGATTTCGTCCAGGGTTTCCTCTACAGCCGGCCCTTGCCGGCCGATGCCGTGATCGACTTCGTCAGGGCCCACCGGGCCGGGCAGGGCGGCTGAGCCCCCGGCTCCGTCGCTTTCTGCGAAAATAGCCCCCTTTCCCCTCTTTACCGGAATTCCATGCCCCCGCATCCCGCCATTGCCTCAACCGAAGAAATCGTCGCCGAACTGAAGGCCGGCCGCATGGTCGTCCTGGTCGACGAGGAAGACCGTGAAAACGAAGGCGACCTGGTCATGGCCGCCGAGCACGTCACGCCGGAAGCGATCAATTTCATGGCCAAGTATGGCCGCGGCCTGGTCTGCCTGACGCTGACCGAAGCCCGCTGCCGCCACCTTGGCCTGAGCCAGATGGCGCGTAGCAACGGCACCCAGTTCGGCACCGCCTTCACCGTCTCGATCGAAGCCGCCGAAGGCGTCACCACCGGCATCTCGGCCGCCGACCGGGCGCACACCATCCGCACCGCCGTGGCACGCAACGCCAGTCCGGCCGACATCGTCCAGCCCGGCCACGTCTTCCCGATCACCGCCCGCGAAGGCGGTGTCCTGGTCCGCGCCGGCCACACCGAAGCCGGTTGCGACCTCGCCGGCATGGCCGGCCTGGAACCGGCGTCGGTGATCTGCGAGATCATGAACGACGACGGCACGATGGCCCGTCTCCCCGAGCTGATCGAGTTCTCCAGGCAGCACGGCCTGAAGATCGGCACCATCGCCGACCTCATCCATTACCGCGCCGCTTCCGAAACCCTGGTCGAGCGCGTCAGCAGCAAGATCATCGCCACCGCGCACGGCGAATTCCTGTTGCACGCCTACGTCGACCGTGCCGGCGGCGGTACCCACCTGGTCCTGGTCAAGGGCGAGATTCCCGCCGGCGGCGAGACCCTGGTGCGCGTCCACGAACCCTTGTCGGTGCTCGATTTCCTCGATCCCGCCAGCAGCCGCCAGTCCTACTCGATCGACCAGGCGCAGGCGGCGCTGGCCAGGAACGGCCACGGCGTCATCGTCCTCATGCACCGCCCGGAAGACGGCGCGGCGCTGCTCGAGCGCCTGACCCGCCCGGAAAACACCGGCGCCCCGCGGCCGCAGCAGAAATGGGACCCACGCACCTACGGCATCGGTGCGCAGATCCTGCGCGACCTCGGCGTCGGCAAGATGCGCCTGCTCTCCAGCCCGCGCAAGATGCCTTCCATGACCGGTTTCGGCCTCGAAGTCACCGGTTTCGTCACCTCACCCGCGGAGCTTTGAGCCATGTCCCGTTTTGACAACGTATTCGAATTCGACAGCAACCTCGACGGCAATGGCCTGTCCATCGGCATCGTCATGAGCCGTTTCAACCTGCCCATCTGCGAAGGCCTGCTTTCCGCCTGCGTCGCCGAACTCAAGCGTCTCGGCGTCGCCGACGAGGACATGGCGATCGCCACCGTCCCCGGTGCACTGGAAATCCCGCTGGTCCTCCAGACGATGGCGCAGACCGCCCAGTACGACGCGCTGATCGCGCTCGGCGCGGTGATCCGCGGCGACACCTATCACTTCGAAGTGGTTTCCAACGACGCCTGCCGCGCCATCATGGAACTGCAACTGCACACCGGCGTGCCGATCGCCAACGGCATCCTGACCTGCGACACCGACGAACAGGCCGAAGTCCGCATGCAGCCGAAGGGCACCGATTGCGCCCAGGCCGCCGTCGAAATGGCCAATCTGCAAGGAGCGCTGAGCAATGACTGAGCAGGAACAGACCCCCAAGGCGCCGCCCAAGTCGGCCCGTCGTCGCGCCCGCGAATTCGTTCTGCAGGGCCTCTACCAGTGGCGCGTCGGCGGTGCCGACGAGGCCGCCATCGAAGCCTACGCGCCGGAAATGGAAGGTTTCGCCAAGGCCGACCGCGAGTTCTTCGTCGGCACCTTGCGCGGCGTCATCGGCCAGCATGAGGCGCTGATCGAGCGCATCGCCAGCCACATCGACCGCCCCTTCGGCGAGCTGTCGCCGGTCGAGGCGTCGCTGCTGATGCTCGGCACCTTCGAGATGGTCAATCATCCGGAGACGCCCTACCGCGTCATCATCAACGAAGCGATCGAGCTGGCGAAGTCCTTCGGCGGCACCGACGGCCACAAGTACGTCAACGGCGTGCTCGACAAGATCGCTGCCATCGTCCGTCCGGACGAAGTCGCTACCCGCCGGCGCGGCAAGTAAGGCGATGGCGGGCGAGTTCGCGCTGATCGACCGCTACTTCGCCCGTCCGACGCCGTCGGCGGTGCTCGGCCCCGGCGACGACTGCGCGCTGGTCGAGCCGACGCCCGGCAAGCAACTGGCGGTGACCACCGACATGCTGGTCGCCGGCACCCATTTCCTGGCCGATACCGATCCCCGCAACCTCGGCTGGAAGGCGCTCGCCGTCAATCTCTCCGATCTCGCGGCGATGGGCGCCACGGCACGCTGGGTGACGCTGGCCGGCGCGCTGCCGGCGGCCGACGCGGCGTGGATCGAGCGCTTTGCCGATGGCTTCTTCGCCTGCGCCAAGGAGTACGGCGTCGACGTGATCGGCGGCGACACCACGCGCGGCCCGCTCAACCTGTGCGTCACCGCGCTCGGCGAAGTCGAACCGGGACGCGCTCTGCGCCGCGACGGCGCCCGTCCCGGCGACCAGGTCTGGGTGTCCGGCCGGCCCGGGCTGGCGGCGCTCGGCCTCGCCCAGTTGCAGGGCCGGGTCAGCCTGCCCGAACCCTGGCCGCGGCTGTGCATCGCCGCCCTGGAAAAGCCGCGTCCGCGGCTCGCCCTCGGCCAGTCGCTGGTCGGCCTGGCGAGCGCGGCGATCGACGTTTCCGACGGCCTGCTCGCCGACCTCGGCCACATAGCCGAACGTTCCGGTTGTGCCGCCGCCGTCCGCCTCGTGCAACTGCCGCAACTGCGCGACCTGGTCGGCAGCGGCGAGCGCTACGACGCCGACCTGCGCCGTCTTGCCCTCGACTGCCAACTGGCCGGCGGCGACGACTACGAACTGTGCTTCACCGTGCCGGCAGCGCGCAGCCCGCAAGTGTCGGCGCTCGCCGCGGCGCTCGAACTGCCGCTCTGGCCGATCGGCGAGATGGTCGCCGGGACGCCGGGCACGGTCGAGGTCTTCGACCCGGATGGGCAGCCGGTCGATATCGCGCGCAAGGGGTACGACCACTTTGCCTAAGCCGCCCAGCGTCCGCTTCCTGTTCGCCCACCCGGCGCATTTCTTCGCCTGCGGCTGCGGCAGCGGGCTGGCGCCGTGGGCGCCGGGCACCTTCGGCACGCTGTTCGCCTGGGCCAGCTTCATCCTGTTCCGTCCCCACTTCGGCGACGGCCAGTTGCTCTTCCTGTTCGCCGTCGCCTACCTGGCCGGCATCTGGTTCATCGAGGTCGCCGGCCGGGCGCTCGGCGAACCCGACCACGGCAGCATCGTCTGGGACGAGATCGTCCCCTTCTGGTTCGTGCTGCTGCTCGCCCCGCCGGGCTGGCTCTGGCAACTGGCGGCCTTCCTGCTGTTCCGCCTGTTCGACATCAGCAAGCCGCAACCGGCGCGCTGGTTCGACGAGAAGGTCAAGAACGGCTTCGGCGTGATGGCCGACGACCTGGTGGCCGCCGGCTACACGCTGTTCGTGCTGGCGCTGCTGCGCTACACCCTTTCCTGAACCCTCAGCGTTGCCCCGGGCTGCAGCCGCCGACCGTGTTGCCGCGGCAGGGCACGGCGGTTTCGCCGGTGATCAGCCACTGGCTGTTCTGGCGGACCATCTGCAGGGTCTTCAGGACGCGGTCGTTATAGAGGTTCGAGCGGTAGGTCTGCTCGAACTGTGCGGTCGCCCGGTCGGCACCGTGCATCTGCACGTCCAGCTTGTCCACCGTCACCGAGATGCTTTCGCGCGGCATGATGCGGGTGCGCCGCAGGCGGTCCCAGGCGTCGCGCGAGAGGCCGCGGTCGGGGGTGAAACTCGGGGCGTAGAAGGCGGTGTAGGCGGTGTAGTCCTTTGCCGACCAGGCCTGCGCCCAGGCGCGGATGCGCGCCTGCACGTCGGCGTCGCCGGCGGGCGGTGGCGGCGTCACGACCGGCGGCTTCTTGCCCAGCATGTCCTGCGCCCGGGCGTCGAGATCGGCGCGCGGCGTACCGGTCAGCGCCACCGGCTCCGGCGGGCACAGCGTTGCCGCGTCGACGTCGGCCAGCTCGCCGCTCTCCGGCGTCGCCGTTTCCAGCTTCTGCAGGCCCATGAATTCGAGCAGCGAGCCCATGCCGGCCTGACTGCGCAGGTAGGCCAGCGTCAGGTCGGCATCGGCATTGATCGCCGAACGCTTCGCCGCCAGCAGTTCGTTCTCGGTGTCGAGCAGGTCGAGCAAGGTACGCTGGCCGACGTTGAACTGGTCGCGGTAGGCGTCGCGCGTCTTCTCGAGCAGGGTTACCTGCGTCGTCAGGTCTTCCTTCTGGTCGCGCAGGCGCTGCACGTCGTTATAGGCGATCAGCAGCGTCTGCCGGGTGTCGCGGCAGGCCTTCTCGCGCATTTCCTGCGCCATGTGCTTGCGCTCGACGTACTGCCGCTCACGCGCCGTGTCCGAACCGCCGTTGAACAGGTTCCACGACATC
>OFJB01000242.1_pt1 | contig 29245 bp, 28 predicted proteins | sample 1775081 | NCBI WGS metagenome assembly OFJB01 (sample SAMN08195771, study PRJEB24354) | sludge metagenome | isolation source: initial sludge from phenol fed wastewater aerobic bioreactor | place: India: Nagpur | collected 2016-06-05
GGCAACAGCGGTCGCAGATGGATGATCACCGGCCAGCCTCGGCTGGTCACAGGATCCGGCTTACAGGCTGACTCGTCCCCATGCCTACGGGCACACGTAGCCCGGTTCGACCAGCGTCGCCTGGTACGGGCCGATGGTGCCGACGCTGCGCAGTCCGGTGGCGGTCGTCGAGCCGGTCAACGCCCCGGCGAGCTGGTCGTCCATGCCAGGGACGGCGTTGGCCGGCAGCCAGAGCACCAGGTGCACACCCCGGGCGCTCGCGCTGCAGACGAAGGCACGCACCGACGACAGGTCGACGTCCCGGTGGGGAGTGTCGCCGTTGAGGCTGATGTCGGTCCACCCTCCCAGGGTGTCCGGGCCGATGCCCGGCAGGTCGGTGAAGTAGAGGTTGAAGTCGTTGGTCAGGACCTGCTGGGCGGACGTGGCCCCGCCGTACCGCACCACGGCCGCATCCACGGCGGCGCGCTCGCGCTCTTGTGCCTGCCTCGTCGTGAGGTCGGCGAGCACGGTGCGGGCCTGCGGCACCACGACGACGGCACCGGCGAGCGCGATCAACGCGACCGCTCGCTGCCAGCCCGGCGCCACGTCCCGGGACAGGGCGAAGGCGCGGTCAGCGATCACGGCAATGGCGACCGCCGTGATCGGGACGACGGCGAGCACGCCGCGCGGGGAGTTGCCCGTCGAGACCACGACGGCGTAGGCGACGACGGCCACCAGGAGGGAGACGAGCACGGTGCCCGCGTTCCGTCGGCGCCGGACCAGGACGGCGATCGCAGCGAGGGCGACGGGGACGACGTAGGCCGTGGCCGAGTCGGCGTACGCCGCGGCAAACGGCACGGGGTGGTCGAGGATCACTCGGAGCGGGGACGCGTACGCCGCGCGGTCGATCGAGCCCGTTGTCAGCCAGTTGATGTCCACGACGCTCTGGTACATCGTGAAGCCGCCGTCGTTCGCGAGCGGGCCGTAGCCGCCCAGGAGGTTCGCCACGACCTGGGGGGAGTACCCGACCGCGATGCCCGCCACCGCGGCGCTCACCGCGGCGAGCCGTTGCCGTTGCTGGAGCAGACACCAGGCCACGAGCCCCACTCCGACAAGGGCAGCGTGGTAGCGGAACACGCCAGCGAACCCGAGCAGGGCACCCGAGCACGCCAGGACCCACCAGCGCACCGTGGGCGCCCGTCCGGTCGCCTCCGTGACGTAGACGGCGATGCCGACGGTCGCCAGTCCGAGGGCGATGACGTCCGGTCCGGGGCTGACCGCGTACGCGGCGAACGTGGGGTCGACGGAGACGGCGACCACCGCGAGCAGCGCCCACCACGCCGAGGCGAGGCGTGCCGCGATGACCCAGGTGGCGGTGAGCGCCGCGAGGGCGAACGCCAACGACCCCAGTGAGGCGAGGGCGAACCAGGAGCCCTGCGGCAGCAGCGCGAGCACCACGGGCAGTCCGATGGGGAAGAAGCCGTTGTGCAGGGTCGCGAGGTCGGACCAGTCGATGCCGCGCGCGATCGCCATGATGCCGAGAGCGTCGTTGACGGCGGGGTGGAAGGCCGTCGAGATGGCGGCGACCAGCTGGAGCGCGCCGTACACGACGACGTAGACCGCTGCGACGACGCGCGGCAGGCGCGTACTGCCGGCAGCGCCGGTCAGGTCAGGCCGCACCGCCGGCCCTGTTGCGCCGCAGGTACAACGACTGCATCGCGAGCGTGCGACGGTGCTCGGCCTCGAACTCGGCGAGAGCAGCCAACGCATCGATGTCGAACGCGGCGAGCTCGTCGTCCGTGCTCGGCTGGGCGTCGTCGGACGCGGGCTGTGGGAGGGGCTCCACCGTGCGAACCTAGCACCGCCGTCGCCGGCGTCCGCGCAGCGGCGCGCGCCTAGTCGACGTCGGCGGAGAGGTGGTCGGCGACCTTGCGACAGGCGTTGCCGAGCGCGGCGAACTCCGCGCTCGTGAGCTGGTCGACCAGGTGGGTTCGGACGCTCTCGACGTGGTCGGGGGCGACCTCGACGAGGGTCTGCCACCCGTGGTCGGTCAATGCGGCGAACGCACCTCGCCGGTCGTCGTCGCACGACTGGCGCTCGACGAGACCCGCACGCTCCATGCGGTCGATCTGGTGCGACAGCCGGCTGCGCGACGACAAGGTGGAGTCCGCCAGGTCACTCATCCGCATCCGCCGCTCGTCGCCGGCCTCGGAGAGGCGGACGAGGATCTCGTAGTCCGCAATCGTGATGCCGTGCTGGGCCTGAAGCTCCCGCGACAAGCGGTCGTTGAGCAGCAGGGAGGCGGAGAGCCAGGCGCGCCAACTGCGCTGCTCGTCCTCGGAGAGCCACCGGGTCTGTCGAACTGCCATGCCGGCAGTCTACCTCATGTAGTTGAAATCCGGACAATTATGTGGGCCTGACGATCAGGCGGGTTCATGCGCCTGCCGGTCCGGGGCTCGCTGCGCTCGCTCCTCCCGTCAGGCGTCGAGATCCCACACGCGCACCCCGCCCAAGATCCCCGACGTGTTCGGGACGATCTCGCCCTTGGGTCCGACATCGCTGGCGGACAGCAGCTTGGCGTTCCCTCCGCCGACGAAGAGCCGGTCGAAGTAGAGCATGTCGTCGAAGTTGCCGATGGCCTTGCGCACCCGCTTGAGCCAGCGCTGGTTGCCGATCTCCTTGCGCTGCGCGTTGCCGAGGCCGATGTCGAACGACAGTCCGTCCTTGAACGGACCGTGCGAGAGCTCGAGGTGGGGCAGCAACGACCCGTCCGAGAACAGCGCCGTCCCGACACCGGTGCCCAGCGTCATCACGAACTCCAGTCCCACCCCGGAGACGACCGCGCAGCCCTGCATGTCGGCGTCGTTCACCACCTTCGTGGGCCGCTGGAACTTCTGAGCCAGGGCGTGCGCGAGGTCGAACCCGTGCCAGGCCGCAGCGAGGTGCTCGTCGCGGTCGCCTCCGTACTCCGCCCGCGACAGGGAAGGCACCTCGATGACCCGACCATGGCGGACCAGTCCCGGGAACCCGACGGACACCCGGTGCACGTCCAGCATCGGTTGCACGAGCTCCACGACCGTCTCGACCATGCGGTCCGGCGGGCATGGATAGGGCGTGTCGACCCGCACGCGGTCCTGTGTCATGACGCCCTGCGCGCTCACGACGGATGCCTTGAAACCGCTGCCGCCGATGTCGATCGACAACGTCAGAACGTCTGCGGGCCAGCTGGTCTGGGTATGCATCGTGCTCCTACCAGGTGTCGGTGCCGGTCGGCAGTGTCAGGATCTCGTGGCCGGTGTCCGTGACCAGCACGGTGTGCTCGAACTGCGCGGTCCATCTGCGGTCCCGCGTGACCACCGTCCAGCCGTCGTCCCAGATGTCCCAGGCATAGGTTCCCAGGGCGATCATCGGCTCGATGGTGAACGTCATACCCGGCTCGATCATCAGGTCGTGCTCGGGTGCGTCGTAGTGCGGAACCACCAGGCCCGAGTGGAACGCCGTGCCGATGCCGTGTCCGGTGTAGTCGCGGACGACGCCGTAGCCGAATCGTCGTGCGTAGCTCTCGATGACGCGGCCGATGACGTTCAACGGGCGGCCCGGTGCGACAGCCTTGATACCGCGCGCGGTCGCCTCGCGCGTCCGTTCGACCAGGAGGCGCGCCTCCTCGTCGACGTCGCCGACGAGGAACGTCGCGTTCGTGTCTCCGTGCACGCCGCCGATGAAGGCCGTGATGTCGACGTTGCAGATGTCGCCGTCCTGCAGCACGGTGCTGTCCGGGATGCCATGGCAGATGACTTCGTTGAGCGACGTGCACAGCGACTTCGGGTAGCCGCGGTAGCCGAGCGTCGACGGGTAGGCGCCGTGATCGCAGAGATACTCGTGCCCGATCCGGTCGAGCTCGTCGGTCGTCACGCCCGGGCGCACGGAACGGCCGACCTCGGCCAGCGCGTCGGCGGCGATCCGTCCCGCGATCCGCATGGCCGCGACCGTCTCGGCGTCCTTGCGCTCGGGTCCGTGGTACTCCGCCGGCGCCGGCCGCCCGACGTACTCCGGGCGGGGGATGTCGGCAGGGACCGGCCGGGTGGCCGACACCGTGCCGGGCGTCAGGGGCTCGCGGCGCGCGGTCATGCGGGGAGTCTAGGTGCGTCAGGAAACGGGCGAAGCGGGCCGTTATGGTGGGCGGGCGCCGGTGCGGCGCATCCGTTCACGGAGGAGACCGAGATGAGCTGGTACTACTGCCTCGTCCACCAGCGGGTGGAGCCGGAAGACGGTTGTCCCAACGTCGAGCGCATGGGTCCCTACGCGACGGAGGCGGACGCGGCGCACGCGCTGGAGACCGCCAAGGAGCGCAGTGACGCGTACGACGCGGGCGACGACTGAGGCCTGCGCACGTAGACAGCCGGAGGGCCCGCACCGATCGGTGCGGGCCCTCCGGCTGTCTACGTGGCTATGCGTCGACTAACGACCGCGAGCCGGGGCCTTCTTCGCGACGGTCTTCTTGGCGGGTGCCTTCTTCGCCGGCGCCTTCTTCACGGGTGCCTTCTTGGCCACCGCCTTCTTGGCGGGTGCCTTCTTGGCCACGGTCTTCTTGGCCGGGGCCTTCTTCGCGGGTGCCTTCTTGGCCACCGCCTTCTTCGCCGGGGCCTTCTTCGCGACCGCCACGTTGCCTCCCATTCGTAGGGCTGGTGCCCTCCTAGCGAGCACCTCGCCGCAAAGCGTGGCAGAGCAAGGCACGTAAGGCAAAGCAATCGACCCCGAGCGCGCCGTGCGTGTCATCACGTCGACGCTGCGTCTACGACGTCCCGTCGTGCTCGTCGCGTCTCTGCTTCGCATGCTCGCTCGTGCGCACGTCATAATTCCATAGTGCTGGCAACGAGAATGCGGCAATGCCGCACCCGACCACGCACAGCACGCCACCCGAGAAGAACGACATCCGAAGCGACGTGAGCGAAGCTGCAGTGCTGCTGCGCACCTGGCCCAGCAACGGGCCGACGGAGTAGCTGAGCAGCTCGATGCCCGCCATCCGTCCGCGCATCGCGTCGGGGATGGTCTGGTTCCACATGGTCGATCGGAACAGACCGCTGACCATGTCCGCCGCTCCGGCGAGTCCGAGGAAGAGCAGTACCAAGGGCAGTGACGTGGTCGTGCCCACGAGCGCGACAGCGGCGCCCCAGCCCATCGCGGCGACCACGATGGCGCGTCCGTGTCGATGGACGCGCGTCACCCAACCGCTCGTCAACGAGACGATCAGCGAGCCGACCGTCCCGGCGGAGTAGAGCAGTCCGAGCGCCCACGGTGCCCCGAGCTCCTCCGCCAGGAACGGGAACAGCACGTACGGGAAGGCGAAGATCATCGCGATGAGGTCGACGGCGTAGGTTCCGAGAAGGTCCTTGCGGCCCCAGGCGTATCGCAGTCCCTCGATCACGTGCGACAGCGACGGACTCTCGTCCGACGCAGCACTCCCGGCCACCTTGGTCAAACGCCACAGCACGACGACTGAGACGAGGAAGCTCGCGACATCGACGCCGTACGCCAGGGCGGTCCCACCGGCGCTGAGCAGGATGCCGCCGATCGCGGGTCCCGCGATTCCGCCGACCTGGTATCGCAGTGCGTTCAGTGCCGCCGCTGCCGGAAGCTGGTCGTGCGGGACGACGCGTGGGATGAACGAGTCCAACGAGGGCCGCTGCAGTCCGTCACTCGCGGCGAGGAGCATCGCGACGACGTAGATCAGCCACAGCTGCGGCGATGGAAGGAGCGAGTTCACCAGCAGGGCCACGATGAGCAGACCGGAGGCCGCCTCGGTCACGACGACCATGGTCCGCCGGTTCACGGTGTCGGCCAGCGTCCCGCCGTACAGTCCGAACACGACGAGCGGCGCGAGCTCGGCGAGCCCGATGAGCCCGACGGCCACGAAGGATCCGGTGAGCTCGGCGACCTGGAACGGGATCGCCACGTACGTGATCATCGAGCCCAGGTAGGTGACCAGGCCGCTGATGAAGATCCGACGGAAGTCCGGCGAGGTGCGCAGCGGGGTGAGGTCGACGCGCCACCTCGATCGGTCGGCGCCGGCGTTCTGGTCGTCGGACACGGGACGGCAGTGTGGCAGTATCGCGGCCCATGACACAGCAGCCGGTTACTCGCGACCCGCACGATCTCCCCGACGTCTCGGATGTCCGCGTCGGCGTGCTCGGCGGAACGGGCGAGCAGGGTCGAGGTCTGGCGCTCCGGCTGGCGATCGCCGGCCACGCGGTCACCATCGGCTCGCGCGACGCCGAGCGGGCCGCGGGCATCGCCGCCGAGGTCGGGCACGGCGTGCGTGGCGTCGACAACGCGGAGTGCGCTCGTGACGCGGACGTCGTCATCGTGGCGGTTCCCTGGTCGGGGCACGCGGACCTGCTTCGCGCACTGTCCGCCGACCTCGCCGGCAAGATCGTCGTCGACTGCGTGAACCCGCTGGGCTTCGACAAGGCCGGCGCATACGCCCTTCCCGTGGACGAGGGATCAGCGGCGCAGCAGGCCGCCGCGATCCTGTCCGACAGCCGCGTCGTCGCTGCCTTCCATCACGTCTCCGCGGTGCTGCTGCTCGACGAGTCGGTAGCGACGCTGGACACCGACGTCCTCGTCCTCGGGGACGACCGCGATGCGACTGACATGGTCCAGGCCCTGGCGGGGCGGATCCCCGGCATGAGGGGCATCTACGGCGGTCGGCTCCGCAACGCCGGTCAGGTGGAGGCGATGACGGCGAACCTGATCGCCATCAACCGCCGCTACAAGGCGCACGCCGGCCTGCGCGTCACCGACGTCGAGTCGTAGCCCTCGTCACTCGCCCGTCCGCCTCGGTCACCTGTCGTCGAGGGAGACGGGCCCGCCGCGCCACGTCGGCAGGTCGCCGTCGACTGCGGTGTCCAGGGCCGCGGCGGCGAGTAGACGTGGTGAGTCGAGCAGGGGGAGCGGCGACAGGTCAGCCGTGACGATCATCGGCAGCTCGGTGCAGACCAAGGCGACGGCGTCGCAGTCGTCATCGACCAGCTCGTCGATCACCGTGCGCAGCGCCCGGGCGGACTCCGCGGTGACGACTCCGTGCAGCAGCTCGTCGAAGATGATGCCGTTCACCGTCTCGCGTCCGGCAGGCCCGGGCACCGCTGCGTCGATGCCACGCAAGCCCAGTGCGTGCGGGTAGACCGCGCTCTCGGCCAGGTACCGCGTGCCGAGGACGCCCACACGCGTGAACCCGCGCTCGGCCGCCCGCGCCGCGACGATGTCGGCGATGTGCAGGCCGGGGAGCGCGAACGGTGGCCCGGGGAGCTCCAAGGCCCGGTGGACCGTGTTGTCCGGGCAGATGAAGAAGTCGCACCCGGCGCGGGACAGCCGCTCGATGCTCTCCGCCATGATCGTGCGGATCGCCTCGAGGTCGCCGGACTCGTAGTGCGGCATGCTCCACGCAAGCGGTGCGCAGTCCAGCGTCACGGGCGGGTGGTTCAGAGGGCCGAGGCGGCCTCCGGCGAGCTCGCACAGCTCGAGGAAACACAGTGCGGCGCCTTCGGTGCTGTGGGCGAGGATCCCGATCCGTCTCACGCTCGCAGCGTAGGTCCGACTCCGGTCCGCCCTCACGGGATCTCAGCCGCGCCCGTCAGGCGTCGGCGCAGGAAGTCGATGATGGCGTCACGCGCGGCGATCGTCGGATGTCCCTCCTCGTCGACGAGATGTGCCGTGACGACACTGTGCGGTCCTCCCACGACGTCAGCGAAGAACTCCGGCGGGTCGCGTCTGGCGGACTCGTCTGCCAGCACGGTCTCACGGAACCGGTCGCCGAGCGCGCGCCGGTAGGCCGCGAAACGGGCGGCCGTGCAGTAGCGGTCACCGGAGAAGCGGAAGGCGATGACGTCGAGATCGTCACGCGCCATGCGGTGGGCGACGGCCGCGAGCTCCTCGCCCGTCATCGCCACCCCCGCCGGGTCGTCGAGAGGAAGCGACGGCTGGCAGACCACCGGCGCGATGACGGCTTCCGTCAAGGTCATGGAGAGCGCGAAGTTGCCGGTGAAACACATGCCGACCGCGCCCACCCCCGGACCGCCGCACTCGGCGTGGGCGGACCGGGCGAGGCGCCGCAGCCAAGACTCGGCCGGCGCCGGCGGTCCGGCAGCGAACGCGCGGAACTCGGCACTGACGCAGGCCCGACGCATCACCTCCAGGCCGGCGTCGGCTCGTGGGTACGCGCCGTCCACGCCGAACAGCGACGGCACGTACACGGTGAAGCCGGCGTCGCGAACCCAGCGCGCGAAGCGGGCGACGTCCGGGCTGATGCCGGGCATCTCCGGCAGGACGACGACCGCTGGCCCGGCTCCGGCGACGTAGACCGTTCGTGCCACCGCGTCGAAGGTGTAGGTGCGGCCCTCGAAGTCGGAGAGGTCGTCGTGCCGGGGGTCGGCTCTGTCGTCGGTCTGGTTGCTCGTCGCGGTCATCGTCGCTCCCGTGGTCGTCTGTGCCTCATGCAACCGTCGGGGCTGGCAGGATGCGAGTGTCGGATCTGACATGAAAGGGGCTGTTCTCGCCATGCCCGACGTGACCGTCGTCGTCCTCGCCGGCGCGTACGCGTCGTCGGTGGGTGCCACGGCAGACCTCCTGCGCGCGGTCGAGGTTCTGGCACCGCAGGTAGGCGTGCCGCCACTGACCTGGCGGGTCTGCTCCGTCGGGGGCGGCGACGTCGAACTGACGGGAGGACTTCGGACCCCGACGATCGCGCTGCCGGGGCCGACAGGCGTCGACCGGTCGACGTGGGTCGTGCCCGGGCTCGGGATCGAGAACGTCGACGCCCTCGATCGCCGCCTGGCCTCCGACGATGTCGACACCGTCGCGCGCCGCGTCGGACGGCGGATCAGCGAGGGGCGTCCGGTGGCCGCGTCGTGCGCGTCCGTCTTCGTCCTCCAGCGGGCGGGCGCTCTCGCCGGCCGCCGCGCCACGACGACGTGGTGGCTGGCCGGTCGCCTGCAGTCGATCGAGCCGACCTGTCGGGTCGTGGCCGACAAGATGGTGTGCGCCGACGGACCGGTGGTCACCGGGGGAGCGGCGTTCGCGCACGCGGACCTCATGCTGCACGTGATCCGCGAGCGTCGCGGTGCCCGTCTGACACGCGCCCTGTCACGCGCGCTGCTGGTCGACGGGCGACTGTCGCAGGCGCGGTACGTCGCGCCGGAGGTTCTCGCCAGCGGTGACGCGCTCGTGAGCGCGATCGTCGACCTCGTCGAGCGTCGGATCGAGTCGCCGCCATCGGTGGCCGAGCTCGCCGCCGGGTTCGCCGTATCCGAACGAACGCTGGCACGACGGGTGCGGGCAGCCACCGGCCTGGGCCCGCTCGCGCTCGTCAATGCCGTGCGCGTCCGCCGCGCCGACGATCTCCTGGCGACGACCACGATGTCGGTCGACCAGGTCGCCACCGCGGTGGGATACCAGGACGCGACCGCCCTCCGGCGGATGACGCGCCGCACCCTGGGAGTGACGCCGAGCGCGCTCCGTCAGGCGTAGGCGTGCTCGGGCGCCGGGTACGCGCCGCTGGCGACGTCGGCGCCCCACTGCGCGACGGCATCGCCGATGACGGTGCGGACGTCGGCGTAGCGGCGGACGAACTTCGGCGCCGGGTCGGGCGTGAGGCCGACGAGGTCCTGCCACACGATGACCTGCGCGTCCGTCCCGCTGCCGGCACCGATGCCGATCGTCGGAATAGTCAGGACCTCGCTCACGCGCGCCGCCAGATCGGCCGGGACGACCTCCAGGACGATCGCCGCGGCACCGGCCGCCTCCATCGCCTTGGCGTCGCGGAGCAGCAGCTCGCCGGACTCGCCGCGACCTTGCACGCGATAGCCGCCGAGCAGGTTCACCGACTGCGGTGTCAGGCCGAGGTGGCCGATGACCGGAATGCCGGCGCTGACCAGTGCCTCGACCTGGGGGAGCATCGCGGCGCCGCCCTCGAGCTTCACCGCCTGGGCGCCGGCCTCCTTCATGAAGCGAGCCGCGGTCTCCAGGGCCTGCGCGGGCGAGCCCTGGTATGAGCCGAAGGGCAGGTCGGCCACGACGAGCGCTCGCGGTGCCCCGCGGACGACGGCGCGGACCAGCGGCAGCAGCTCGTCGACCGTGACCGGCAGCGTCGAGTCGTGGCCGTAGACGACCATCGCGGCCGAGTCGCCGACGAGGATCGCGGGAATGCCGGCGTCGTCGAAGACGCGGGCGGTCAGGGCGTCGTAGGCCGTGATCATCGGCCACTTCTCGCCGCGGAGGGTCGCCTCGGCCAGGTCGCGCATCGTGATGCGCCGGTTGCCGGGCACGCCATGGAAGGACATCGCAGTGCTCCAATCTCGAGGCTGCGGGCGCAGTCCCCGGACGAAGACATGATGACACGGCCTGTCGGGGGATGCACGCATGATGTGCACGCGACTCCCGTTACGCTACGGTTGCGTTTCGCAAGTTTCTGCTGATCGAACGATGACGCCAAGGAGCGGCATGGAAGACAAGTCCTGGATGACGTCGGGTGCTGGGCACCCCCGACGCTGGCCGATCCTCGCCGTGCTCGTGGTCAGCCTGCTCGTGGTCGTGCTCGACAACACGGTCCTGAACATCGCCCTGCCGACGATCCAGAAGGATCTGGACGCGAGCCAGAGCGAGCTCGTGTGGGCCGTCGACTCCTACATCCTGGTGTTCGCGTCGCTGCTGTTCACCTGGGGCATCCTCGGCGACAAGTACGGCCGCAAGAAGGTGCTCATCATCGGCCGCGCGCCCTTCGGGCCGGCGTCGGCCGCCTGCGCGTTCGCGGCGTCGCCGGCGATGCTGATCGCGTTCCGTTCGATCATGGGTGTCGGCGGCGCGGCGGTGCTCCCGACGACGTTGGCGATCATCACCGTGATCTTCCCGCCGCACGAGCGGGGCCGGGCCATCGGCATGTGGGCCGGAGCGGTCGGCGCAGCCGTCGCCCTGGGCCCGGTGCTCGGCGGGATCCTGCTCGAGCACCCGGAGTGGAGCAGCTGGCTCACCGGCAACGACTGGGGCTCGGTCTTCCTCATCAACGTGCCGATCGTCGCCGTCGGCCTGTTCTTCATCGTGCGCATCGTGCCGGAGACCCGCAATCCGCACCCCCGCAAGCTCGACATCATGGGGCTGGTCATCTCCGCGACGGGCCTGGTCCTCTTCGTCTACGGCATCATCGAGGCGTCGTCCACGCGTGACTGGCTCGCGCCCTCGGTCGTCATCCCCGGCACGATCGGGCTGATCATCATCGCCGTGTTCTTGTGGCTGGAGTCGCGCAGCGACCACGCCAGCTTCGACGTGTCGTTGTTCAAGAACCGCGGTTACTCGGTCGCCCTGACCGCGGTCAGCCTGGCCTTCTTCAGCATGTCCGGCATCACGTTCACCCTGCCGTTCTACCTGCAGGTCCTGCGCGGCTACTCCGTGCTCCAGGCCGGCCTGATGTTCCTGCCCTTCGCCGTGGGCCAGCTGCTCGCCGCACCGCGCAGCGCCGCCATGGTCAAGCGATTCGGCTACAAGGCGGTGATGACGGTCGGGCTCGGGATGGTCGCGCTGTCGACGCTCGCGCTCGCCCGGGTCCCGATCGACGCGCCCCTGTGGGCTCTGATCCTGGTGTTCTTCGTGTTCGGCATGGGCATGGGCAACGTCATCGCCCCCGGATCCACCGTCCTGCAGAACGTGCTGCCGCTCGCCCGAGCCGGTGCCGGCTCGGCCGTCCAGAACACGGTCCGCCAGGTGGCCGGCGCGCTCGGCGTGGCGATCATCGGCACCATCCTCGCCAACCAGTACGCGGCCAACCTCAACTCGGTGATCGACAAGGCCCCCGCGGACCTGCTCGCCCAGGCGGCGGCCAAGGGGATCGACCCGAGCGAGTCGATCATCGCGGCGAACGGCCTGCTCACCGCGGCCGAGGCTCAAGGCGCCCCGGCGGCCGTCATCGAGCCGCTTCGGACCGGCGCGTTCGAGGCGTTCCTCAGCGCAGCGCACCTCACGTCCTTGATCTCCATGATCGGCATCGTGATCGCCGGGCTGGTGGTCTTCTTCCTCCTGCCGAAGATCACGCCGCCGGAGCGGGGCGAAGCGGCGGTCGGTGCGCCGGCGACCGACCCCGCCGACGCGCTGGTCAAGGAAGAGGTCTCGCGCTACGCGCAGGAGGTGGCCGAGGAGCTCGACGGGCCGGAGGGTTCGGCGAAGGCGTGAACCTCCCGCGCAAGGGCCGGCCCCGCGACCACCGGATCGACCGCGACGTCACCTCGGCCGCCCTCGACCTGGTGGAAGAGGTCGGGTTCGACCGGTTCTCCGTCGAGGAGGTCGCCGCCCGGGCCGGCGTCGCGAAGACCACGGTCTACCGACGGTTCCCCACCCGGAACGACCTGCTGGCCGGCGTCCTGGAGCGGCTGAACGACGACGTCTCCCCGGCGCCGGCCGACTGGTCGACGCACGACCGGCTCGTCGCCATGCTGACGTTCCTGCGCCAGCGGAAGTCCGACGCGCAGTCGCGGGACCGGCTCATCCAGGTCGCCGCGACGACCTGCCGGGACCCGGAGCTGTGGGCGATCGTGCAGGAGCGCGTCCTCGGCCCTCGCCGGGCGGCGCTGCGAGGCGTGCTCCAGGACGGGATCGAGCGCGGGGAGCTGCGCGGCGACCTCGACCTCGACGTCGCGGTCGCGATCCTCGCCGGGGCGATGTTCTACCTCGGGGTCGCCGACCAGAAGGGTGAGACGGGTCTGCCGACGGTGGACGCCACCGTCCGCTGCGCGCTGGCCGGCCTGGCAGTCCGGGACTGACGCCGTTTGGGCGTCCCTCACCCCAGTGGTGCGGACTCCCGCCAACGGCTCGTGATCGGCAGTCGCCGGTCGCGGCCGAACGCCCGCAGGGTGATCTTCGTCCCGGGCGGGTACTGCCGGCGCTTGTACTCGGCGAGGTCGGTCAGCCGCAGGATCCGCTCGACCAGGCTTCGGTCGAACCCGCGACGGACGAGATCCGCCGCGCTGTGGTCGCCGGTGACATAGGCGTCGAGCAGCTGGTCGAGGAGCTCGTACTCCGGCAGCGAGTCGGTGTCCTGCTGACCGGGTCGGAGCTCGGCGCTCGGGGGCTTGGTGATGCTGTTGGGAGGGATCGGTCCGCGTTCGCCGGCCTCCTCGGCGCGGGCGTTCCGCCAGCGGGCGAGCTCCCACACGAGCGACTTGGGAACATCCTTGATCGGCGCGAACCCGCCGACGGCGTCCCCGTAGATCGTCGAGTACCCGACCGACAGCTCGCTCTTGTTGCCGGTGGCCAGCACGAGGTGCCCCTCGGCGTTCGAGATCCCCATCAGCGTCGTCCCCCGGACACGTGCCTGGAGGTTCTCCTCGGCAAGACCGGACAGTGCCAGCTGGCTCTGGTAGGCGTCGACCATCGGCGCGATCGGCACGGTGCGGATCGAGACCCCGGTGCGCTCGGCGAGGTCGTACGCGTCGGCTACCGAGTGCTCGGACGAGTAGGCACTCGGCATCGCCACACCGAACACCCGGTCCGCGCCGAGCGCGTCGCACGCGACGGCGGCAACCAGCGCCGAGTCGATGCCGCCCGACAGGCCGAGCAGGACCGAACGGAACCCGTTCTTCTCCACGTAGTCGCGAAGGCCGAGGACGAGCGCGGCGTACACCTCGGCCGCGTCGTCGAGCCGCTCCACCGGCACCGCGGCGGGCTGCGCGGGTCGGTCCGGGTCGACGTCGACCACCAGGATCGTCGACGCGAACTGCGGGCCACGCGCGAGGACGGTGCCGTCGGGGGCCACGACGAGGGAGTCGCCGTCGAACACCAGCTCGTCCTGGCCACCGACGAGGTTGGCGTAGACGAGGACGGCGCCGGACGCCGCCGCCTGCCGTCGGCACAATGCGAGGCGGACGTCGTCCTTGTCGCGCTCGTAGGGGGAGGCGTTGATCGTGGCGAGCACGTCCGCGCCCGCGGCGCGGGTCCATTCGACCGGGCCGCCGTCGCGCCAGAGGTCCTCGCAGATCGCGATCGACACAGACACGTCGTCGACGTCGAGGACGAGCGGCGTGTCACCGGGCACGAAGTAGCGCGCCTCGTCGAAGACCCCGTAGTTCGGCAGGTGATGCTTGACGTACCGGCTCTCGACCCGGCCATGGCGCAGGACACCGGCCATGTTGACCGGAGCCCGGCGGGGCCGGCCGGCCGTGGTCGCGTCGTCCTCGTCGCGGCCGTCCAGGCTCCCGACGACGCACGTGCGGTCGCCGTCACCTTCGGCCGCCAGGTCCTCGGCGAGAGCGGCCAGGCCCCGACGCGACGCGTCCTGGAACGACGGTCGCAGCGCGAGGTCCTCGATGGGATAGCCGGTCAGGCACATCTCCGGCAGCAGGACCAGCCGGGCACCGGCCGCGGCGGCCTCGGCGACCGCCGCGCGGATCAGTCGGGCGTTCCCGTCGAGGTCGCCGACGACGGCGTTGACCTGCGCCAAGGCGATTCGCAGCGTCCGGTCGGGCACGGACCCGACCCTACTTGCGCGGCCGGTGGGACGCCGCCGAGCGGGGTGCCGTCGCAACGATGACACGGGTGGGTGTAACACTCGTGAAACACCGGAGCCAGGAGGATGACCCCATGGACAAGCAGGCGGAGTTCGTGCTGCGCACGATCGAGGAGCGCGACATCCGGTTCGTCCGACTGTGGTTCACCGACGTCCTGGGCATGCTCAAGTCCGTGGCGATCGCGCCGGCGGAGCTCGAGGGTGCGTTCGCCGAGGGGATCGGCTTCGACGGCGCCGCGATCGAGGGCTTCACCCGCGTCTACGAGTCCGACATGCTGGCCAAGCCCGACCCGGCGACCTTCTCGTTGCTGCCGTGGCGCAGTGAGGGGCCGGGAGTCGCCCGGCTGTTCTGCGACATCCTCATGCCCGACGGCTCGCCGTCCTACGCGGACCCGCGTTTCGTCCTGCGGCGCACCCTCGCCAAGGCGGCTGAGCTCGGCTTCACGTTCTACACGCACCCGGAGGTCGAGTTCTACCTGTTCAAGGACACCCCGCAGCCGGGTGTACAGCCGGTGCCGGTCGACAGCTACGGGTACTTCGACAACAGCCCGCAGGGGGCGGCGCACGACTTCCGGCGCAATGCGATCTCGCTGCTCGAGCAGATGGGGATCTCCGTCGAGTTCAGCCACCACGAGGGCGGTCCCGGGCAGCAGGAGATCGACCTTCGCTACGCCGACGCCCTGACGACCGCGGACAACCTGATGTCCTTTCGCCTGGTCGTGCAGGAGGTCGCCCTCGAGCAGGGGCTGTACGCCTCGTTCATGCCCAAGCCCCTGCTGAACCAGCCGGGTTCCGGCATGCACACGCACCTGTCGCTGTTCGAGGGGGACCGCAACGCGTTCTTCGAGGCCGGCGCGGAGTACCAGCTGTCGAAGGTCGCCCGGTCGTTCATCGCCGGCCTGCTCGTGCACGCCCCGGAGATCACCGCCGTCACCAACCAGTGGGTCAACTCGTACAAGCGGCTGGCCGGCGGTGCCGAGGCGCCCGCCTGGATCTGCTGGGGCCACAACAACCGTTCGGCGCCCGTCCGGGTCCCGATGTACAAGCCCTCGAAGGGCAACAGCACCCGCATCGAGTTCCGCGCCCTCGACAGCGCGACGAACCCGTACCTGGCCTTCGCTGTCATCCTCGCGGCGGGCCTCAAGGGCATCGAGGAGGGCTACGAGCTGCCGCGGGGTGCCGAGGACGACGTCTGGGCGCTGACCGAGCCCGAGCGCCGTGCCCTGGGGATGAACCCCCTGCCGTCGAGCCTGAACCAGGCGATCTTGGTCATGAAGCGGTCCGAGCTCGTCGCCGAGACGCTCGGGGAGCACGTCTTCGACTTCTTCCTGCGCAACAAGCAGGCGGAGTGGGAGGACTACCGGCGCCAGGTCACGCAGTGGGAGCTGGACCGGTACCTTCCCCTTTTGTGAGATCGCGAGGAGTGAGCGCAGCGAGCCCCGGAGCAGGCGACCCGTGGACGCTGTGAGATCGCGAGGAGTCGACCCGCGGCCTGTCGTCGTCGCCGTCCAGAACGACCCCACCGATCCGCCGCTGCTGTTCGGCGAGTGGTTCGTCGAGGACGGCCTGCAGGTGGACCTCGTCGCGGCGTACGACGGGGCTGCCGTGCCGCGTGCCGTCCCGGAAGGTGCCGCCGGCGTCCTGGTGCTCGGCGGCGTCATGGGGGCGCAGGAGGACGACGTGGCCCCGTGGCTGCCCGACGTCCGCGCCCTCATCTCCGACGCTGTCGATCGCGACGTCCCGCTCCTCGGCCTGTGCCTGGGCAGTCAGCTTCTGGCCGTGGCGACCGGTGGGAGCGTCGATCGTGCACCCGTCACGGAGATCGGCCTGGTCGACGTCCGGCGCACGGTCGACGGACTCGTCGACCCGGTGCTCGGCGCCGCCGTTCCGGCCGCGGGTGCCGACATCCCGGCCGCGCAGTGGCACCAGGACCACGTCAGCGTGCTGCCGGACGCCGCGGTCCTGCTCCTGACCAACGACGACTGCCGCGTCCAGGGCTTCCGGGTCGGTGGAAGTGCCTACGGCCTCCAGCTGCACCCCGAGCTCGACGCGACGACGTTCGCCGACTGGGCGGCGATGCCCGACGAGGCGCTCGACGCGTCCGGGATCGACGCGCAGGCGGCCGCGGAAGCTGTCGCGGCGGCGGAGGCGGACCTCGTGCGCGCGTGGCGGCCCGTCGCGCGTGCCTGGGCCGACCTGGTGTGGGCCCGGGTCGCCGACGACGCGGACGCGAGTCGATGACCGACCGCGTCTCGACCGATGCGGGGCGGCTGGTCCGGCTCGGCTTCCACGATCTCGACCGTGCGCGCCGGCTCTGCGACTCCGAGCGCCTCGCCCCGCTGCTGGCCGCGGACGAGGACGGGGTCGACCTCCTCGCCGACCTTGGTCAGGCCGCGGATCCGGACCAGGCGCTGCTGCTGTTCGTGCGCATCCTGGAGTCCGCGGACGAGCGGGAGTGGCGTCGGCTGACCGGCGCGCTGCGAGCCGACGGTGACCTGCGGCGGCGTCTCATCGACGTCATCGGCATGTCCGAGGCGCTCGGCGACTTCCTCGCCCGCCACCCCGACCGCTGGCACGTCCTGGCCGACGCGGAGGCGCTGGCCGTCGCGCCGAGCGCGCGGGAGGTCCGGGCGTCGCTGCTCTCCGCGGTCGGCGCCGATCCCCTGGATGCGGCCCCAACCGCCGGTCCGAGCCCCGACGTCCTCATCGACCTGCGCATCGCGTACCGCACGGCGCTCCTGGGGATCGCGACCCGGGACATCAGCGGAATCGCGGGGATGGACGTCGTCGCGTCGTGGCTGTCGGACCTCGCCGACGCGGTCCTGGAGGCAGCCCTCGCCGTCGCGCGGCGTGACCTGGGTCCGACCGACCAGCTGTGCCGGTTCGCCGTGATCGGCATGGGCAAGTGCGGTGCGCGCGAACTGAACTACGTGAGCGACGTCGACGTCATCTTCGTGGCCGAGCCCGTCGACGGCGCCGACGAGACGATCGCGCTCGGGGCCGCCACGGCGCTCGCGACGGGGCTGATGCGCGCCTGCACGGCGACCACGATCGAGGGCACGATCTGGGAGGTCGACGCCGCGCTGCGCCCGGAGGGCAAGCGCGGCGCGCTGGTACGGACGATCGCGTCCCACGTCGGCTACTACGAGCGATGGGCGAGCACCTGGGAGTTCCAGGCCCTGCTGAAGGCGCGCCCCGCCGCCGGCGACCTCCTCCTGGGGGCCGACTACGTCGACGCGGTCAGCCCGTTCGTGTGGAGTGCCGCCGACCGCCCCGGGTTCGTCGAGGACGTGCAGGCGATGCGCCGCCGCGTGGTGCAGCACATCCCCGCGCGGGTCGCGGACCGCGAGCTCAAGCTCGGCCCCGGCGGGCTGCGCGACGTGGAGTTCTCGGTGCAGCTGCTCCAGCTGGTGCACGGTCGCAGCGACGTCATGCTGCGCAGCCCGACGACGATGGTCGCGCTGGAGTCCTTGTCGACCTGGGGCTACGTCGGGCGTGACGACGCCGCGACGCTGGGCGAGGCGTACCGGTTCCTGCGTACCCTCGAGCACCGGCTGCAGCTGTACCGGCTCCGCCGGACGCACACGATGCCCGAGGACGAGGCCGAGCTGCGGAGGCTGGGCCGGTCGATGGGCTTCCGGCAGAACCCGGTCGGCGACCTGGAGGCGGCCTGGAAGCGGCATGCCCGCCAGGTCCGGCGACTGCACGAGAAGCTCTTCTACCGGCCGTTGCTCCAGTCGGTCGCGCGACTGGAGGCCGGCGAGGCCCGCCTGAGCCTGAAGGCCGCCGAGCAGCGGCTGGAGGCCCTCGGCTACGTCGACCCCGCCAGTGCGCTGCGGCACCTCGCGGCGCTGACGTCGGGTGTCAGCCGGCGAGCGGCGATCCAGCGCACGCTGCTGCCGGTCATGCTCGGCTGGTTCGCCGACGCGCCCGACCCGGACGCGGGCCTGCTGGGCTTTCGTCGCGTCAGCGACGCCCTCGGGTCGACGCACTGGTACCTGCGGCTGCTGCGTGACGAGTCCGTTGCCGCCGAGCGACTGGCCCGGATCCTCGCGACGAGCCGCTACGCGACCGAACTCGTCCTCCAGGCGCCGGAGTCGGTGGCGATGCTTGCCGACGACGCCGAGCTCGAGCCGCGTTCGCTGGACGCGATCCGCGCCGAGGTCCTGTCGGTCGTCGATCGGCATGAGGATCCGGCACGTGCGGTGGCGGCCATCCGCTCGATCCGGCGTCGCGAGCTGTTCCGGGTCGCCGCCCGCGAGGTGCTCGGGCCCCCGGAGCCGGACACGACAGGCGCGGCGCTGAGCGACGTCGCCGTCGCCGCGGTCGATGGAGCGCTGCGGGTCGCGCGCGAGTCGGCGGACCCCGAGGGGCTGGTCGACTTCGTCGTCGTCGGCATGGGCCGGTTCGGCGGGCACGAGCTGGGCTTCGGCAGCGACATCGACGTGATGTTCGTCTACGAGCCGCGCGCCGGCGTCGACGAGGAGCCCGCGATGCGCGCGGCCGGGCACATCGCCGAGGAGTTCCGGCGGCTGCTCATGGTCCCCAGCGGAGATCCGCCGTTGGACGTCGACGCCGATCTGCGGCCCGAGGGCAAGCAGGGAGCCCTCGTGCGGTCCCTGGGCTCCTACGCGGCGTACTACGCCCGATGGTCGGCGACGTGGGAGGCGCAGGCGCTCCTGCGGGCCGACGTCGTCGCCGGCGACGAGTCGCTGGGTCGGGCGTTCCGCGCGCTCATCGATCCGCTCCGGTGGTCCGGGTCGTTGAGCTCGGACGAGGTGCTCGAGGTGCGCCGGCTCAAGGCCCGGATGGAGTCAGAGCGCCTGCCGCGGGGGGCGGACCCCGCCCTGCACACGAAGCTCGGTCGCGGCGGGCTCAGTGACGTCGAGTGGGTCGTCCAGCTCATGCAGCTGGAGCACGCGGACGAGGTGGCCGGGCTGCGGACGTCGCGGACGATCCCGGCCCTGCACGCGGCGCTGGGCGCGGGGCTGATCGGGGTCAAGGACGCCACCGAGCTCGCCGGCGCCTGGCAGATGGCCACGTCGATCCGCAACGCCGTGACGCTCGTGCGCGGACGGCCCAGCGACCAGGTGCCCTCGGACGTGCGCGACCTGCGCGCGGTCGCGTACGTGCTCGGATACCCCATCGAGCAGACCGGACGCATGCTCGACGACTACCGGCGCACGACGCGCCGCGCGCGACAGGTCATGGAGCGGCTGTTCTACGGCATCGACCCGGACGCCGACCTCGAATAGCCGGCCCCCCGTCGCGTTCGTTGAGCGGCGGGTTGTGGCGGGACACATCGGACGTCCGACGACCACGAGTCGCCGCTCAACGAGGGGGGCGGGGGAGCAGGGCCCCGGGCGTGCTCGCCCATTCCTCCCACGCGGCGCCGTACTGCGCGCGCAGGAGGCGGTCCTCCCACCGGGACTTCGCGAAGAAGAACAGCCCGAGCACCCCGAGCGCCGCCACGGTCCACCATGTGCCTATCGCCACGGCGAAGCCTGTGCCCGCCAGCAGGATCGCGGAGTAGATCGGGTGCCGCACGAAGCGGTAGGGCCCGTCCGTCCGCAGGCCGACGCCGGGGATCGGCACGGGTGTCGGGGTTAGTGCGCGACCGAGGGCGCGGAACGCTGACCATCCCAGCGCGATCGCCACGGCGACGAGCGCGCACCCCACGACCACGCTCGCCGGGGACGGGGACCGGCGGGGGAGCAGGACGAGCGCGAGGAGCAGAAGGGCCTGGACACCGACCAGGACCCAGCCGAGCGTGCGGCGCGACACGTGCTCAGCGTAGGCCGGTGGGCGGCGACGGGCGGCGCACACGAAACGGCCCCCGGACCGAAGTCCGGGGGCCGTCCCATTCCCTGTGCGCGCGAGGCGAATCGACGCGAGAGGGAGTCTGCTGGCGAGTCCGATCAGATGTCGTAGTAGAGCTCGAACTCGTGCGGGTGCGGGCGCAGGCGGATCGGGTCGATCTCGTTGAGGCGCTTGTAGTCGACCCAGGTCTCGATCAGGTCGGCGGTGAAGACGCCACCGGCCTGCAGGTACTCGTTGTCGGCCTCGAGGGCGTCGAGGACGGCGCCGAGGGAGCCCGGGACCTGCGGGATGTTCGCCAGCTCGTCCGGCGGCAGCTCGTAGAGGTCCTTGTCGACCGGGGTGATCGGCTCGATCCGGTTCTTGATGCCGTCGAGGCCGGCCATCAGCATCGCGGCCATCGCCAGGTACGGGTTGCTGGACGGGTCAGGCACGCGGAACTCGATGCGCTTGGCCTTGGCCGAGGTCCCGGTGACCGGGATGCGGATGCAGGCCGAGCGGTTGCGCGCCGAGTACACCAGGTTGACCGGCGCCTCGTACCCCGGCACGAGCCGGTGGTAGGAGTTGACCGTCGGGTTGGTGAACGCCAGCAGCGACGGCGCGTGCGCGAGCAGGCCGCCGATGTACCAGCGCGCGAGGTCGGACAGGCCGCCGTAGCCCTTCTCGTCGTAGAACAGCGGCTCGCCGCCCTTCCACAGCGACTGGTGGCAGTGCATGCCCGAGCCGTTGTCGCCGAACAGCGGCTTCGGCATGAACGTCGCGGTCTTGCCGTGCTCCCACGCGACGTTCTTGATGATGTACTTGAACAGCATCACCTCGTCGGCCGCGTGCTGCAGGGTGTTGAACTTGTAGTTGATCTCGCCCTGACCGGCGGTGCCGACCTCGTGGTGCGAGCGCTCGACCTGGAGGCCGACCTGCATCAGCTTGGCGACCATGTCGTCGCGGATGTCGGCGAAGTGGTCGACCGGCGGGACCGGGAAGTAGCCGCCCTTGAACCGGGTCTTGTAGCCGCGGTTGCCGCCCTCCTCGACCCGCCCGGTGTTCCAGGCGCCCTCGATCGAGTCGATGTGGTAGTAGCCCTCATTGGCCTGGGAGTCGTAGCGGACGTCGTCGAAGACGTAGAACTCGGCCTCGGGGCCGAAGAACACGGTGTCGGCGATGCCGGTGGAGGTCAGGTACGCCTCCGCCTTGGCCGCCACGCCGCGCGGGTCACGGCTGTACGGCTCGCCGGTGTAGGGGTCGACGATGGAGAAGTTCATGACCAGCGTCTTCGCCTTGCGGAACGGGTCGACGTACGCGGTCTGCACGTCCGGCAGGAGCTTCATGTCGGACTCGTTGATGGCCTGGAAGCCGCGGATCGACGACCCGTCGAACATCAGGCCGTCCTCGAACGCCGCGTCGTCGAACGACACCGACGGGACGTTGAAGTGCTGCATGACGCCGGGAAGGTCGATGAACCGGACGTCGACGAACTCGACGCCCTCGTCCTTGATGAACTTCTTGGCATCGTCGTGGGAGCTGAACATGGACACCTCCTGCTCGCTGCCGCGAGCGTGGTCGAGCACCGATGGTGCTTGTCGCCTCGCGCGGGAGGGTTCCCGCCGGGTCGACGGTGGCTGCCGTCGACACGCCGAACCTAGGCAGGAGGGGTGTCTGCCCGGTGTCTCGACTGTTTCGCCCTTGTTACGTGGGGCGGCTACGTTGGGCCGGTGACGTCGACCTCGCACCCGCGGACCAGCGACGCCGTCGAGGCGGCCGGACTCGGGCGCCGGCTGGCCGCGATCGCGGTCGACTGGGCGCTGAGCATCCTCGTGGCCGTGCTCGTGTTCTCGCAGGCCCGCTACGGCTCCTCGGCGAGCTCGCTCGCCACGTTGGGCGTGTTCGCCGTGGAGGTGACCGCCCTCACGTGGCTGACCGGCGCCTCGTTCGGCCAGCGGCTGCTGGGCCTGCGGGTCGTCCGCGTCGACGGCGGCCGCCTCGGACTGGGGCGCGTCGCGGTGCGCACCCTGCTCATCTGCCTGGTCATCCCCGCCGTCGTGTACGACAGCGCCGGCCGGGGCCTGCACGACCGTGCGGTCGGCTCGATCGTGCTGCGGGCCTAGCCCGCCTGACGACTAGCGCTGGCGCCGGATCTGGCGCGCGCTCGTCGGCATGGGGCCCTTGGGCACGGGCATCGCGTTGGCGGCGTTGCCGAGGGCGTCCAGACGGCGGCGGACCTCGGTGATCTCCCCGCCCCGAAGGTTGCGCGGAAGCTTGTTCATGGCGCGCTGCAGCTTGTCGAGGGTGATCTGGCCCTCGTCGGTGCCGACCTGCATGTCGTAGATCGGGACATCGGGCAGCCACCGCGCCGTCTTCTTGCGCTCGGTCGCCAGCAGCGGCACGACACGGTTCGACGGGCCCTCCGAGACCAGGATGACGCCCGGCTTGCCGACGACGCGGCTGACGACGTCCTGGCTCTTGTTCACGGCGACGGCGGGCGTGACCAGCCAGTTGCCCCCACGCCAGGACTCGATGACCGCGGCCGCGGCACCGGGCTTGCCCTCGATCTGCTTGTAGGCCGCCTTCATCGCGCGCCGGCTGAACCAGAACGTCGCAGCGAGCAGGGCGACCGGGATCGCCAGGATGATCGCCGTCAACATGTTCAGCCACAGGTAGATCGGCACGAACACGATGACACCGGCGGCCAGCGCGATGCCGGCGACCTCCAGCGGGAGGAGCCGGTACACCTGCTGCGTCATCACCCAGTTCTGGGCGATCGACGACAGGGTGGAGCGGATGCGACCGAACATGCCGGCAAGCCTAGGGCAGGCCCGCGCGCCCGATCACGGCGCCCGAGCGCCTTGCCTCAACGCGACGGGGGATCCTCAGGCGTCGGCGCGCGAACGGGCGCCGAGCGCCTGCTCGTAGAGCCGACCGGCGCGATAGCTGGAGCGGACGAGCGGGCCACTGAGCACGCCGAGGAACCCGATCTGCTCGGCGTAGTCCGCGAGCGCGACGAACTCCTCCGGCTTCACCCAGCGCTCGACCGGGTGGTGGCGCGGGCTCGGCCGCAGGTACTGCGTGATGGTCACGAGGTCGCAGCCGGCGTCGTGCAGGTCGACGAGGGCCTGCCGGACCTCCTCGACCTCCTCGCCCATCCCGAGGATGAGGTTGCTCTTGGTGACCAGCCCAGCCGCGCGCGCCTGCGTCAGCACGTCCAGGCTGCGCTCGTAGGTGAACGCCGGCCGGATCCGCTTGAACAACCGGGGAACGGTCTCGACGTTATGCGCCAGGACCTGCGGAGCGGCGTCGAACACCTCACCCAGCAGCGCCGGCTCCCCGCTGAAGTCCGGGATGAGCACCTCGACCCCGGTGCCGGGGTTCAGGGCGTGGATCTCGCGGATGGTCTGCGCGTACAGCCACGCGCCCTGGTCGGGCAGGTCGTCGCGGGCGACGCCCGTGACCGTCGCGTACCGCAGCCCCATCGTGCGGACGGACTCGGCGACGCGGCGGGGCTCGTCGCGGTCCAGCGGCGCGGGACGGCCCGTGTCGATCTGGCAGAAGTCGCATCGACGCGTGCACTGCTCGCCGCCGATGAGGAACGTCGCCTCGCGGTCCTCCCAGCACTCGTAGATGTTGGGGCAGCCGGCCTCCTGGCACACCGTGTGCAGGCCCTCGGACCGCACGAGTGCGTGGATCTCGGTGAACTGCGGACCCGTGCGCATCCGCGTCTTGATCCACTCCGGCTTGCGCTCGATCGGGACCGCCGCGTTGCGCGCCTCGATCCGCAGCAGCTTGCGCCCCTCCGGGCTGACCGTGGTCACCACGCCACCACCGTGGGAAGGTGCCGCTCGACGACAGGCAGCGCGTCGGCGACCGTGACGTCGCGCCCGAGCTCCGCGGACAGCGTCGTGACCCCGGCGTCGCGGATCCCGCACGGCACGATGCGGTCGAACCAGGCGAGGTCGTTGTCGCAGTTCAGCGCGAACCCGTGCATCGTGACGCCCTCGGCGACCCGGACGCCGATCGCGGCGATCTTGCGCTCGGGTCCGCGGTCGTCGGCCGGGACCCACACGCCGCTTCGGCCGGTGACCTGACCTGCCGCCACGCCCAGGTCGGCGCAGACCGCGATCAGCATGGCCTCGATGCGGCGCACGTGCGCGACGACGTCGAGCTTGCCGGGCAGGCGCACGATCGGGTAGCCGACGAGCTGGCCCGGGCCGTGCCAGGTGATCTTGCCGCCGCGGTCGACGTCGACGACGGGCGTCCCGTCGACCGGGCGCTCCAGGGGCTCGGTGCGTCGGCCCGCCGTGTAGACCGGCGGATGCTCCAGCAGCAGCACGGTGTTCGGACGGGTGCCCGCCGCGACCTGCGCGTGGACCTCCCGTTGCAGGTCCCAGGCAACCTGGTACTCCACGGACTCCTCGCCGAAGCCGACCCGTTCGACGTGCAGGGTCGTCGCTGCGGCGGCGACGGTCATCGACACGAGGTCGAGCCTAACCCCGGCGGCTCGGCGGCATGGCAGGGCACGTACCGCGCGCTGCCTCGTGCTAGGCCGACGGAGTGGCGCGCTGGGCCGAGAGTGCGGCGTGGGCCGCTCGGCGGCCGCTGACGAGGGCACCTTGGACCGATGCCGTGTCGCGGTGGTCGCCGGCGACGATCAGGCCGTCCGTCATGCGGACCGGGCGCCGGACCGACAACGGCGGCAGCATCGCCGGCAGCGCGTAGCGCAGCGGGTAGCACGCGACGGCCTCCCAGCGTCGGGTGTCGGTTCCGAACATCCGGGCGAGGTGCTCGCGGGCCTCGTGCTCGTCCTCGAGACGATCGCGCACGCCCACCGCCGACGCGGCGACGAGCACTCGGCCCCCTGGCGCGTACTCCGGTGCGGCGTTCGAGATCGCCACGGCGTTGGCCAGCGGACCGCGGTGGTCGACCACGACGACGCCCGCGCCGTCGGTCAGGTCGTCGGCGGGGCAGTCGGCCACGAAGTACCAGGTCGTCAGGTCGCGTCCGGGCGGGACGACCACGCCGGGGACCAGGCTCGCCGCGGTCGTCGGGTCCGTCGCGACGATCACCTCGTGCGCGCGCACCGTGCCCTCCGCGGTCCGTACCCAGCCGGCGCCGGCCTCGAGGACCCGTGTGCCCAGGCGGACCGTCCCGTCCGGCAGTGCGTCGAGAAGCTGTCGGGGCACCGCCTGCATGCCACGGGCCGGCACGGAGGGCGTGCCGTTGACCAGGCTCGTCAGGACGAGGTCCATGAACCGTCGCGAGGTCGTCAGGCCGACCTCGCCGAACACGCCCGACAAGAACGGTCCGACCACCTGGTCGACGAGTCGCGAATCCACCCCGGCGGAACGCAGGGCGACGCCGGCCGGCAGGTCGTCGGACGCGGTGCTCCCACGGGTCGTACGGGACACCGCGCGGGCGACGTACCGGGCCAGGCGGGCTTTGGACAGCACCGAGCCCGTGTCCGAGGTCATGGCGTCGGAGAGCCACTGCGGGCGGCGCCGCGGGTCGGCCAGCCGCCGGGGGCCGGCGTCGGTGATGGCGACGACCCCGGGGACCAGCGGCCGCAGGTCCAGCGCCGGTAGGTCGAGCAGCCGCCGGACCTCGGGGTACGCGGGGTTGAGCACCTGGAAGCCGCGGTCCAGCAGCAGACCGTCGACGACGTCGGTGCGCACGCGGCCGCCCACCTGGTCCGCCGCATCGACGACGACCACGTCGGCGCCGGCGATCGTCAGCTCGCGGGCTGCGGCGAGCCCGGCGAGTCCGGCGCCGACGACGATGACGTCAGGCGTGTCGGTCATGCCGCCGGGCGGCCGAGGGCACTGGAGATCGCCGCGTCGATCGACGGGTCCGCATGGGTGAAGCCGGAGGCCAGGAGCGCCGCGGGCACGGCACGGATGCTTCCGAGCACCTCGGAGGAGAACTCTCCGAGGGCGAGTCGCAGCGCGAAAGCGGGAACCGGCAGCAGCGTCGGGCGGTGGAGCACGCGGCCCATCGCGGCGGTGACCTCGGCGTTCGTGACGGGTACCGGTCCGGTCAGGTTCACGGGGCCGGAGACGGATTCGGTGAGCAGGAGGTGCTGCAGGGCGAGGAGCTCGTCGCGCAGGGAGATCCACGACCAGTACTGCGCCCCCGAGCCCATCCGGCCCCCGAGGCCCGCGCGAAAGAGGGGGAACAGTCGTGCCCAGGCGCCGCCCTCGCGGGCGACCACGAGCCCGCTGCGCGCGTGCGCTACGCGGATGCCTGCCGCGGCGGCGGGCGCCGTGGCGGCCTCCCACGCCCGCACGACGTCCGCGAGGAAACCGGAGCCGGCCGGCGCAGCCTCGTCGACGACGCGGTCGCCCGTCTCGCCGTAGAAGCCGATGGCCGAAGCGCTGACGAGCACGCGGGGCCGCGGATCGAGCGCGCAGATGGCGCGCACGATGGTGTGGGTGCTGTCGACCCGGCTGTCCAGGATCGTCCGCTTGTAGTCGTCGGTCCATCGATGGTCGCCGACACCTGCGCCGGCGAGGTGCACGACCCCGTCGACGCCCGCGAGCCGATCGAGGTCGACCGTGCCGGCGGCCGGGTCCCAGGAGACCTCGTCCGGCGCCTGCGGCCGACGGCGGACCAGGCGCACGACGTCGTGCCCGGCGCCGCGCAGGTGGGGCACCAGTGCGGAGCCGATCAGGCCCGACGCTCCGGTCACGGCGATCTTCACCCGGTCACCTCCGTACCGCTCGTGCCCTGGGCCTCCCCGGCTAGGCGCCGAGCTCGGCTTCGAATGCGGCGTCCTCGAGACGGGTCTTGATGGCGGTGAGGAACCGGGCGGCGTCGGCTCCGTCGACCAGGCGGTGGTCGTAGGTCAGCGCGAGGTAGACCATGGACCGGATGGCGATGACGTCGGCGCCGGTGTCGTCCTGGACGACGACCGGGCGCTTGACGACGGCCCCCGTGCCCAGGATCGCGACCTGGGGCTGGTTGATGATCGGGGTGTCGAACAGTGCGCCGCGGCTACCGGTGTTGGTGACGGTGAACGTGCCGCCCGACAGCTCGTCGGGGGACAGCTTGTTCGTCCGGGTCCGGTCGGCCAGGTCGGTGATCTTCCGAGCCAGGCCCGCGATGTTCAGGTCGCCGGCGTCGCGGATGACCGGGACCAGCAGGCCGCGCTCGGTGTCGACGGCGATCCCCAGGTGCTCGGCGTCGAAGTAGGTGATCGTGCCGGCCTCGGCGTCGATGGTCGCGTTGACCTGGGGGAAGGCCTTGAGCGCCTCGACCGCGGCCTTGCAGAAGAACGGCAGGAACGACAGCTTCACGCCCTCGCGGGCCTCGAAGTCGCGCTTGGCCTTGGCCCGCAGCGTCGCGATCTTCGACACGTCGACCTCGACCACGGTCGTCAGCTGCGCCGACACCTGCAGCGACTCGACCATCCGCTCGGCGATGACCTTGCGCAGCCGCGACATCTTCTCGGTGCGCCCGCGCAGCGCGCTGACCTCTGCCGTCGGTGCCGGGGTGGGCGCGGCAGGCGCCGCAACCGGTGCTGCCGCCGGGGCGGGGGTCGCAACGGCCGCCTTGGCAGCGACCGCGGCCTCGAGCACGTCGGACTTGCGGATCCGTCCGCCGACGCCGGTACCGGTCAGCGTCGACAGGTCGACGCCGTGCTGCGCGGCCAGGCGCCGCACCAGCGGCGTGACGTAGGAGTCGGCGTTGCCGGCCGGTGATGCCGGGGCATCTGCCACGACCGGGGCCGGGGCGTCTGCCACGACGGGTGCGGGGGCGGCGGGTGCCGGCGCAGGGACGTCAGCGACGACCGGGGCCGGGGCGCTGACCGGGAGGGGCGCCGGAGCGGGGGCTGCGGGCGCGGACGGCGCACTCGTACCGGCGGCGCCGATCCGGGCGAGCTCGGCGCCGACGGGGACGGTGGCGTCCTCGGCGACGGCGATGCTCAGCAGCACGCCGGCGGCCGGGGAGGGGATCTCGGTGTCGACCTTGTCGGTCGAGACCTCCAGCAGCGGTTCGTCCGCGGCGACGGTGTCGCCGACCGACTTCAGCCAGCGGGTGACCGTGCCCTCGGTGACCGACTCACCCAGGGCCGGCATGGTGACGTTGACTGACATCGGTGTGCTCCTTCGCCGTCAGGCGTGCGCGTGCAGCGGCTTGCCGGCGAGCGCCAGATGCGCCTCGCCGAGTGCCTCGTTCTGCGTGGGGTGTGCGTGGATGAGGGTGGCGACGTCCTCGGGGTACGCCTCCCAGTTGACGATGAGCTGCGCCTCGCCGATCTGCTCGCCCATGCGGGCGCCCACCATGTGGATGCCGACGACCGGGCCGTCGGTCACCTGGACGAGCTTGACGAACCCTGTCGTCCCGAGGATCTGGCTCTTGCCGTTGCCGCCGAGGTTGTACTCGTAGGTCGCGACGTTGTTCCCGTGCTGCTCACGCGCCTGCGCCTCCGTGAGACCGACGCTGGCGACCTCCGGCTCGCAGTGGGTCACCCGCGGGATGTTGATGTCGGCGACCACAGCCGGGCTCAGGCCGGCGATCTCCTCGGCGACGAAGATCCCGTGCATGAAGCCGCGATGCGCGAGCTGCAGGCCCGGGGTGATGTCGCCGACGGCGAAGACGCCGGGCACGTTCGTCCGCAGCCGGTCGTCGACCAGGACCCAGCCGCGCTCCATGGCGATGCCGGCCTCCTCGTAGCCCATCCCGGTCGCGTTCGGACCGCGCCCCACGGCGACGAGGAGGAGGTCGGCGGACAGGACCTTGCCGTCCTCCAGCGTCACCTGCACACCGCTGTCGTCCTGGGTCGCCGATGCGAACCGCACGCCGAGGGAGTACTCGATGCCGCGTTTGCGGAATGCCCGCTCCAGCGCCTTCGAGGCGGCCTCGTCCTCGTTGGGGACCAGGTGAGGCAGCGCCTCGACGATCGTGACGTCGGCGCCGAAC
>OFJB01000243.1_pt1 | contig 29231 bp, 28 predicted proteins | sample 1775081 | NCBI WGS metagenome assembly OFJB01 (sample SAMN08195771, study PRJEB24354) | sludge metagenome | isolation source: initial sludge from phenol fed wastewater aerobic bioreactor | place: India: Nagpur | collected 2016-06-05
GCCGCGGTGCTGGGCAACGTGCTGGTGGTGTTCCCGGCCGTGCTGGCGCTGGCTCCTTTGATTGCACAGGCCACGGGCCACCCGGCCATCAGCGAGAAGCAGGCCGAGCATGTGTTCGAGTCCCTGCACCTGCTGGGGCCGTCGCTGTTCTTTGCCGCCTTTACCGGGGTGCTGCTGTTTGCCTCCAGCATCATCGCGGGCTGGACAGAGAACTGGTTTGTGCTGCACCGCATGGACTCGGCCTTGCACTACAACCCGCGCATCACCGGGCTATTGGGTGCCGAGCGCGCCGCGCGCTGGGCGAGGTTCCTGCGCGAGAACCTGTCGGGTTTTGCAGCCAACATCTCGCTGGGTTTCATGCTGGGCCTGGTGCCTGCTTTCGCTGCGTTTTTCGGCTTGGGGCTGGATGTACGGCACGTCACTCTGTCCACTGGGCAGGTGGCGGCCGCCGGCGCCACACTGGGGCTACAGGTGCTGCAGATGCCAGCGTTCTGGTGGGCCATGGCCTCGCTGCCTTTCCTGGGTGCGTTGAACGTGTCGGTGAGCTTCTACCTGGCCTTCAGCTTGGCACTGCGCGCGCAGAACGTGAGCGGTGTGGACCGCGCACGCATCTATGCCGCCATCCGCGCCCGCCTGCGCACCGCGCCCCTGAGTTTTTTTGTACCCGAGCGACAGCGCCCGGTGCCCACACCGGCACAGGGTTGACGCGCCAACCGCCGCCTCTGTCCTACAAGGGCGGAGTGTTTCCGCCTGTAAATTCGGGGCACCAACGCTCCGGCCCACACCGTCCCGCCTGCGGACGGCCCTTGTGCCGGAGTCTCCACAGCGACGGGCTCCGCCCGTCTGACGCAGAGGTCTGATGACATGAATGAAATCCTGAGCTTTTGGGCGCAGTGGCTGCGCCCGTCGGCCGGGCTGCCCACGGTGCAATGGTCACTGCTGCTGGCGGTGGCGGCCATGGCGGGTTATCTCACCCAGCGCCACACGGGCCTGCCCAAGGTCGTGGGTTATTCGCTCGTCGGCACGGCAGCGGGCCTGGCGGGGTTCAGCGGCGCGGTCTGGCCGCTGCAGGGCATTGGCCTGTTCCTGCTGGAGCTGGGCGTGGCCATCGTGCTGTTTGAATGCGGCGGCCGCATTCCGCTGCGCTGGTTCCGCCACAACCCCATGGTGCTGGTGCAGAGCATTGCCGAATCGGTGCTGACCTACTTTGCCGTGTACTGGGTGCTGGTGTGGCTACAGCTGCCGCCTCAGGCGGCAGGCCCGCTGGCGCTGGTGGCGCTGGCTGCATCGCCTGCAGTGCTGACCCGCGTGGTGGCCGACACCCGCGCGGCGGGCCCGGTGACGGAGCGCGCCATCGTGCTCACCACACTCTCCACGCTCTACGCGCTGACTTTGGGCAGTGCCAAGGCAGAACTTATCAACCGCCAGAGCCTCACCCTGCTCGAAACCATCTCGCCCGTGGTGGTGGTGCTGGGCGTGTCCATTCTGGTCGCCGCCGCATTGTCTCTGGTACTGCGCCTCGCGCTGCGCTTCATGAGCCCCACGAGCGAAAACACCTCCATGCTGTTCCTGGCCCTGGTGGCCGCTGGCACAGCGGTGGCCGCGCACATGGGCGGGTCGGCGCCTCTGGCTGCGCTGCTGGGCGGCATGATGCTCAAGCAGCTGAACCCCCGCCCCTGGGCGTGGCCACGCCAACTGGGCAACGCCTCGTCGCTGCTCACCATGCTGATGTTTGTGCTGGTGTCCACCGTGGCGGCCCAGGCCGACTGGAGCGCCCCCGTGGCCGGCGTGGTGCTGGCCCTGATTGCTGTACGCCTGTTGGCCAAGGCGCTGGGCGTGGCACTGGGCAATGTGGGCAGCGGCGCCAGCTGGAAGCAAGCCCTGTGGGTGGGCTGCGCGATGACGCCCATGTCCTCCATCGCCCTGCTGATTGCCTCGCAGTTCGTGCTCGCATCCCCTTCCACCGGCCATGTGATTGCGGGCGTGGCCCTGCCCGCCATCTTGCTGATGGAAGTGTTCGGTGCCGTCATTGCCACCGTGGCCATTTACCGTGCGGGCGAAAGCTCCAAACCCTGGGCGCCCCTGACGCGCAGCAGCCACAACGGAGAAAACAGCCGTGAGTCTTGAAGCCTTCAACCATTCCGAGCCACTGACGCTGGGCGTCGAGCTGGAGCTGCAGTTGGTCAACACCAACGACTACGACCTCGCGCCCTATGCCGAGGACATGCTGCGCCTCATGAAGAAAACCCCGCTGCCCGGCAGCGTGGTGCCCGAGATGACGAACAGCATGATCGAAATCTCCACCGGCATCTGCCACTCGGCCAGCGAGGTGCTGGGCCAGCTCACGCCCATCCGCGATGCGCTGGTCAAGAGCGCCGACAAGCTCAACATCGCCGTGGTGGGTGGCGGCACGCACCCGTTCCAACAGTGGCATGAGCGCCGCATCTACGACAAGCCACGTTTTCGCGAGCTGTCCGAGCTGTACGGCTACCTGTCCAAGCAGTTCACCATCTTCGGCCAGCACGTGCACATTGGCTGCCCCGATGCCGATGCCGCGCTGCTGATGCTGCACCGCATGTCGCGCTACATCCCGCACTTCATTGCGTTGTCGGCGTCCAGCCCGTACGTGCAGGGGCAGGACACGGCGTTCGATTCGGCCCGGCTCAACTCGGTGTTTGCGTTCCCCTTGTCGGGCCGCGCCCCGATGGCGCTGACCTGGGACGACTTCACCACCTACTTCAACAAGATGACCCGCACCGGCGTGGTCAAGAGCATGAAGGACTTCTACTGGGACATCCGCCCCAAGCCCGAGTTCGGCACCATCGAGATCCGAGTGTTCGACACGCCGCTGACCATCGAGCGTGCTGCGGCCTTGGCGGGCTACGTGCAGTCGCTGGGCGCGTGGTTCCTGGCCGACCAGCCCTTCATGCCCGAAGAGGACGACTACCTCGTCTACACCTACAACCGCTTCCAGGCCTGCCGGTTTGGCATGGACGCGGTGTATGTGGACCCAGCCACGGGCGACCACATGCCGCTGCGCGAGCACATCCTGCGCACCATGGACAAGATCGCGGGCCATGCGGCCGTGCAGGGGGCGTCGAGCGCAATGCACATGCTGCGCACCGAGGTCGAGGCGGGGCAAAACGATGCCCGCTGGCTGCGCCAGCGCCAGAGCGAAGAGCAACTGCTGGCCGAGGTGAGCCGCCAGGCGGCACAGCGCTTTCGCGGCGCGGCGGCCTGATCCGAACGCCTGGAGCCGGCCGCCTCACGCGCTCGCCAGCTCATGCAGCCAGCGCCAATCTGCGCGCCTGCTGCGTGCGCCCGCCATAGCCCCAGTCGCTGGCGGGCAGCTCCCGCACCACCACATAGCTGGCCGCAGCCAGCGCGCCATCACCCGCTAGCTTGCGCTGCAGCTCGGCAAACGCGGCGGCGATGAAAGCGGCCTTCTCTTCCTCGGTGTTCGTGCCTTCGGTGATGCTGATCTCCAGCAAGGCCGTGGGTTGTGCCACCGTCGCACCGCCGATGAGCCAACGCGCGGCAGGCAGGTCGTCGATGACCACAGCGGTCACCTCGCGACGTTTGCCCAGTAGCTGGACCGTGAGGTCCGTCAGCGCGCTGGCCAGCGCCTCGTAGCGCACGGGGTTTTGCAGCGGGGTCAGTTTCAGGACAAGGGTGGGCATGGCGTATACGCTTCCAGGGTGGATAGGTGGGAGGGTGCGGATGGCGTCCGCATTGCATGAAGAACCCGTAGGGTCAGGCGCACAAGCCCCCGGGCCACCCAGGCATGGGCATCGCGGATCGCCTCCTGGCGCAACTGCAGAGCGTGGCGCTTGGCGGCATCGCGCAGGCGCTGGTAGTCGTCGGGGTGCAAATCGGGAGGCAGGTAGGGACTCATGGCATTCCTTTCAGGGTGGAGCCACTGTAGGCAGCACAGGGCGCGGCGGAAACGGCCTGCGGGGCAATACCGTTTTGCGCGGACTGCAAGGGATGTCCTGCATCACCCTCGCGCGTTGGTGGTAGTGCGGATCGGGAGGGGCCGCAAGGCGTCTTTTTGCAGCCAATAGCGGGGCTATTGGCAAAAAAAGCAACGCAGCGGACCGCCCGAGGCCGCGCTATCACCGACCGCAGGGAGTGATGCAGGACATCCCAAGACCCCGCCGTTACCATTGCCCGATGCGCGACATCCGCTTTGAAGACATGCACCTGTTTGCCCGCGTGGCCGACCTGGGCTCGCTGTCGGCCGTGGCGCGCGAGCGCGATGCCCCGGTGAGCCAGGTCTCGCGCGCGCTGGCGCGCATCGAGCAATCCTGCGGTGCGCGGCTGGTCCACCGCAGCACGCACGGCCTCACGCTCACAGCCGAGGGGCAGACCTTTCTGGACTACTGCCGCCGCATCACCGGTGCACTCGACGAGCTCGAAGGCGAGTTCGCCCAGCAAAGCAGCCAGCCCAGCGGCTGGGTGCGCGTGGCCTCCAGTTCGGTAGTGGCCGAATACCTGCTGATCCCCAGCTTTGACAGCCTGCAACAGCAACACCCGCAGCTGCGCGTGGAGCTGGTGGTGGACGACCGCATGGCTGACATGGCGCGCGATGGCATCGACATCGCCATCCGCACCGGCCCGCCACTGACCGATACCGTGGTGGCGCGCCCGCTTGGCACGCTGGCCCGTGCGTTGTACGCCACGCCCGGCTATCTGCAAGCCCACGGCGTGCCGCAGCAGCCGGGCGACCTGCGCCAGCACCGGCTCATCGCCAACAGCGCGGTGGCCTTTCTGAACCACTGGCCCTTTTTGGTCGATGGCGTGCCCGAGGTGCTGGTGGCCGAGGGCCATTGGCGCTCGGGTAGCACGGCCATCACCGCGCGGCTGGCGTTGCAGGGCCTGGGCATTGCGCGACTGGCCACCGTGGTGGCCGATCCCCTCATGCGCCAGGGCCTGCTGGCGCCGGTGCTGGCCCACTGCGTGGACCTGCAGCCCACGCCCATCCACGCCATCACCCTTACGCGCAGGCACCGGCTGCCCAAAATTCAGGCCTGCATTGACCACTGGGCGACGTGGTTTTCTGCGCAAGCCAGCGGTGCCGGATACCCATGACGCCTTTTGACCTTTTCTGGATTACCAACCACTGCCATGGGTGAATTCGACCTGATTGCCCGCTATTTCACCCGCCCTGTGCGCAAGGCGGCCCTGGGTGTGGGCGACGACTGCGCACTGCTGGCACCCGCGCCCGGCATGCAACTGGCCATCTCCAGCGACATGCTGGTGGAGGGCCGCCACTTCTTTCCCGACGTGGACCCCGAAGCTCTGGGCCACAAGGCGCTGGCCGTGAACCTGTCGGACTTGGCGGCCTGTGGCGCCAAGCCGCTCGCATTCACCCTGGCCCTGTCGCTGCCCCGGGTGGATGAAGCGTGGCTCGCAGGTTTTTCGCGAGGGCTGCTGGCGCTGGCCGATGCCCATGGCTGCGAGCTGGTAGGCGGCGACACCACGCAGGGCCCGCTCAACATTTGCATCACCGTGTTTGGCGAGGTGCCCACTGGCCAGGCCCTGCTGCGCAGCGGCGCGCGGCCCGGTGACGACATCTATGTGAGTGGCACGCTGGGCGACGCCCGGCTGGCGCTGGAGGCCCTGCTCGGCCACATTGCCCTGCCCGCCGAGGTGCTCGCCCGCGCGCGCCAGCGGCTGGAGCGCCCCACCCCGCGCGTGGCCCTGGGCCTGGCGCTGCGCGGTGTGGCCAGCAGTGCCATGGATGTGAGCGATGGCCTGCTGGGCGACTTGTCGCACATCCTGAAGGCCTCTGGCGTGGGGGCCCGCATCGACACCTCATTGACTACTGATTTGATAGCAGAAAAGGCATATTCGACTACCGCATCTGGCGTATTCGACGCCAAACTGCTCCACCAATGCACGTTGGCAGGCGGTGACGACTACGAACTGGCCTTCACCGCCCCACGCGCACTGCGCGATGCCGTGACTGCCGCGTCACAAGCCAGCGGCACGCCCGTCACACGCATTGGCACGGTGCTAGCCGAGCCCGGCCTGCAGTTGGTGGATGCACAGGGGCAGGTGGTGGAGAACCGCTATGCCTCGTTCGACCATTTCGGGTGATGGGTGGTGGACGGCAAAAAATTTTCAATCCATGAATCCTTTTGCGCAAACAGCGGCTCTTGGTGGTGAAGGCGCCCTGTGCTGGCACCTTCGTCACCCCCCCAAGGAGCTTTTCACCATGCTGTACCGCAAGAACATCACCCGCCCCGAAAGCCTGCTGCGCGTTGTCGGCGGGGTCGCCCTCATCGCCGCCGGGCTGTGGTGGCTGGCCGCATCGCCCCTGGGCCTGGTGCTGGCCGCCTCGGGCGTGGGCAGCATCCTGAGCGGGGCGTTCGGCTACTGCCCCGCCTGCGCCATGGTGGGCCGCAAGCCGGTCGAGTGAGCGGCGCCCCATGACAGCAACGTCCCCGTCCCTCACCGTGGCCCAGCTGCTGCCCGCCGCACGCAGCGGCGATGCCGTGGCGATGGAGCAGCTGCTGCGCCTCACCCGTCCTGACATCCGCCGCTATGCGCTGCGCCACTGCGCAGCCACCACAGCCACCGATGACGTGGTGCAGGAAGCGCTGATCATCGTCTACCGCCGCGTGGGCGCACTGCGCGAGGTGGCGGCGTTTGGCGGCTGGGTGGTGCGCATCGTGCAACGGCTGTGCATGCGGCCCATGCTGGCCTGGCTCAAGGGCGAGCCGCTGGCGCAGGTAGAGGACAGCCTCGCCTGGTCGCACCGTCCCGACCACGAACTGCGTCACGACCTGGCCCTGGCCATCGACTCGCTGCCGCCCCTTTACCGCGAAGCCCTGCTGCTGCGCGACTTCGAGGAGCTGACCATCGAAGAAATGGCGCAGCGGCTGGGCGTGACACGCGAGGCCGCCAAAAGCCGCCTGCACCGCGCGCGGGCCCTGGTGCGCGAATACCTGGTGCCCACGGACTAGCCTCCAAAGAGTTAGGTCAACGCCCCGGGATGCCCACCTCAGCGCATCTGAAAAAGCTCTTGATGGAAACGCGCAGGCGAGCGCCCCAGTTGCTGCATGCCCTGCCGCACCGCCTCGGCAAAACCCTGCGGCCCGCAGAACCACACACTGGCCGCGTCGCTGGTGCCTGCCAGCAGCGTGGCCGGTGTCACGGGCCCGGCATCGTTGCTGTAGTGGATCTCCAGCGTCACGCTGGGCAGACGCGCGCACAGCGCGGCCATGCGTTCGGCAAACACGGCCTCGCCCGCATGGCGCACGCAGTAGTGCAGGTGCACCCGGGGTGCCAGCGCGGGCGTGGACTGTAGCCACTCCAGCCAGGCCATGAACGGCGTGGCGCCAATCCCCGCAGCCACCCACACCTGTTCAGGGGCGCTATCGCTGCGGAAGTCGAAGCAGCCATACGGCCCCTCGATGTCCACCCGCTGGCCCGGCTGCACCTGCAAAGGCAATTGCCCCGTGTGGTCGCCCAGCGCCTTGATCGCAAAACGCAGCGTGCCGTCGCCCTGGTCGGCATTGAGCAGGGTGAAAGGGTGCGCGCCTTCGGCCTTGCCAAACGTGACAAACGCAAACTGCCCTGCTGTGTGCCGCCAGGCGCTGGCGGGGCGGACCTGGCAGGTCACCTCCAGCACGCAGGCCCCTTGAGGCGCCACACTCACCACGTGGGCCGCATGGCGGCGGCTGCGCCCGATGGCCCCGGCCAGCGAGCGCACGGCGCACAACACCCCCACCAGCGTGCACAGGCCCACCAGCACGCCCGCAGGCTGCGCCCACCAGGCGGGCGGCGTCAGCACCACGGCATGAAACGCCAGCACCAGGTACACAACGGCCAACAGTTTGTGCAGGTAGCGCCAGACGTGGTACGGGAAGCGCTGCCACAGCGTGATGACCAGCATGGCCGCGAGGAACCACACGGCCCATTCCCCCATCTCCTCAGCCAGGTGGCGGAAGGTGTTGAGCCACCAGTCCGCACGCGGCGCGCGTACCGGGCGCCCCACCCAGGCGGCCAGCAGGCTGCGCGACAGTTGCAGCCCGTAGTGCAGCAGCGCCAGCACGATGGCCCCGATGCCCGCCCACTTGTGCAGGCGGTAGCTCTTGTCCAGGCCGTCCAGCGGCTTCTCCAGCCACGCGGGGCGCACGGCCAGCACCATGATCAGCGACATCAGCGCCCAGGCCGACACGCCGGTCAGCAGGATCAGCTGGTTACGCCACCACCAGACATCGCCCCACGCCGGCGGCGCGGGCTGCGGCACCCACAGCGCCATCAGCCAAGCCGCAGTTGCCAGCGCCAGTGCGCCCCCCAAAACCTTCTTCCACATCACCAGCCCACCATTTGTTGCAATGCAGCAACTGTAGAAAACTGCGATGAACGCCACCTGAACGGCGTGTGAAGCGGCGGCAAAGCGCGTCGGTTTGTGGCTGAACGTTGATTCACCTCAACGATCCAATGCCCCTCCTGATTTGCAAAGAAGGTGACATAGAGACGTCTTGCGGATTCGCGAGCGCAACTCGGCTTGGTGCGAAGCCCGTGTCGGCCGATCACGCTGCGCCAAGCTGCGCGTGATCCAGGTCAGTGGGGCTTGGATACCAGCAGGTAGCAGCGTTCGCCTGCTGCCAACACCATCCCCACCGTGCACCGCGGCGGGTCGCGGGGGTCGCGGTCGTTATGCGCGGGTGTCAGGGTGATACCCGTGATGCGCAGCGACTGGGTTGTGGTGTTGCGCACACCGTATTGGTGCATGAAGTCGGCAAACGCAAGGTCCAATGCGGCGTGGTAAGGAATATCCGCACTACCGCCCGCTGGGTTGTCCAAGACCACATCGACCTCCACCGGCACAGCGTCCGCATCGCGGCTCCAAGATGTCATCAGCATCACTGCCGTCAAAAAACCAGGGCCAGCCGCCCATGCCCAACACCCCATACGCCCGCGGGCTGCGCGCCATGCCACCGGGACCATCAACAGCGACAAGATCACCAAGGCCCACTGGGCCATCGTGGGCACTGGTTGGGCAGCGCCGGCCAGAGCAGCCGCGAACGTAATAGTCCCCACCGGGGGCTGCGCCTGGGCCCATGCACATGGAGCACCTGACGCGGCTACGACAGTCAGGAATCTGGACAGGGAACGGTATGAAAGCAAAGGGAAGTGATTCATCGGGATTGCCATAAAAAACTCACCGAAACGGCGCTCCGAAAAGAGGCCACTGCTGGTTGAGGAAAGAAACAAGCCCAGCAGCTCCGGACATTCGGGGCCTGTGGGCTTGGCAGGGAACGGTGGCTCAGCGCATGGCAGAAAAGCAGAAACTGAGGTCTTCGCCTGCGTTGATCGTGTTGCCCACATCCACCGTCACCAACAGGTCAATGGACGAACTAGTGGTGCTATACGTGGCCGCCAGGCTGCGGCCTGTGCTGGTGCGTATGTCCAGCAGCGCCGTGAGGTTGGTGCCGCCAGGACTCTGGTCAAAGAAGATGAAATAGGTGCGGGTCTGGCCACCGCCATAGGCGGGGTTCACCGTGTAGCCGGTACCACTCAAGATGGTGGCGGGCGCCAGCGTGTTCGACAGCGGGTCCTGAACCTTGAAACAGCCATGGCGCAGAAAAGACACACCTGCCACCGTACCCGCAGGCCCTGCAGGGCCTGTGGCTCCGGTAGCACCTTGCGGACCTGCCGGACCGGTCGGCCCCTGCGGACCTGGGGAGCCCTGGGCGCCAGTCGCACCGGTACTACCAGGATCGCCCTTGGGTCCCTGAGGCCCCGGAGGACCTGCCGGACCCACAGGCCCCGCCGCATCCACAGAAAGAACCCCTTGGGCATCAGCACGCACGAAGCCCGCCCCGGCGAGCTGGGGCAGCCTGACCTTGCCGTCGTTATCGAAGGCAGAGATGGTTTGCCCGGAGGTGGACGACTGGATGACTACGCCGCCAGCGCCTGACAGGGTGACTTGCGCGAAGGCCGTACTGGCCACCAGAATCGTAGAAGCGCAAAGGAAAGAGATCGTCTTGAACATAGATCGGTCAGGGAGATGGCGCTCAGGGCGCTTGTCTATCGAACGGCGGCATGGCCGTGGTGCGCTGCGCCCGCAACCGGCGCCCACCCAGCAGTCCGGCCATCGCTGACAGCAGCAGCAGACACCATTGACTGAGCGTGGGCACTGCCACAACGGATGGAGCGGCAGGAGCAGCCAGCGCAAACCAGCCAGGCGCATTGCCGCCCACCAAACCGTTCTGGCCGGTAGCCGCCAGCCGCTGGCCACGGGAGGCATCGACGTCCGCCACACCAACCGTGCCGATTTGCTGAACGCCGCCAGGCAGCAGGGTGACAAACGCCATACCCCCCTGGCCTTGAAGCGTCACATCGTTCAAAGTCAACGTACCGGCCACCTGCTGTTCGCTACCCGCCGCAAAGCGCAGTGTCTGTCCGGCCTGCACAGCACTCAGATGGACAAATGTGGTGTTCCCGGTGATGTCGGCAGTGCTGCCCGTGCTACAGCGCCCCACCACCGCTACGGTGCTGCCGGAGCCTGAGAAACCGGCAGGTCCCGCTGCGTTATGCCAGCCGGCACCCAGCTCGATACGGGCGCCGGCGGCTGCTATGGAGCCCGCTGCGCTGATGCGTACCCGGCCCACCCCCGTGAAGAGGGCGCCCGATGCGTCCAGTGGGCCATTGACTTCCAGGTCGTCGCAAGCCAGATCAATGGTGCCGTGGTACGCAGCGCCTCCCGCCCCCACGGTGAATGCAGCAGCCTGCACGAGAGGCGAAGCAGCAACGCCGAGCACCGCCCATGCAATGTGCCAAGCGGGAGCTATGCCTTGCAGGAGCGCAGCGATGGAACGAGAGCGTCGCGAAGCCAAGGAAATAGGCGCCTGAATCTGTTGTTGTCGGAGCCCACGGGCTCTTGTTTCAGCAGCTGCCCAAAAGCCCACGCCGCATGCCAGAGATGGTGCGGGCAAGACGTACGCGGAGATTGACCCGGCGTTTGCCTTGCGCTTGACTGCGCGTTTGCAGGGCCGTTGGGCCGTCAGCACATCACCTGCTTCAATAGCTGGAGGAAACGCTTCGCGAAGATGGTTGTCGCCCCGCTCCCGCTCGTAGGCGCCTCAGAGATTCGATGGGAGTGGAGCCGAGTCGCTTCTCACGGTGCCGAGCTGCTGAGCGATCAGACCCGGCAGGTCGCCTCCAGTCTGTCAGAGACCGAGCAACCAGTCCGCGTACTCGACCGACGCAGCACAGGGCATGGTCGGCGCCTGGCCATGCCTGCGAGCGGAGTCGGCTGCAGCCCGAACGTCGCTAGGTGTGTGGCCAAAAGTATGGCGGAAGGTACGGCTAAAGTGCGCTTCGCTCGTGAAACCAAGACGGGTGGCTACGTCAGACACGCGCAGATGCCGGTACGCCGGGTTGGACAACATCTGGAATGCACGCTGTAGGCGACGCTGCTGCACGTAGCGCGCCACGCCCCCCAGAGGCTCAAACAGCTGATAGAGGCGGTGGCGCGAAATACCGAAGGTGCGACACAGCGCCTCGGGAGCGAGCGGGTCGCCCAGATGTCGGCCAATGTGGCGCTGTATGCGCTCCAGCGTGACGGCATGCACCTCTGCGCGGGCCTCTGCCAGCGTGCGCTGGCTGGGTCGGATGCATGCCGCCAGCATGTGCGTGGTGGCCCGCACCACATCCTCGGCCTGGTCCATGCCGATGGAGGGCAGGCGCCGGTGCAGCGCGTTGAGATGGTCCGCCAACAGACCGCCAAAGATGCTGTCTGACCGAAGCACCGTGCCATGGGGATTGGCACCGCCTGCGAAGGCCTCGTCGCCCAGCGCGCGCGGCACGATCAGCGACAGCACGCGCGACCCCTGGGCAACGGTTTGCTGGGTTCGGGCCATGTCGAACACCACGACATCGCCCGCGCGCACACGCAAATCGTCCTGGTCACTGTGCTGGCCGATGAAGCCCCCATCGCGGTACCACTGCACCAGGTAGTGGTCCAGCCCGTCCTGCGCGGCACGGGCCTGGTTGCGCGCGAAGCGCTGTGCCCCAAACCGCAAATCACCCAGCAGCAACTGGCCTAAGTGCACGGCATCGACCCGCGCCTGAAAATCCTCCAGCGGTGCGCTCTGCGTCAGCGGAGCCACATCGAAAAGCACAGAGATCCCACTGCGCCAGGCTTCAAAGCGGTCCTCGCCCGACGACTGGGTGGTGGCGAAAGCGGTGGATGGGAGAGGCTGGGCGGGAGGCGACATGGCGCCGCGATGATACGGGCTCTTGTCGACTGCAGGCTGTCACAAGCACCGCTGCATGGCTTCGCGTGCGTACGCTCCTGCGGATGAAGTTGGCAGTCCTGCAGAACACTCACTGAGCATCGCTGATACAGCGCAAGTTTTGCAGTGCTCTTGCACGCGGTCACACCTGTACAAATTTCGCAAGCGCCCTGCGCGGCGTGGCGGGCGCCGGGTCGGGTGCGTAGCCCATGCGGCAGAACATCTGCACCGTGGCATCGTGCGGCGTGCGCGGCGCGGGCTGGCCCAGCACCAGCTGGTGCACCCGTTCGTAGTGCGGCGCCATCTCGGCAAACTCCTGCAGAGCCTGGCTCATGGGGTGCATGCCCACGCCCAGCGCGGTGGCCTGCAGCTGCAAGCGCACATAGGCACGCCCGGCCTGGACCTGGTCGCTGCGCGTGTTGGGGCTGGTGATCCACACAAACCCCATGGCCGTGCGACTGTGACCCTCAAAGCGTCCCATCGCGCTTTTGTAGGCGGCGCTGCCTTCGGCCGGGGGCCGGGTGCGATCGAACAGGCCCAGCGCGGCCACGGCGCGCACAAAGGGCGAGTTGATCGAGATGCCGTCACGGTGCTGCAGGATCTCGGACGGTCCCACGCGGGTGAGGTGGATGCTTTCCATCATGGTGCGCGGCGTGAGCAGCTCGACCTGGGCAGACTCCCAGCACAGCGTGCGCAATGCGGGCAACTGCTCGGCCGCCACGGTGCCGCCCACGCGCAATGCGGTCTGCCCGGAGGCTGGGGCGCTGGCCAGCAGGCGGGCCAGCAGTTCGGGCGCCACGGGGCGGGTGGTGTCGAAATCGGTCTTGGGCGTGCGGCGCAACAGCACCTGGGCAAACAGCGGGTCAGGCTGGCCGCCGGGCTGCAGCGTGACGCGTGCCACCGGACGCTCGTCCCAGTCTTTCAGAGTTGCAGGCAGCTCTCCCTGTGGCCACAGCTGCACCTGGCTGGCCACGCCCTGCTGGGCCAGCGCCATCACCAGCAGTTCCAGAAACGCGCCGTGGCCGATGAGGATCTGGCGGCCCAGCGGGTCGGTGTGGGGCAGCACGCGCTCGCGGTCGGTGCGCAGGGTGATCACGCCCTGCTCGCGCAGGTCCACCAGCCAGGGCTGCAGGTTGTGCGGGTTGGGCGCGGTGATGGCGTAAGCCACGGCGCGGCGGCGCAGGTCGGTCTCGCCCACAGGGCCTTGCCAGGCCTCCACCGCCTCGGCGGGATAGTGCGATCCTGGGGCGCTGCAGGCGACCAGCGTGCCCGCGGTGGCGGCGGCGATGGTGCCGCCACCGGCCAGGCGGATGAAGTTGCGACGGTTCATGGGAGTGCTCCAAAGGGTCAGAGTGGGTGGGACCCGGCCAGCGCGGCACGGGGCTGGTGGCTGGCAACGAGCCCCAAATCTGCGAGCGCCTGGCGCACGGCCTGGTCAAACGGGGTGTGGACTTCGTCGCCGATCAGGGCGCGCAGGCGGGTGTTGTCCAGCCGGTGCGGCGTGCGCCACAGGTAGCGCATCTCCGCCAACGCGGCGAACGTGGGTGCCACCAAGCCGGCCAAGCGCAGCAAGGGCCAAGGCAACTTCCCCACGCGCAGCGCGCCGGTTGCGGGCAGCCAGCCCTGCTCTGCCGCAATGGCCGTGAAGCTGTGCAGCCACTGCTGCGCGGTGACATGGTGGCCCGCGAAGTGCAGGCACTCGAACGCGGCCAGCCGGTGCCGCTCCTGCGCCACGCGCGCCAGCGTGCGGGCCAGGTCGGGCAGGTACGCCCAGGGCGTGGCCACGTCCAGCGGGCCGGGCCAGGTGATGCGGCCCCGGGGCAGGTCCTTGGCGATGGCCTGGTCGATCCAGCTGCCGGTGCCGCTGCCAAAAAAGTCCCCGGCGCGCAGCACCACGGCGCGCATCTCGCCCCCTTGCGTGGTGGCCTGCAGGCGCTGCTCCAGCTGCACCCGCATGCGGCCCTTGAAACCGGTGGCGGCCTGGGGCGTGTCTTCGCGCAGCACGGGCGGCATGGATTCGCCAAAGTTGTAGACGTTGCCCGGCAGCATCAGCGTGGCGCGCAGCTGGCGGCTGACGGCAATGGCCGCCTCCATCAATGCGGGGGCCTCTTCGCGCCAGGCCTTGTGGGTGTAGGCGGGGTTGAGCGCATGCACCACCACCTGCGCCCCTTGCGCCTGAGCAGCCAGCGCGGCGGTGTCGTCGACCGCCACGGGCATCCACCACACCCCGGCGATGGCAGGCAAGGTGGCGCGCTGCGCGCCGGGCCGCACCTGGGCCAGCACCTGCCAGCCCGCCTGCGCAAAGGCACGGGTGGCGGCCAGGCCCAAACGGCCCCGGGCGCCGAGGATCAGCACGGTGGACGGGTGGTCCGTGGAGGGTCGGGAAAGAGAATCGGGGGTCATGCCAGGGCTCCATTCACAAGGGATGGAGCGATTGTGGAAACGCAGACACCGTTACACAATTGGCTAAGCATTCATACCAGCAATGCAAATATGAATACCACCAACCACCCCGCTGTGGCCCTTTCGCAGGCACGCTATCGCCATGAACCAGACCTTTGACTGGAGCCTCGTGCAGTCCTTCCTGGCCGCGCTCGACCAGGGCAGCCTGCTGGGCGCCGCACGCACGCTCAACGCCAGCCAGCCCACCATCGGCCGCCACATTGCCGAGCTGGAATCGCAGCTGGGCGTCGTGCTGTTCGAGCGCACCGGGCGCGGCTTGCTGCCCACGGCCACGGCGCTGCGGCTGGCCGAGTCAGCCCGCGCCATGGAGATGGGCGCCCACCAGCTGGCACGCAGCGTGTCGGGCGCCGAGGAAGGTGTGACCGGCACCGTGCGCATCACCGCCAGCCAGCCCGTGGCCTGCGTGCTGCTGCCACCCGTGCTGGCGCGCATGCGCCAGGCGCTGCCCGAGGTGCAGGTGGAGCTGGTGGCCAGCAACCAGGTCACCAACCTGCTGCGGCGCGAGGCCGACATTGCGCTGCGCATGGTGCGCCCCGACCAGGCCAGCCTGGTGGCCAAGCGCATCGGCGCCGTCACGCTGGGCGCCTACGCCCACCGCGACTACCTGCGCCGCAAGGGCACGCCCCGCCAGCCGCCCGACCTGCTGCAGCACGAGCTGGTGGGCAACGACCGGCACGAAGACATCCAGCAAGGTTTTGCCGCCATGGGCTACCCCGTGGAACGCCAGCACTTCGCGTTCCGCACCGACGACCTCATGGCCTACTGGGAGGCCGTGCGCGCAGGCCTGGGCATTGGCTTTGTGGGCAACTACATGGCCCGCACCGACCCGAACGTGGTGGCCGTGCTGCCCCAGTTGCCACTTCCTGATCTGCCCATCTGGCTGACAGTGCACCGCGAGATCCGCACCAGCCGCAAGATCCGGGCGGTGTATGACTTTTTGGCGGCAGAGGTGCCTTTGGCGCTGTAGAGGCCGTGTCAGGTGTGCTCAGGCTGCGGCTGCCCACGCACGATGAAATGCCGCGTGAAACCTACAGGGCGGCTCACGCCTGTGGGCTCCGACCACAGCGGAATACGAAAGCCCGGCTCGGGGAGTACCTGAACGCTCCAGTCGGTGTCGCCGATGAAACGGAAGCGGAACGTGTCCAGCTCAGCCGACTCGAGCGGCGAGAAAGATCCCGTCGCGTAGATGCCGCCCAGCGTCGCGGAATCCAGCAAGCGCAAATCAGCGTCCAGCAGGTGGATGTGCAGCAGCTCTTCAAACGGCGTGTCGTCGGTGGTGAACAACAGGTAAAACGACTGCCACTGAGCGGCCATCTCCAGCACAGCGCCCGGCACCAGGCATCCGGACGCCTGACCGTTTCGCAGGATCTCGCACTGGGGTGGAGCGTCTTCACCGGGCGTACGGACGCGTACTACCGAGAGGTCTGCGGGGGACACGATCTGCATGTGAAAAGCCCCCCACTACCAGAAGAAGTCCACGCCAAACGCAGCCAAAGCGCCGCCTACAAAAGCTCCCACAGTGACACACACTGGAGCTCCCGGGCCACATGCCAGGCCCGCCACCGCACCGCCTGCAATACCACCGCCAATGCCTGCGCCCGTTACCGCCAGTTCGCGGCGCGCAGCACTGGCTTTGTCTTCGGCATTGGCGACGGAGTACACCGAGATAGCGATGGACACCACCAGCAGACCGCGCCCCGCGCGCGAAAGGTTGCGCATGGTGGCCGTCACCCGGGGATTGGAGGTGCCTGCGGACTTGACGATCTCCGCGTACACCGCATTCTTCTGCGTAGCCGACAGCCGGTTGAAGTCGGCGGACACGCCATGCAGTTGCTGCGTCTTGCGTGCAATCAGTTCATTGAGCGTTTTGCCCTCCCGCTTGAGTCGCTCCGCCATGGCGCGACCTACCGGGGTGCTGCGCCCGCGGATGACTTCCATGATCGCGTTGCGCGCCTCCTGAGCCTGCTGCGCGGCTTGCGCCCATGTCATGCGCCCGCTGGCCACCTGGCCCCGCAGTTCGTTCGCCATGGCCTGTATCTCCATCGCATAGGACTGCCGCGCTGCGGCATCGATCGTCAGGTGGGTGCCAGCGTTGGCAATCTCGAACTCCAGCGCTTGAATAGCGGAATCAAAGGCACTCTTGTCCTGGGTGTCCTGCACGCGGTGTCTCCAACAAAGGCTAGAAAGGAGTGAGCGGGCTCCACGCCCGCGCCGGCATTTTTAAACGCCAAGGCACATCACAAGGCAGATTGCCCTGCAGAAAATGGTTACAGGACGTTGGGCAATCCTTGGGACGTCGCGCCCTCGTGCAAGCCGGGCAAGAGGCAGGCCTCATCCCCAATGGCAGCATTCCGTGTGGCTGCTAGCATCCATGCACTCTGCGCATCTCAGGAGCCGCTCATGCCCATCCCCCCTGCCGTGACCCGCCCCGCGTTGGCCAGTCTGGCACTGTTTCTTCTGGCGACCTTTCCTGCCCAAGCCCAAGACACCTCCCGCATCGCCCGCGTCACCGTCTCCCCTGGCAGCGCCACGGTAGAGCGTGTGGCCAAGGTGGCGGCGGGCGCGCGCAGCCTCACGCTGGCCTGCCTGCCCGCATCGCTGGATGTGCAGAGCCTGCAGATCAACGCCGACGCCGCCGTGCGCGTGGGCGAGTTCAATGTGCTCACCGAGGACCGCGATGTGGCGGCAGGCTGCGCCAGCCCGCTGGACGGCCGCATCCGCGAGCTGGAGGACGAGATCGCCGGGGTAAAGGCCGAGGCCTCGGCCCTGCAACTGGTGGATGGCTACCTGCGCAGCGTGGCGCAAACCGGCGCGGGATCGGAGGCGCCAGCGCCTGCCAGCACCGCCCCCCGTGCAGCCACGCCAACGCCCGCACAGATCACCGCCACCGCCGAGGTGCTGCGCAAGTCCGGGCAAGACAGCGCTGCGCGCGCGCACCAGCTTCAGCGCAAGCAGGAGGCGCTGGAACTGGCCCTCAAACCTCTGGTGGCCGAGCGTGACCGCGTGGCCAGCCAGCGTGCGCGGGTGGTGTCGGTCACCATCAACCTGGCCACGGAGCGCGAGGCCGAACTCCGCCTGTCCTACCAAGTGCGCGGCCCCGGCTGGCAGCCCAGCTACCGCGCCACGCTCGATGCCAACAAATCCACGGTGCTCATCGAGCGGCAGGCGCTGGTGGCGCAAAACAGTGGTGAAGACTGGGGCAACGTGCAGCTCACCTTGTCGACGGGCCAGCCCGGGCGCGCCACACAAGGACAACTGCCGCGCCCCTGGTGGCTGAACGTGGCGCCACCGCCCCAGGGCTCGCCCGCACCCGCCATGGCGATGGCACCAGCGCCCGCACCGACCGTTGCATCGCTGTCCCGGTCGCGCAATGCCGCCGAAGAGGCCATGCCCACGTTCGACGTGAGCGCCCTCGACAAAGGATTTGCCACCGAGTTCGCCGTGCCCCAACGCATCACCGTGCCCTCCAGCGGCCAGCGCGTGACGCTGGCACTGGGCAGCCACAGCGCCCCCGCCACGCTGGTCACGCGCACTGCACCGGCCATGGAAGAAGCCGCCTACCTGGTTGCCCACATTGCCCAGCCGCCCGGCGTGTGGCCGGCAGGCGCAGCAGGCCTGTACCGCGACGGCGCCTTTGTGGGCAACGGCCGCATCGACTTTGGCGCGCCCAGCGCGGGTGCCCCGGCCGGCAGCACCAGCCTGTCGTTTGGCCGCGATGAACTGGTCACCGTGCGGGCCGAGCCTGTGCAGGACCTGACGGGCAGCAGCGGGTTTACCGGCTCGCGCGTGGAGCGCAAGACGCGCCGGGCCTACAGCGTGGAGAACCGCCACAAAACGGCCATCACGCTGCAGGTGCTGCACGCCGCACCGGTCTCGCGCAACGAAAAGATCGAGGTCGAATCGCGCTACCAGCCCCAACCAGCAGACACGGTCTGGAACCGCACGCCCGGCACCGTGGCCTGGCAACAGCCCGTGGCCGCAGGGGCCACCGCGCAGTTCAGTGCCGAGCACACCATCCGTTACCCCAAGGACGTGGAGCTGATCGAACGCCAGTGACCTTGGAGACACGGTGACTGGCCCTCTGAACGCCCCGCGCAACAGCGGGTCGGTCACAATCCGTCCCAGCGCCTGCCAAGGCGCCACCGAGCCCCCAGGAGCCCGCCGCCATGAGTTACCAACACCTCCTAGTTGCCGTTGACGGCAGCCCCACCGCCGACCACGCCGTGAACGAAGCCAAGGGCTTGGCCCAGGCCACGGGCGGACGCATTCGCCTGCTGAACGTGATGGACCCGTTGGCCCACATCAGCGGTTTTGAGCGGCCCGAGGTGTACAGCCAGGAGGTGCTGCCCCGCCTGCGCCAGGCCGGCGAGGCCTTGCTGCGCCGCGCCCAGGAGCGCGTGGCGCAAAGCGGCGTGCCGGTGGACACCGTGCTGATCGAAAACCTCGACGCCCGGGTGGCTGACCTGGTGGTGGAACACGCCCAGGCCTGGGGCGCCGACCTGATCGTGCTGGGCACCCACGGGCGCCGTGGCCTCGCCCGCGTGCTAATGGGCAGCGATGCCGAGCAGATCGCCCGCACCGCCCCCGTGCCCGTGCTGCTGGTGCGCCTGCCCGCCGGGGCTACCGGCAACACCGCCAGCGCCTGACCCCTTTTCTTCCGTGCCATGACCGTTTCCGAGCCCCAGCCCAGCCTTGCCCCCCTGCGCCCCAGCGTGCGCTTCATGCTGTCCCACCCGGCCCACTTCATGGCGCTGGGCTTTGGTGCCGGCCTGGCCCCCAAGGCACCGGGCACCGTGGGCACGCTGTGGGCCTGGCTGGCATACCTGGTGCTGCAGCAGTGGCTGAACCCGCGGCAAATGGGCCTGCTGATCGCGATCAGCACCGTGGTGGGCTGGTGGGCCTGCACCACCGCGGCACGCCACATGCGCGTGGCCGACCCCGGCAGCATCGTGTGGGACGAGGGGGTGGCCTTCTGGCTGGTGCTGTGGCTGGCCATGCCCATGGGGCTGTGGGGGCAGGTGGTGGCGTTTGGGCTGTTCCGCTTTTTTGACGCCGCCAAACCCGGTCCGGTGGGCTGGGCCGACAGCCTGTTCAAAGGCTTTGGCTGGCGCGGGGGCTGGGGTATCTTGTGGGACGACTTTGTGGCAGCCTTCTGTACCTTGCTGGTCATTGCACTGTGGAGGTTCTGATGGCACCCACATCACTATCAAAAAGTGAGCTACTAGCGCAAGAAATACAAGCGCTTGAGGCCAATTTGACGCAAATATCGCTGCGTTTGCTGGCCCGCCGCCGCCTACTGGCCACTGCCGAGAGCTGCACTGGCGGCATGATCGCCGCCGCCTGCACCGACCTGTCGGGCTCCAGCCAGTGGTTTGAGCGCGGCTTTGTGACCTATTCCAACGAGGCCAAGGCCGAGATGCTGGGCGTGCCCCCCGGCCTGATCGAGCAGCACGGTGCAGTGAGCGAGCCCGTAGCGCGTGCCATGGCCGACGGCGCCCTTACCCACTCGCGCGCGCAGGTCAGCTTGGCCGTGACGGGCGTCGCGGGCCCCACAGGCGGCACCGAGGCCAAGCCGGTGGGCACCGTGTGGTTTGCCTGGTGCGTGGGCGGCCAAACCCACAGCGAAATGCAACACTTCGCTGGGGATCGCGCCGCCGTCCGCACCGCCACGCTGCGGTACGCGCTGAAGCGGCTGTTGAGCTTGCTGCCTGCCTGACCTCGCTGGCAAGATCCCCGGCCCCTGCATGGGCGGCCGCTGTCGTCCACAAGACAGGACTCCACCCGCCCCTTGTCACACCATACGGCCATGACAACGAAACCCTCCTGGTTTGACGGCTTTGCCACTCGGCGCATCACCACCTCGGGCGCGGAGATCTTTGTGCGCACCGGCGGCACTGTGGGCGCGCCCCCGCTGCTGTTGCTGCACGGCTTTCCGCAAACACATGCGCTGTGGCACCGCGTGGCGCAGCAGCTGGCGCGCGACTACTGCCTGGTGCTGCCGGACCTGCGCGGCTATGGCGACTCATCCCACGCGCCCGGCCTGCCCGACCACAGCAACTACAGCAAACGCGCCCTGGCGCAAGACATGGCCGAGGTGATGACCACGCTGGGCCACGACACGTTCTACCTGTGCGGCCACGACCGGGGCGGCCGTGTGGCCCACCGCCTGGCGCTGGACCACGCCGCGCGCGTGAAGAAGCTGTGCATGATCGACATCGCCCCTACGCTCGACATGTACGCGCGCACCGACATGGAGTTTGCGCGCGCCTACTACCACTGGTTCCACCTGATCCAACCCGCACCGCTGCCCGAAACCATGATCGGCGGCAACGCGCGCGCCTACCTGCACGCCAAGCTGGGAGGCTGGGGCAGCGCAGGCCTGGCCCACATCGAGCCCCAGGCCCTGGCCGACTATGAGCGCTGCTTTTGCACACCCGAAGCCATCCACACCGCCTGCGAGGACTACCGCGCCAGCGCAGGCATCGACCTGGACCATGACCGCGACAGCCGCACGCGCGGCGAGAAAATCGCCTGCGACACCCTGGTGATCTGGGGCGCGCACGGTGTCGTGCACCGGCTGTTTGATCCGCTGGCGCTGTGGCAGGCGCAGTGTGCAGGCGTGGTCAGCGGGCAGGCCGTGCCTGCGGGGCACTTCATTCCTGAACAATTGCCCGGCGAAACCGCCGAGGCACTTCGCAGCTTCATGCGCTGACGGCCCGGTCCCATTCGGCCCGAGGGGCAATCGAAAGGGCCTGCCGTGCATTTGTTCACGCGCTGCGCAGGCGCCATGCTCCGTGCAGTGCGCACAGGGGCCTTCGCGTTCCTAGAATCCGCCGCTTCGCACGCTGCGGAACACTTGGCCAGCACCGGTGGCTGGCCAGCCATCACCTTTCGCAGCGCCTTCACTGTGCCTTGCCCATTGCGTGACCATGCCTCCCTTTACCGCGACCCAGAACCAACTGCTCACCGAGCACCTGCGCAACTTTCTGCCAGGCATCGAGCCCGAGGCGCTGGAGCTGCTGCGCGCCCAGCTGGAATGGGTGGAGGTGCCCGGCGGCAGCACGCTGATGACCCAGGGCGAGCCCGGCGAATCGATGTACCTCGCCGTCAGCGGCCGCCTGCGCGCCTATGTGCGCAGTGACGACGGCCACAGTGGCACGCAGCGCCGCGTCGCCGACATGGGCCGGGGCCAGGTGATTGGCGAGATCAGCCTGTTCACCGACGCACCCCGCGCCGCCACCGTGGTCGCCGTGCGCGACTCGGTGCTGGTGCGCCTGACCAAGGACGTGTTCAAGACCCTGCTGGCCAGCAGCGCCCAGGTGTCGATTGCCCTCACACGCCAGATCATCCAGCGCCTGCAGTCAGGCACCGCCGCCCACACGGCCGCGCAGGAGCGCCCTGTGGCCATGGGCCTGCTGCCCGTGAGCAGCGGCGTGGACCTGCAGGCCTTTGGCCAGCGCCTGGCGCGCCACCTCGGCACGGTGGGCCGCGTGCGGGTGGTGGACTCGACCACCGTGGATGCCGAATTGCACGAACCCGGCATTGCCCAGCGTGAAGGTGCCGACGCCACGGCCAACCGGCGCATCGCCATGCTGCTCGACGAGATCGAGGCGCGCAATGACTTCGTGCTGCTGCTGGCAGACCCGGAGCCCACGCCCTGGACGCGCCGCGTGAGCCGCCACTGCGACGAGTTGCTGCTGCTGGCCGACGCACAGGCCGAGCCCGCCATCCACCCGATTGAAGAAAACTGCCTGCTGCGCCGCGCGCCCCTGGCCGAGGCCGCCGAGATTTTGGTGCTGCTGCACCCGGAAGGCACCCAGTGCCCGCGCGGCACCCAGCAATGGCTGGACCGTCGCCCCGTGGCCGACCACGTGCATGTGCGCCCTGCCCTCGACCGCGACATGGCGCGCCTGGCCCGTATCCAGAGCCGCACTGCCGTGGGCCTGGTGCTGGCCGGTGGCGGCGCGCGCGGCTTTGCGCACCTGGGCATCTACCGCGCGCTGCACGAAGAAGGCGTGGAGATCGACTGCGTGGGCGGCACCAGTATCGGGTCGGTGATGGCCGCGTATGTGGCGTCCGACCAGCCGCTGTCCACAGTGATGGACAACGCCCGCGAGGCGTTCCGCACCAACCCCACGGGCGACTGGAGCCTGCTGCCGCTGATGTCGCTCATCAAGGGCCGCCGCCTGCGCCACATCCTGCACGACGCAGTGGGCCGGCTGGTGGGCTTTCCGGCGCAGGTCGAGGACCTGTGGAAGAACTACTACTGCGTGGCCACCAACTACTCGCGCGCCAGCGAACAGGTGGTGCGCCGGGGCAGCCTGGTGAAGTCGCTGCTGGCCAGCATCTCCATCCCCGGCGCACTGCCGCCCGTGGTGCACGAGGGCGACCTGCTGTGCGACGGCGGCACGTTCAACAACTTTCCCGTGGACGTGATGCGCAGCAGCATGCGCGGCGTGGGCACGGTGATTGGCGTGGACCTGAACTTCCGCAAACCGCGCCGCATCGAGCTGGACGACATCCCCAGCAGCTGGGCCCTGCTGCGCGACAAGCTGCGGCCGCGCGCGCAGCGCCGCTACAAGCTGCCCTCGCTGGCCAGCTACCTCATGCAGGTCACCATCCTGTACAGCATGTCGCGCCAGCGCCAGTCGCAGCAGCTCACCGACCTGTACTTCAACCCACCCATGGACCGCGTGGGCATGCTGCAGTGGAACCGGTTCGAGCAGATCGTGCAGCAAGGGTATGCGCACGGCATCCAGGTGCTGGACGCATTGGATGAAACCCAGCGGCGGCGCATCGGCGGGCTGCGCACCAGCTGAAAGCATGTCGCCGCGCCGGTCCCGCAGGGGGCAGGCAGCGCAACGGCCCCGGTGTAGCATGGGCGCCCTTGAGGAGGAGAACCCATGCACCCCAACACCCAGACCCTGCAACGCTTCTACACCGCGTTTGCGCAACTGGACCATGCCACCATGGCCGCCTGCTATGCCCCCGACGCCACGTTTGACGACGAAGCCTTTTCCCTGAAAGGCCGCGAGCAGGTGGCCGGCATGTGGCGCATGCTGTGCACCGCAACGAAAAAGCCCGGCGCCGCCGAGCACTGGAAGCTGGAGTTCAGCGGCATCGACGCCGATGCGCAGGGCGGCAAGGCCCACTGGGAGGCGCACTACCTCTTCAGCGCCACGGGGCGCAAGGTGCACAACATCATCGACGGCACCTTCACCTTCACGCCCGAAGGGCTGATTGCCACGCACCGCGACCGTTTCAACTTCTGGCGCTGGGCGCGGCAGGCACTGGGCGCACCCGGCCTGCTGCTGGGCTGGTCGCCCTCGCTCAAGCGCAAGGTGCGCAGTACGGCGGCGGGGAATCTGAAGAAGTTTCTAGCGCAGGGCGGCTAGAGAGCGAGCGGGCTATTGGGCCAGCGCTGCATCGCCCGCCAGGCGGTCGATCAGCACCGCACTGGCTTCGTTCAGCCCCAGCACCTGCACCGTGCAGCCGTGGTGGCGCAGTCGCTCCACCACCTTGTCGAGCGCGGCGACGGCGGTGATGTCCCAGAAGTGGGCGTGCGTCACGTCGATAACCACCGGGCGGCCCTCGGCGCCCAGCACATCGAAGGCCTCGATGAACGCATCGGCCGAGGCAAAGAACACCTGGCCAGAAACGCGCCAGGTGCGTTGACCGGTCTGCGCGTCGTCGTGCACACGCACATCGAGCATGCGCGAGACCTTGAACGCAAAGAACACCCCGCTGAGCACCACGCCCACGGCCACCCCGGCTGCCAGGTTGTGGGTGGCGATAGTGACGGCCACAGTGGACAGCATGGCGGCGCTGGACAGGCGCGGGTGGCGCACCAGCGCGCCGAGCGACTTCCAGTCGAACGTTTCGGCCGACACCATGACCATGATGGCCACCAGCGCAATCACCGGCACCTGCGACACCCAAGGCTTGAGCGCCACCATGAGGATGAGCAGAAACACCCCGGCAAACAGCGTGGACAGGCGCCCGCGCCCGCCGTACTTCACGTTGCCCACGGCCTGGCCAATCATTCCGCAGCCAGCAATGCCACCAAAGCAGCTGGCCGCGATGTTGGCCACGCCGAGGCCCGCGCATTCACGGTTCTTGTCGCTGGGGGTGTCGGTCAGTTCATCGACCACGGCGGCGGTGAGCACGGATTCGAGCAGGCCCACCATGGCAATCGCCAGCGCGGGCAGCAGGATGATGCGCAGCGTGTCCAGCGACACGGGCACCTGCGGCAGCGCAAACGTGGGCAGCGCATCGGGCAACTGGCCCAGGTCGCCCACGGTGGGTAACTTCAACCCCAGTGCGGACGCCAGCACGGTGAGCACCACCACGCAGACCAGCGGTGACGGAATCACGGACAGTGCAGGCCACGCCAACCGCTGGCCCAACCAAGGCAGGCCAAAGATGAGTGCCAACCCCAGCGCGAACGCGCCCCAGGTGACCGCGCTGGCCCCGTGCAGATGCGGCAACTGCGCGGCAAAGATCAGAATGGCCAGTGCATTCACAAACCCCGTGCGTACCGAGCTGGACACGAAGCGCATCAGCACGCCCAGCTTCATCCACCCAAACGCCACCTGCACCGCCCCGGCCAGCAACCCGGCTGCCAGCAGGTAGCCCAGCCCGTGCGACTGCACCAGCGGCGCGGCCACCAACGCCACCGAGCCCGCCGCCGCAGACACCATGGCCGGCCGCCCGCCGGTGAAGGCGATCACCAAGCTGATGACAAACGAGGCAAAGAGCCCCACCGAAGGATCCACGCCCGCCACGAAGGAGAAAGCGATGACCTCAGGGATGAGCGCAAACGTGGCCACCGCGCCAGCCAGCAGTTCGCGCGGAATGCTGGGCGCCCATTCGGCGCGCAGGCGGGTGAGGAATGATCGATTCATGAAAGGTGCAAAGCAAAGCGCGCCCGAAGGCGCGCCAAGAGGGGTTTCAGATCAAAACAGGCTCTAGCGCTTATCCATCAAGCGCAAAAAGCTATCAAATTAGTAGCAAATTTTCCAACGGGATCAAGCCCCGTGGCACTTCTTGTACTTCTTGCCGCTGCCACAGTGGCAAGGGTCGTTGCGGCCGAGCTCGGGGGCCTTGCGCACCGTCTCCACGCGCGGGCCCATGCTCTTCCACAGCTGGCGCAGGTCGTAGACGGCCCAGATGGCTTCGCCGAAGGCTTCCACGCGCGCCTGGCTGGTGCTGGGCGGGCCGTCTTCGTCGTACATGCAGACTTCGGGCTTGCCGGTGTCGTCTTCGGTCAGGGCCACGATGCGGTCCAGCGCGTCGTCCAGCCACTTGGCGGCTTCCTTGTCACGCGGGGCGGCCCAGTCTTCAGGCCAGTTCTCCACGGCGAACATGAAGCCCAGCGCCCAGACCTGGCCGAAGGACGGGATCTCCTGGTCGTCGCCCATCTCGACACGCTGCTCGTCGGTCAGGCTGGCCACCGCGCCGCGCATGTCCATGGCTTCGGGCTGGAAGGTGCGGTCGTCGTCCAGCGTCTTCACGTCGGTGTCGAGCTGGGCCACGATCTCGTTCCAGCGGCGCATCCACAGGTCCATGAAACGGGCTTGCTGGGCGGCGTCGGCAAACGCGGGCAGCAGGGGCAAGGGCTCACCGTCGGCTACATCCAGCTCGGCACCGTCGCCCAGCAGCATGGGCAGGTATTCGGCCGGGCCGATGGGGCGGCGGCTGCAGATCAGCGCGGTCATGAAGCCGTCGCAGAACTCCCACTGCGGGATTTCCTCGCCGCGCGCGCGCAGGTCGTCGAGGATGTTGTCCATCTCCTCCAGCTCGTCGGGGCCCAGTGCGGCAGCGGGTGCAGCGGAGGCGTCGAGGTCGTCGTGAGCGGGGGGGGGCGATGTGGGTTCGGTCATGGGAGGCTCCGGTCGTCAAGCGAGAAAGCGGGGGCAGTAAAGCGATGTTTTACTTTTATGATGCGCTGGCCTTGTGCTGTGGCGCTCGTCAGCGGCAGATGCAAGGCGGCCCAGGCAAGGCCAGGGCGTGAAAAAAGAGCCGCGCGCAACATGGCAACCCGATAAAAAGGCGGTCAGTGTAGCCCTCCCGCGCCACCGCCCAGAACCAGGACCCCCATGATCCACCAACTGAACTCCCTGTACCCGGTGCGCTACACGGCCTTTGCGCTGTGCGTGTTCGGGCTGCTGCTGTCGCTGTTTGCGCTGGTGGCGTTTGGCGTGGGCCTGCCCGTGGTGCTGGTGTTTGCGGCGCTGGTGGCGCTGGGTGTGTACGACCTGCAGCAGACGCGCCACGCCATCCTGCGCAACTACCCGGTCATCGGCCACATCCGCTTCATGCTCGAATATGTGCGGCCCGAGGTGCGCCAGTATTTCATCGAAAGCGACAGCGAGGCCGCGCCCTTTTCGCGCGCCCAGCGCTCGCTGGTCTACCAGCGCGCCAAGGGCGACCCGGACAACCGCCCCTTTGGCACCCACCTGGACGTAGGCGCGCAGGGCTACGAATGGGTGAACCACTCGCTCGCGCCCACCCAGCTGCCGTCGCACGACTTCCGCGTATGGATTGGCGGCAGCCCCGATGCGCCTTCGCAGTCGGTGTCGCCCTGTACCCAGCCTTACCATGCCAGCGTGTTCAACATCTCGGCCATGAGCTTTGGCGCGCTGTCGGCCAACGCCATCCTGGCGCTCAACCAGGGCGCCAAAAAAGGCGGCTTTGCGCACGACACCGGCGAGGGCAGCATCAGCCAACACCACCGCGTGCATGGCGGCGACCTGATCTGGGAGATCGGCTCGGGCTACTTTGGCTGCCGCAACCCCGATGGCTCGTTCAGCGAAGAGCGTTTTGCGGCCAACGCCACCGACCCGCAGGTCAAGATGATCGAGCTGAAGCTCAGCCAGGGCGCCAAGCCCGGCCACGGCGGCGTGCTGCCCGGCGCCAAGGTCACAGCCGAGATCGCGGCCGCACGCGGTGTGAAAGAGGGCGAGACCTGCATCTCGCCTGCCAGCCACAGCGCGTTTCGCACACCAGTGGAGATGATGCATTTCATCGCCAAACTGCGCACGCTGTCGGGCGGCAAGCCCACGGGCTTCAAGTTCTGCCTGGGCCATCCTTGGGAGTGGTTTGCCATCGTCAAGGCCATGCTGGTCACGGGCATCACGCCGGATTTCATCGTGGTCGATGGCGCTGAGGGCGGCACGGGCGCGGCGCCGGTGGAGTTCAGCGACCATGTGGGTGCGCCGCTGCAAGAAGGCCTGCTGCTGGTGCACAACACCCTGGTGGGCGTGAACCTGCGCGACCGCGTGCGCATTGGCTGCGCGGGCAAGGTCATCAGCGCCTTCGACATCGCGCGCATGATGGCGCTGGGGGCCGACTGGTGCAACGCGGGGCGCGGCTTCATGATGGCGCTGGGTTGCATCCAGGCGCAAAGCTGCCACACCGGCCACTGCCCCACCGGCGTGACCACCCAAGACCCGCTGCGCCAGCAGGCGCTGGTGGTGCCCGACAAGGCCACGCGCGTGGCGCAGTTCCACCGCAGCACGCTGCACGCACTGCAAGAGCTGGTGCAGGCCGCCGGGCTGCGCCACCCCAAAGACATTACCGCCCACCACATCGTGCGCCGCATCAGCGACACGGAGGTGCGCCTGCTGTCCAACCTGATCACCCGCATGCAACCGGGCGCGCTGCTGGGCCCGCTGGATGCGCAGCACAACGTATTCCGCCTGTACTGGCCGCTGGCCAACGCCCACAGCTTCCAGGCCAGCGAGCCTGCGCTGGAGCCCTCTGTGCCCCATCATGTCGAGCTGGCGCAGGCCGCCGCCGTCGGCACCGCCGCCGCAGTGGCTGGGGATGCCCCCGTATGACTTTGACGATGGACAGCACCAACGCCGCCCCCGACTACGCCGCCTTTTTGCAGCAGCAACTCGCCACCCAGCCGCACAACGTGATGGCCCATGTGCTGGGCCACGAACAGATCTGGATCAAGCGCGCAGGCACGCCCCATGGCACGGGCCGTTACCGCGCCATGGCCGTGCTGGCCGCCCTGCTGCGGCTGGACGCCCTGCGCCCCGTGCCCAACCCCGGCGGCCCCACGGCCATCGCCACCGAAGTGCAGCGCCTGCGTGACCTGGCAGCGCGCGGCATCCGCGTGCCCGTGGTGCTGGCCGCAGCGACCAACGGCTTTGCCATGCGCCACCTGGGCCACACGGGCGAAGAGATCCATTCGCTGGGCAACGAGATCGACCACGCTGTGCAGGCGGGCGACACGAACACCGTGCTGGCCTTGTGGCAGCAGGGGCTGGATACCTTGACCCAAGTGCACCACCAGGGTACCTGCCTGAGCCAGGCCTTTGCGCGCAACCTGGTGCGCTGCCCCGATGGCGAAGTGGCCTGCATCGATTTTGAAGACGACCCCGCCGCCGTGCTGCCACTGGCGGTGTGCCATGTGCGCGATGCGCTGTGTTACGCGCACTCCACCGCGATCTACCTGCACACCAGCGGCACGCTGACCGAGGCGCGCGCGCGCTGGGCGGC
>OFJB01000245.1_pt1 | contig 29178 bp, 40 predicted proteins | sample 1775081 | NCBI WGS metagenome assembly OFJB01 (sample SAMN08195771, study PRJEB24354) | sludge metagenome | isolation source: initial sludge from phenol fed wastewater aerobic bioreactor | place: India: Nagpur | collected 2016-06-05
TCCTCCTTTAAAAAATTGTTTTTCACTTTAACTTAAAATAACCATGCTACGCTACTTTAGATATACCCCCCTCATAACATGGTGACATTAGTGACATTAGTGACATTAGTGACGCGCTAAATAAAAATCAAAAAATGATAACTTAACCTTTAATTAAGGTAAGGCTTGAATAGTTTGATAAAAATAAGTTGCCCACTGACGCCAATCCTTATCTTCTGGATATTGAATTTCAGACGGAATTGGAATTCCTGCTATTTGTGGATTGAGCAAAATGACATGGCGCGCCCACTGACGCCAATCTTTTTCTCCATTAGAAATGGGAATCCTCATTGTGGTTAAATCGTTTCGTATATGATTTGACCAGTTCTCAAATGGTAAATTAACGGGATTAGTGAGATTCGGCATAATTCGGCAATATTCGGCAATGTTCGGCAATGTCCGGCAATGTCCAGAAAAGTCCCATATTATGGATTAACATCGCCAACCTCCCAATCATATAGGGTCTTACCACCTTGGAAAAACCCACCTATTTCATTGCTTTCAAATTTTAAAGCTACTAAGCGACCTTGGCTTGCTGTATCAACGTAACGGGTGTTTCTGTCAAAAGTGTAGGGACCATCAACTAAAATATTGCCATTGTAGTAATCGGCTGCCCACATCATGTTCAAAATAGAAAATTGCATATTCCCAATAAGAGAAATATCTGGTTCCAGACGACGACTGCGCGTTAAACGATTCTGCCCTCCTTGATTAGAAAATATGTCCATAATGTGGTGTGTATAGTGACTAGGAATAGAAAAAGAATTGTTACCAATGACTTTGTCATACCCTGTCTCATGCTCCCACAACAAATAATAATCCTGAGGGCCACGGCGTGTTTGCAGCGTAGTAATTTCTGAATCTGCTAATAATGGTTTTGGGAAAAGATTGGTTTGAATACCAGCAGAGCGACCATTGCGTGAATCATACCAAAACTTGCCTACGGGATTGTAAGCAATAAATGCACCATTTTCAGTGCCATCCTTAAGGGTAAAATACCATCTAATTTCGTCATATCTTGGAATAACAATACCAAATATTTTGTTTCTGTATTGAAGGTTTACATTATCAAAAAACCAATCTCGATTCATGGTGTTTGGTATAGGCTGAACCACACCATCGTACATATAGAATTGATCAATTCCAATCCAAAAGTATGTTTGCTTGTAACTCACCACACAACTATTTGAGATGATGGAAATGTTGCTATCAATAATAGTTGAAGCAAACACATAAGTAACTGCCCCATCAGTAACAACTGGTGTATAGGTGATTCTTCCAAGGCTATTAAGAGACCAAAAAAGACCTGTGGGAACACTTGCACCAATAATTGGGGTAACATAAACAATTTTTGTATTGGCAATTGTGTTTTGAAGAGGTGCGTCAGAACTATCGCGCCAGGTATTTAAAGAATCGGTTGCGTTTGGGTCAGTCCATTGAATTTTACCATCATCACCATATGCCACTAAAATAGGAGACAAAAACACAATACCGCCACTACATTGGATCGGCCCTAATACACTATCAACAATTGGGGTTAAAGGCGCATCTGTATTAATAGGTCCATAATAAATAGGTCCTTCAATGCTATTATTAATAGAAGATGCATTAGGGCAAACTTGCGCTAAAATTTGTGAAACGGGATAATCATCGCTTACGCTTGTAAAAAGATCAAAACTCCAAGAATTTTCTGGGTTTGCCACAAAACCCGTTGGAGTTCTTTCAACCTCATCCACATTTTGAATATCAACGTTATCATCAACAGGTAAACTTATGTAACTTAAGCTATTGGCTCTGCCTAAATACACGTCCACATTGATATCTCTGGCAACCGCAAACATGTTTCTAATAATTTCATTGGTGCCATAATTGACGGCTTTACATCCGCCCATTTTTCGAGGCTTGTTATTATAAAATCGTGTGTTTTGCCCATCGATAAAGTTTTCTGAATCATAAACGGTTCCATCCCTTTGAATTCCAGGCAAACTTTGAAGAGGAACAACTTGATAATTATTCATAGTCTAAGCCCACGTTGGAAGGCCGCCAGCAAGGGTTAAAACTTGTCCGTCAGTGCCAACAGGAAGCGTTAACCAAGCGCCTGCATTATAATAAAGAATATCCCCATTTGCAGGCGTTGCTGTTCTTTGCCATGCGGTGCCATCGTAGTAAAGAATACTGCCAGCAAGAGGAGTGGTTATCGATACCCAGTTTGTGCCATTGAAATAAAGCAAATCACCGTCGGCTGCCGCAGCAGTATTTTGCCACGCGGTGCCGTTGTAATAAGTCATGCTGCTTGCGACAGGTGTTGCAGATGTTTGCCAAAGAGCACCATCATAGTATGCAAGACCACCTGCATTAGCGGCCGCCGTATTTACCCAGTTTGTGCCATTGAAATACGCAAAACTTCCATTATTGGGAGCTCCTGTAAAGGTCCAATCTGTGCCATTGTAATAAGATAGTGCATTAGCACCAGGCGCTGCTGTGGAAGCCCACCCAGCTGCTTTATAATAAAGAAAACTTCCATTATTGGGATTGGGGGTTAGTATCCAATTTGTTCCATTATACGCGATCATATTTCCAGCAGCAGCTGGGTTAGGAAGCAATGCATTTAACGTAGGTCCACGTGGATCAAATATGACCGTTCCATCATTGTTAATTTGGATATGGTGAACTCCATTCATGCCTATCCGACCAAAAGTGGAATAAGCTTCAAAAAAAAGATTATTTGCAGTTGTTGGTGCGTAAAGTACCAACAATGTTCTTGTTGTGTTTCCTGCATTAGTTAATCGCATTCTGGCAGTCGTGGCGCCTGCATCTTCTGTGTAGTACAAACTAACACCTGCATTGCCTAAATCTTCAACATCTGATTGTCCAAGAATTGCATATTTTGTAGGATCAGAATTGTTAAAAAACTTTAAAAGGCTAGTGGTAGGCGTTGCACCAAAAAACTGGAAAGTAGATGGATACGTGCTAGTAGTAACAAGCGAACACCCATTGGCTGTTGCAGAGAAAGTATTTGCATAGGTGCCTCCTTGAGTTTCCAACACCATAGAAGCAGTGTTTGTGCCTGGTATCAGATTAAAATTACACGTCAAACCACCTAAAGTGGGGCTTAAAACTGCTCCTAAGTTTGTCATGCCAACAGCTAATTCATTGCCTTCAGGCGTGATCAAATCAAGTGCTGTGTTTGTGGTTCCATTAGTGGCTAAAGCAGCTATTTCGTTTGTGCTATAAAAACTTAAATACGTACCATCTGCTCCAAAACCCATATTTGGATAATTTATAAAGCTATAAGATGGGTATGTTGTATCGCCAGCATTAATCAATAAAGAAGGTTGAGTAGCGTTTGTTCCAGAAAACGTGGCTATCTCCACTCCATGTGAAGCAACTGTTGGGTTGTAAGTAGAGGGCAAGAATAATCCTGAACTTGAATCCGATTGAAAAGCTAAAGATGGGTTATTAACCGTTCCATCTTCTAAAAGCAACGTTGCAATGTCATAACTTGTAGGCACCACAAACAACCGCACTTCACTAACAAGCGGGTCATTTGCTAAATAGGCAATAATCTTAGTGCCCATTGGAACTTCTATGGGGCTACCTATAGGAACTGCTGGAGAACCAGCGCTTATATAGATTTTTGAGCCATTAAGGGTTGAGCAAAAGTTAGCGATATACCAATTTCCATCGGTATTTCCATAATAAATTGTTATGTCCCCAGATATAGTAGAAGCTGAAAAAAATTGATGAATAAAGTTATTTAATTGGTTTGCGCTTAAAGTAACCTCTCCCCCTGTTGCTTGGGCGTTTAAAGAGATGTTTACAACGCTATCAATAAAGGATGTGCTTGACCCAAGACCTAAACTCCACCATTTTGTTGTATCAGTTTCATCATTAATTAAAGTAACGCTCTGCGTAGTTGCTAAAGAGAAATTTGTGATGTTATTAACGGTACCTACAAAATTAACATTGCCAGTACCGATGTTGTTAAAAGAAACAGTAAACCCCCCTCTAAACTGATCAAGAGTAATGGTGCGTTCAGCAGCGCTATTAATAATGAAAATTTTAGATTGGTCATCTTCAGTAATTGCATAATCGGTCGTAATAATTTCAGGGGGGATTACGGTGTCTAATTTTGCAGCTACTGCTTCTAATCCGTGCCCCGCAAGAGCAGCAGCGGTTGCCTGGGAGGTGCCTGCACCCTGCTCTATTATTGCCCACTCACCGCCTGTATCAAGCGTGTAATTGATTAATTGAAACCACCATGTGGTACCTGCATCAATTGTTTGCAATAGATTTGCGTCGTTATCAAAAACACTAAAAGTTTCGGTAGATGCATCGACATTTCGTATGTAGATGTTCATACCCAAACTAACTTCATTAGCGTTAGGTAAACTGATGCTGCAATTGGGAGCCGTTACAGTAAAATTATTTGCAGCCGCGCAAATTTCTTCAGCTGTTGTATAAGGAGTTGGCCAAAACAGATCAATACGTTGATCTTCAGTATCTAGTGTATAACTTGCTGAACTTACATAAGCTGTTTGAACGGCTCCATAATTAATCGATTGAACGGTCATAAAACTCCTTAATGATTATTAGTAGTAAAGCCCACATAAATACGCTCTTTATCTTCATTGCTTACTTCTTGCATTGCTGTTTGATAATATTCTTTCCAAACTCCTATACGTTCGTCGTCTTTTAAGTAAGACGCTGTCTCAAATAAACAAGCATAGGTAAGCACTTGTGGAATGGTTGCCGTTAAAATGTTGGTGCCTGTGGTCTCATCTAAAAGAGGAGGAATTGCATAATAGGCAAATTCATAAGGATATTTTTGATCAGGCGTTGGAACAATTTTGATAGAATTAAAATCGTAATCAGCAAAATACTTAGGTTCCCCTACTTCATTTGAGTTGGGCCAATACATATCGCAATACTCATTTGTGCGAAACTGAAGGATGACTTTGCCGGTATCGGTTAAAATATTAAAATAATTGCTTTGCAACCAATTCCCAGGTTTTGAAAACACCTCAACACCAGCTGTTAACTCACCTGTTACAAATTGTTTAATGTTAAGGATTTTAAGGTCTTTACAAACCCGTTGCTGACCAAAAAGAATGAATAAAGGGATACTGCTTATAAAACGCGCATCCTGCCGTTCTACGTACTTTTTTATTTCATCGGTTAGGGTTTCGTAGGTGAGAACAAAGGCCATGACACTCTCTATCCGCCTTGTCTTACCGAGTAATTAAAGTTTATGCCCTTCCATGAGCCACCTGTTTGCGCACCAAAATAATATTTATACCCCAAAATAAACACTGGTTGGCGAATGGTATATGTGCCATCTCCATTTAAAACGTTCATTGAGTTTAGAATAAATTGAAGATAAGAATTGTTAGTTGTGCCATTACTATTTAATAAAACTGTAACAGCCAATGTGTATTGATAAACGTCGCTAGAATTAAAGACGCGTAAAAATCCATTACCTATACAAATTGGTCCGCTATTAATAGCTGGGATATAACTACTTGGCATATTTATTTTAGGGTTTCGTGAATACAAAATATAATCACCCCCTACGTCACAAACTAAAGCTGGATCAGAAGACATTCCTCCAAAAGAAACAAAAACTTGATTACCAATTCTTTCGTATAGCGCGCTTAAACTATATGCAGTTCCTGAACTGCTTCCAAAATACAATTCATAGGGAAATTGATTGCTAATTGAATAATAAGACAAAGCATTAGTATTTACGTTTTGCCCTGTATTAGGAAAAGTTAAAGTTCCAGGAACTCTAAAATCTGATGGAATGCTTAAAGTTGTGTTTGCGCTGGTAGTATTAGCTGTAATTTGATTTGCGGTGCCCGTAATTGTGCTAATAGCTGTTCCATTTGTTGCTGACGTAATTCTTCCAAATCCATCAACAGAAATAGTGGGAAAGGAATAAGTCCCCGCTGCTACCCCTGTAGCTGGCATTTGAACATTAATGTTTCCAGATGTGGTGACAGGCGACCCGCTAACAGTTAACGAACTATTTGTAGATGTAATGCCAACTGAAGTAACGGTGCCATTTCCACCACTTCCACTAGTAGCGCCTATGACGCGACCATAATCATCTAATGTGATCTGAGGATTCATGTAGGTTCCAGCTACTCCAAAAGCTGGAAGATTTACATCTATAACACCCGAAGAGGTAACTGGATTAGTGCCGCCAATTGTTAAAGTGGCCCCTGAAGACTCTAAACCAACAGAGGTAACAGTACCTTCACCGGCTGCTCCTACAGCAACACCATAATTTACAACAAGACGATTGTTTCCGGCATCTGCAGTGACCGAACAACTTGCAGCTCCAGAACCCGTGAAATGAAGCTCTGGATACGCACCAACAGAGCTTCCTCCGTTAGCGCTTCCTTTTACTAATTGAACAGTGCGTTGTGCAAGAACTCCAAGGGTCGGAGGTCCGTCTAAGCCATCCTGATTGTTGATATAAAGGGTGCCGTCTGTTTGAAGAGAAGTTGTTGTAAAAGTTGTAGTAAGAGCATTGTAAACAGCAATTCCAGAACTATTTAACTGAACAATTGAATCCAATCCTAAAGAAGGAGAAATCAATACATTTCCAGATGCTCCTCCTGATTGAATCTCTAACCCAGGTGTAGCCGTTAAAACTTGCCCATTTGGCAAATCTATAGGTTCACTAGCTAATAATACATACGAAGAAGTAGACGGAGCGTTTGCCATTTTAACAAAATAAAAAAACCATATATACTATAATAAATGATTTTTTATACTTAGTCTTTATTTACGTATACTTAATAACCTTCAATAATGATAATTCCATTATCACTAGAGCCTGTTCCGGTTATAGTAGCGCCAGTTTTACTTAATACGGTGACTGCCGTAACGGGCGCCCCTGTAGTAGAGCCAGGTGTTAAAATGACGGGTTCTTCTTCAAATGCTACGGGAAATGTAAAAGCTGCATTACCCAGTAGATCTATTAATCGTATCATGACCTTTTTATAGCCACTTCCCTGGCAAGGCATAACCCATTCTATCGTTCCACTCATACCGCCATTAACGGTTGTTCTAGGAGCGCTTGTGTTTAGTGCTTGAGCAAATTGTTGAGTATTTCCAAAAACTGACATGATTAACTTTCCCTTGACAGCAAATTTTTTGTGCATTACAAGAAAAAGACCTTTGTAGGGTGAATTTTTCTTGTTTAGTTAGTGAGAAAAAACGTAAGGGATTTCGTAAGGCAAACAGAAATCCCTTATTTTTTTTAAGCCTGAACGACCGTAAAGTAACGATCTGTCCAGTTATACGTAGTCGCCGCCAATCCAGTTACCTGAACTAATGCGTTTGTTCCACTTACAACAATATCGAAAGTACCTGTAGTGCTTGCATTTACGATTGGAAGCGATGTGCCAACAATTGTTAATACGCCTGAATCGTTTCTAACAGTTGCCTGCACAGAACCACCAGTTACATCGGAAAAATCTGCACTTGCACCAGTAATATATGCGCTGATGTTAACCGCGCTATCGCTAGCTATAGCAATTGTAGAAATAGTTGTAGGTGTTGCATCAGTTGTCTGAACTGTATCGGTTGGCTCAGAGCCACCGTAGTTTGCATCACCATATGCTTTTGTTACAACGTCCTGAGCCGCTACTGGATCTGCTACGTTTGAAAGAATAGTTGCACCACCATTGAAAGAACCAGCTCCTCCAAGAGTAACTGCTCCATTTAGTGTTAAACCGTTGGCAAAAGTTTGGTTATTTTTAATTACTGACATTTTATTTTCTCCTTAAATTTGATGACCTGCTGTTGCTAATGAGTAATAACCCACCCATTGAATGGTTGTTGCGGCAAGTCCAGTCACTTGAATTTCGACATCAGTGCCGTTTATAACGACATCAAGGTTTAAACCCGCATCTGTCTCTCCCCCGCTAATCCAAGGATCAGTTGTAAAAGAAACAGTTCCCCCTTGGTTATTGGCAATAACGGTAAAGTTATAACCAATACTTTTTGAAGGAGCGGCTGAACCGCCAGAACCTGCTAAAAATCCTGAAATAAACACACTTTGATCTGTGGGAATTGCGATTGTCCCGGCAGCCACTGGAGTGGTATCTGTTGTATCAATATCAATCGATACAACCGGTAAACTTGCTCCATCAGCAACGGCTGTTAAACGCCCATATGCATCAACTGTAAGGTTGGCGCTTGTATAGCTGCCTGCGGTTACACCTGTTGCTGGAAGATCAGCTTGAATGTTTCCGCTTGTTGTGATGGGGGTGTTGGCAATTGTTAGTGTGCTGTTAGGTGAAACAAGTCCCACTGATGTAACGGTTCCCGTTCCAGCAATAGGGGAATTATAATTAACAAGGATTCGATTATTTGCAGGGTCTGCACTTACAGAACAAGCAGAACCGCCAGTTCCTGTAAAGTGAAGCTCTGGATACGCACCAACTGAAGTTCCAGCATTAGCGCTTGCTTTAATTAATTGTACTGTGGTTTGTGGAACAACCCCAAATAAAGGATCTCCACCAGAACCTACCGGATTGTTAACATAGATAGAACTATCATGTAACAAAACCACAGGCACTAATTGCTTATTGGTGGCATTAAACACCAACAATCCTGAGGTGGCTAAATTTTGAAGGGAAGATAAAGCACCGGTTGATGTAATCGTTGCCGTTCCTCCAGAACCACCAGAGTTTAATTGGATACCGTTTGTTGCTGTTAGGCGCTGACTGTTAGGTAGCGCACTATCTGATGACATTAAAAGGTAACTTGAGGTAGAAGGTGCATCAGCCATAAAAGGTCTCCTTAATGATAAACAATGCTTAAATTTAAAAAATTATTTGCTACTAACGGTCCGCTTGTTTCATTTTGCTCTAACTTTGGAATATCCAAAGGTTCTGAAACATTTCCTTCAATTTGCATTCCTAAAGAAAACCCACCGGTCGTTCTGTTATTTGCGTAAAATTCAGTCAAAATATTTGGTATATATACTATAATACTACCAAGTAAAGCCCCAGTAAAATTAATTATATCATTATTTAATTGTTCTTCAGTTAAAAGAATAGATCCAGACATTCCTTCTAAATCCACTGTAACTGATGTGGTTTGTGCGTTATAAACAACAGGGTCTGGACGAGCGTGATCTAGGGGAACGGGATCCAACTTAATAATAGGAATTAAATTTTGAGGGTTGGGAACGTCTTGATACTTTGGGTTAACATAAAACCCAGTCCAGTAAAGCCCCATACCTGCATATTCATATTGCTTGACCATTTTGGCATGCTGAACCATTAAACCGCTGTAATCACACACACCAAGCCCTCTAGGCTTAGAACGCATTTGACGAGTGTATTTTCCTTTAGCGCCAATCCTCATGGTCTTAACCACGCAAAATCAGGATTAATTGAAAGAGGAGAATTCGATTGGTTAGTAACAGCTGCTTGTTGATACGCTTCGTCGCGTCTTTTTTCTAGTTGCATAACCTTATCTAATGAAACATTAAAGAAGGGTTTTTCACTCAATCTAAATGCTACGTCAGCTACCAATGCATCTAAAAACCTGCGTGGAACATCAAACTGCTCAAACAGATACACAACATCTTGGGGGTAAAAATACCCTGTATAAAGAAGAGCGGTGTATTGAATATTTGATTGAGAACCAGGAACTGGCCACAACGTAATCGTTGGGTTAATTTGCTGATTAAAAAAATACGACGTAGAAACATAGTTAGCTATTTGTTTATTAGCAAGTTGCATCCACTGAGTATAGGAAAGTGACCCTAAAGCTCGATCTCCTTGGCCTTGAGACTGAGGTTGAGAAAAGTATAATTGCTCAATTGCTAATGTGGCGCCTGATGTTTCTAAAATACGCCAATAACGCGCATTCAACGAATTGGTTAAAACAATCCACCCCACTTGATTTTGATTGTAATTAATCAATTCAGGGGAATTAAGCGTGATCCATTGTGTTCCATCAAAAGAATATTGAACCGCTATTTTATAGACAGAACTATTGTTTAATGGCTGAATACCTACATAAGTGACTGAGTATTCATTTTCAGTTCCATAATCATAGCCAATATACCCATTTGCATCCGCTAAAGTACATCCGCCTGTAACATTAGGATCAAAGACATTCGCTGCTGACCCACTAGCAACAGCAGAAGAAATTGCACTACCACCTGTATTTAATCGTTGAGGTTGAATAGCGATAACATCAACAATGTTTGTTAAAGTGGCAGGGAGCTGATAGGTAGCTTGTCCGTTATAAAGGCTTACCATTTGTCGTTTGCGCATCCATGGAGTGGGAATGTTTCCCATCCAGGCGCTTAAGGTAAGGTTTGAAGAAAAAATAGCTTCTTCTGCATAAGCTTGAGAAATTCTATTTGCTTCTATACCTATGCGAGCAAAGATTTCCCGAACAAATTTATCAATTTGAGTGGTGATACCAAAAGTGTTTGAATTGCTTGTTGCCATTCACTATCTAGACCTTCCTGAGCCTCGATGATGAAAACTCTTAAGAGTGGCCGCTAGATGCGCCTGACGTGCAATTTTAGGATTAGAACTGTGCTCTGCTCTTTTAAGCTTCTTCAAAGGAATTTTTTGTCCCTGCGGAATACCTAATGCCTCATGAAGTTTTCCCTTGCTAGATGGAGGCAAAGCTTTTTGAATCCAATTTTCTTTTGCCATTACTTAATTCCCTGTTGCAAGAACGTGAAAATCAAAGAATTGGCAGTAAGAGGATCTGTTTCTGCAATGGAAAGCCATAAAGACGCAATTGGGAAATCCAATTTAGTAATTTGATTATCGGTAGCGCTTGTCATATCAGTTGTTACTTCAAATGCAGGTATTTCTCCACCAATAAAAGGCACAAAGTTGCCGCTATTAGCACCTGGATAGGAAGGCTTGTTTAAACTCTGATAAGCCGTGTATTCAATAGAAGACGTTCCAAGAACCTGCACAGAACACGATGCATACCATGCACGGCGATCATAATCAGGAAAAATGTACGTAGTAATTCCTGTTGTTCCAAGGCCAGCACTAACGTTTGTGACGGCGCCATCTACAGAAATACTGTCTACTCTTTTAAAAACAACGGTTGTTTCTACATTGTCATTGTTGGGTCCTGTAATTGTTTCTGAGATTGGCTGATTCAAAAGTCCCGTAGGGTTTCCATTACTATCGACAGCAGAACCTAATCCAGTAACTGTAAAATTAACGCCCGATAAATCATCGGGGCTGGTGATAAGCACAGTGCGCGCCACATTATTAGGATTAGCGCCACCCATATAATATGGCCCTTTAGGCATCGTTTGAGGTGCCACAGGATAAGCTAATGCATTTTGAGGGCCCACATTTGTCGTAATAGTTAGGTTACCGGCTCCCCCTAAATCTTGCAGGGGAGCGATAACAGCATTATTTCCGACAGCGGGCTGCCATAAAATTATGGTTGCTAAACTCATTATGCAGGTGTCCCTGTATAATATTGTTTTATACCAACCTGATCATCAATCGTAAGTGGACTGCGTGTTTGAAGGTCTGTGCTTGAAGAACCGCCAGCTGGCAACTGAGCGTCAGCTTGCTGATCAACAAAGGCGTCAAACCCATCAATAAACGCACCAAAATGCAACTGCTTTAATCCATTAGCCGGTGTAGAAGGTGTATAAGTACCTCTTACATCGCCTGTATAAGCAGTAGCCACTCTTTCATCTGCTGGGGTAAACACACCTAATGGAGTAGCAAAATCTTCCACAACCATATTGTAAGGCAAAATTACCCAATTAAATGTTGATGTGTCGGCTGCAACGTTTGCGTTAACATTATTTTTTGCTTGCACCGAAAAACTAGTGCCAGCGATTCTGTTGGTAACGGCAATCCATGTTCCGTGAGTTGCTGAAAACGTATTGTAATTTATTAAAATGACGCTAGCAGCACGTACACCGGTAGTGTTAATTGTTGCCACACCAGCAGCTAATGTGCCTGTTCCTTGGGTCACCCCTTGAACTTTTTGACAAATTGTCCATGTAATCGTTGAAGTATCAAGTGCGCTACTAGAATTAATTGTAAAGCTTACACCGGGAATGATCCCTGCTACAGGAACTGATAATGTACCAGGTGTTCCTGCAATCGTTTTGTAGCTAACAAGAATAATGCTATTGCTTTGCACTGAAGTTGTGTTAACAGTAACAACTCCAGCTACCATATTAGCTGAAACACCACTTACCCAATCTTGTGGCATGATAGCCCATTGAGCAGAGGATGTTTCTGTATTGTCGGTTGAGGTTATTGTAAAGCTTACTTGAGGCGTAATGTTTGAAATCTGCCATGGTCCATGCGCTGTTCCAAAAGCTGAAACGCTTGTGTGAATAACACTATTAGAGTTAACATTGGTTGATGCAACAGCTAAGTTGCCGGCCACCATCGTTCTAACCCCGCCAAGACCTGCCAAACCATTTGTATTGCCTGCCACGTAAGGTGGATTAGTAATTAACCAGTTGACAGCACTTGTTTCGTTACCATCGGTTCTGATTGAGAATGAAGTATTATTAACAATTTCTCCAAAAGGTACTGAAATATTTCCAGGCGCTCCCACAGGGTTATTTCTTGTTACTTGAATATTACTTCCCACAACAACAGCTTCAGTGTTAACAACAACATCTCCGGTTGCTGTAAGAGTAGTAACACCCATATATGGTTGATCAGTCACATCTTCTTCAGAAGTAGACATATCTGATGCATTACCCCAATTAATGTAAGAAATATCACCCACTGAATTGAGTTTGTAAGGCAATCCAAATGTATCGGTAGTTTGCAGTTGAATAGTAGCAGTGCCGCTTGCTCCGTTAGAATAAACACCAGTGATTGTGTAAAAAGCTTTTAAGAAGCTATAATCACCTTGAGCGTTAGCTATAACTGATGCTTGCAATGGAACACCATAGTAATCCGTACCAAATACTGTAAACGTAACGTTGGCACCAATGTTATTTGTCAAAACAGATAACTGAGGAACACGTGGCCAATCACACTGAACAATAACGTTTCCGTTACCGCCAATTGCAGAAGATGTCACATATCCATCAGCTGATAAAGTCAAATACCCTGCTCCTGTAACTGAAACAGGTGCACTGTAGCCGACAATGTTTCCAGCACCACTTGGTCCTCTAGGGATAATGTTGTAGGTCCCTATTGATGACAAAAGAAGCCCTTGTCCCCACTGTTGATAAGAATAGGGAGTAAGACGAGAGTTTGGACCTGTTCCAGATACAATGGTACGTGTAAGCACAGGGCCTACACGTACACCATCATCAAATTCCGTGCCCAAAGGAAAATTTGAATTTGTTAAATATGCATTAAATGCCATTTTAGTTTCTCCTTATTGAGCAGATGAACCTTGAACACCAAACACAGCGCGCCAGTTAGAACATCCAAAACTGTAACGTTCAACCGCCCGGATTGTGGTGTTATCCGTTAAGGGGTCCATAATAAAGTCTATATCAAGGTTACTGCGTTGATACATTTTAAATCCTTGAGTTTCCGACGTAGTCAGAAACCAGTTATATGGATTGGTTAGGAAGGGGTTGACAATCATGCCACCTGGTAAATACTTACCATGAGAAATTGCATTGATGTCGTTGTTACCAGTTCCTGTTCTAAACGCAGAATTTAAAATGCGACTTGCTTGGAATTGCAAACGAGAAGGTACCAATAATGCCTGTGGATCAAGGTTGATGTTCAAACCAGCTTGGTTTAACCACTGTTTAATGATAGTAATTGCTTCTTCAATCGCTGATTCTGTTAAACCAACTTGGTTATCAAATGTGTTAGCCAATGTGCCTGTAGCAATAGGCTGCTCTGTAGAACACAAAGGTTGTCCATTTGAAACTTGAGATTGTTGATTGAATGCGTTGTTAAATTGGTACATTGCATTTATATTGCGCAAAGTTGATAAAGAATTACGCAATTGAAGTGCAATCTGAGGAAATTCGGACTCATAAAGGTTATCTTCTATCATCCCCCTTGACAATTGCACCCCAATGCCGTAAAATTGATGAAAATAACTAGTTGTGTATGCCTGTTGAACATTTCCCATCGCTACAGGAGCACCGTCCTGCTTTAATTGTCCAAGTCCCAAGCCTTCCATTTCGACTTCATACTCAACCGCTTTATCGGATTTAAGTACTTTGTAAACAGATTTAAAAAGTTCCGGATATGTATTCCAATCTCCAAAAACTGCTGCTAATCCGGGCCTCAGCTCGGAAGGTATATTACTGCGAGTAACTAATGCCATTTATATATCTCCTCTATACTAGAGTTCTCATTACTCGGAAGTAATGGTTGTTAATTAATACTTGAACGTTGTTATATAGTTGGCCTGAAACGTTTCTCGAATCAGCGCTCAAAGAGTCGATATAACAATTAAACAAAAATGCGTATGTAGAAGGTGTGTTCGCCACAATCGCTGGAACCGCATCAACAACACCGGTTGTGCGCGTTGCACTATCAATGTTAATGCTGACGTAAGACTGACCAGTGTTTGTGTTTCCAGCTACAATGCCGCTACCTGGAGATGTTTCTTGATACGTTACATAAGCGTATTTTCCACAAGAATCCTGTGTAGCCCCCACATTCCCAGTTACCTGAGCGTTATAAAGAACAGTTGGATCAATAATGACATCAGCAACAGCTGGTGCATCTCCGAGTGTTAATGTGTTAGCTGGCCAAAATGGACGACCAGGACTTGCTGGATCTACCGGACTTACAGCCGTTGGCACTATATATTGACATCCGTTAAAAATTCCAATTGCTGGTGAATCTGCATAATTTGCAATTGTTTGACCTGCGATAGGCGCAGTTGCTATATCAAAAAGATTTCTAAGATATCCATTTGCATCTATGTAGACGGGATCGCCTTTAAAAATGTTTTGACCATATCCAGACTCAATTAAGTAAGTAGCCATTTGGCCATTCCATGAGGAATTGCTCTGCGTTTCAATCGCCTGTAATCCCCACGGTTTATTTTGCCCATAAGACATAATAATTCCCTCAAAAAATAATAAGTTAAGTTGTGTGTTTTCAAGGATTGAACGCCAAGATGGCGCTGCAGCTTACATACCTTTGTGTAAGCTGGAGGACATATAAAAAAAGATACAAGGCAATGCCAGGATATTTAAATACCTATGTCCATAATATTTAAATATTTAGTCAATAGACCACAAATATTACTTAACTAATATTATAAGTATACTTATTTTTATTTGTCAACATTAATTACGTCCATGTCGCCAAAATTGTCCTAATGGTCCTCGGTAAGATTTATCTTCCAAGATCATGTGCTTAGACATTTCTTCATGGCGTCTGTTATTTTTTAAGAATTCTTCGTTTTCTGCATCATCTAGATATTTTGGGCGTTTCATAAGGATTTGTCCGCCTTTGCGAACATAATCATTGTTAAAATCTTCACGCTTTCCAAAAAGATCTGTGACATAACGCTGTGATAATTCTGGGTGTTCGCTTTTTTTAACCGGTTCATATCCACGCTCACATGCATTATCTACAGACTCTTGCCAAGGCATATTGGCAGTCATATAAGGCACAAAAGCATATACATGATCAGGATCGCTCTCACGCACAGATTTAGGCACATTAAATCGACTGCCTTGAAAAAAACTAATAGATTGACGTTTTTCTGCATCTCTTTCGCTTCCTTTTTTAGGAAGAGGTCTAGTTGGGCGCTTAAAAGTTATAGATTCAAAAGCAGCTTGATCGTTAGCGGCTGTGTTGGTGTTTTCACTCATTTTTTTATCCTTTTCCTACATTCTCACGCTAAATCTTGGGTCATGGGCTTGACGGCTATAAAATGCCTTCTTTTCCGCATATTTTTTAATTGCTTCTTCGCTTGATAAGTAGCTTCCATTACCGCTTGGGTGAGGAATTTGCAGATTGCGTGCAATCCTATATTCAGCAGGAGTCAGTGTCATGACAGGTTTAGAGTTTGATGATTTAACAGCGTACTGGTCAGCCATTGATGCCCCAGCTCTATTAACGCCACCTACTTTAGAAGCAGGACGTGATTGTTGTTGCATAGCAGGTTCCTCTATATCTTGGGGGGATGTTTGATTTAAGCCATATTGAGCGTTCATGTATTTTTCTAAAGATTCATAATAAGCATCGGTGCCAATCAAATCGGATTGGTTGTTAAACTTAAGACGCTTATTAAGATCTCGAGCCGCTTCATTTATTTCAGCCCACAACTCTTGATCAAATGAAGAAGAATTCTGATCAGCCCAGGGATTTCTTTCTAAGAAATTAAGGGTTGCTTCTGGAATATCCTCAACTTGTGTAGAATACGATTGAGCATAAGGAGATTGTTGATACTCGTGATCTTCAAAATCTGTATCTACAGATTCCGTATAAGCGGGTGCTTTTTGTTGCTGTTGATATTGATTTTTGTATAAACCAAACGTTGCTTGCTCGCTCTTTACGCGCGCCAGCTCTTGTTGAAGGTGAATTTCTTTATCAATGTCACCATCTTCTTTAGCAGCGCGCAACTGATGAACAATTCCTTGCTCTTGAGCGCTAAGACTAGAATTATACAGTTTTTCATTAATTGAATTTTTTGACTGTAACTCTTTTTCGCGTAACGCTATGATTCTATCTTTTTCAGCCAACTGCGCTTGAAGCGCTTTATTAGAGTTTGTTAAATGACTAATACGTTCTTTAAAAGGATTTTTGTTCTTTTGACGCTGTTTATCGAGATTCTGCTTATACGTTAACCCTTCTTCTGTTTTATTGCTTAAAGCAGCAACTTTTGCATTTTCAGGGTCGTTTCGAGGATCACTTTCAGAAGTGGCTGCTTCTGCACTTCCATCGTCATCAATCTCTACAGAAACGTTTTCACCAGATTCTACAGTTGGTTCGTTAAAACTTAAGAGGTTTTCTGACTCATTCATATTTGCCAGCCTTTCCTTGAGTTAATAAATAGTTCAAATCATCAGGATTAACGGCGGCCAATATGCGATCGTCGTTAATGATGTAACAGTTAAGATTTGGGATATAGCAGTCTTCTCTTTCGTATTTGGAATACCAAACCCATGTTCCTACAGGCACCTGATACGCCTCACCAATTTGAGTAAATGCTAAGGGTCCATGCTTTAAGACTAGACCTATGTTAAAAGCCGCCATTTCGCGTTCTAACACTGAATCTGGAATGGTTAAGCCACCGGGGTTTGCAATACGTTTTGGACTTCTGATTAAAACACGAAATGCTTTTATTTCTGGATCTACACCAATCTGTTCACGACAAAAACTTTTTTCTTTATCCATGAGCAGAATCTCCATCCGCAGATACGCCCTTTTTGAAGTTTGCGTAAATTGCATCAAGCTTTGAAACTACTTCGCGAAACGCTGTAATAATTCCAACCGCTCGCTCGTAAGGAATGTCTTTAGATAAAGTTCCCGTAAGAATTGTGTTTTCCCACAGCTTAAGAGAGCTTGATAAAGTATTTTTTAAGTATTCGGAAAAGTCTTTTGAATCCATGTTCCACCATATGAATTGTTGTATTATTCATAAAGTATAACTTAATTAATTGCTTTGTCTATATTTGTGAATACTTAACTATACTTATTTAGTTTTATTTGAGATAATAAATATGTCCAATGCCCCACCGCATTGGACAATTACTTACATGTATTTATCTTTGTCTTGCCATTTAGAGGAAGTAATTCCACTTTTTGGTGTAACACCATGACGAAGTTTTCCTACACCGCCATGAGCCATTCTTGGAAGACCCGCTTCTTTTCTTTGGCTTCTTTCTTTTGCTCCATATACGGATTTTTCTTTTTTGCCCGCCATCATTCGTCCCATATTCTGAAAATTATGACGCGTCTGTACATTTTCTTTAACGCGTTTTCCAGAACCTATCTTAAGGCTTCCTATATGACCGCCAACTGACTTACATGGAGCTTTTCCACCTTTTTTCATTGCAGGCGCTGGCATAGGTGCGTATGTTTGAGCGCGAGCTGGCATACGATTGCGTCCTCTTTGCATCGGACGTTGAGGCATTCCCTCCTGCGGCATCACAGCTGGATACATCATATTTGGAGCGCCTCTTCCATAAGCCATTCCACCATTAGCCATTTTATTGTCTTTACGAGCAGACTCTTTCAAATAACGGCCAGCCGGCTTAATTACTTCTTTGTTAATATCATGACCAATTTCTCTAGCCATATTCTTAGCTGTAGCAGCAGCTTTACGCGTTGGATGCGCTACATGCTCTTGAAATCCAGCTCTTGAAGGGTTTTTGATTTTTTCGTTAAATCCACGACGAGATTTATCAATTACATCTGTCTTTATTTTACGACCAATGCTTTCAAATCCTTCTTTTTCTTTGCGACCAAAATCTTTAAATCCTTCACGTGTTTTACGTGCAGCATTTGAAATATCATGACGCATTGCATGCCCTAATTTTTTTAATGCACCACCTGTTGCAAATTTAGGAATAGATCCCCCTGTTGCTCGTTTAATAGGGGTCTGATTGGTCATGCGACCATTCCCACATAGGCCTAATTTTGAAGCTACTTCTCGGCGATATTCGCCGTGCTCTATTTTATCGATACTCATTTTTAATCCTTATAAGTTTAGTTTAAGTAAAAGTCATGACAATTACAGTATACATAAAGATTAATACTTAAGGAATATTTATGTTGACAAACCTAAAGGTGACGCATTAGTTTTTGCTAAGTGGCTGAGTTTCTCTTGCTCTAACTTTCCTTGATCGCGCGTTATCTCATTAGTTAAACGTTGGCTTTTTTCCATAAGATCTGCTGCTAACTTTGTCTGATCAAGATCTAATCGACTTTGATCAATGCTAATTTTATTCTCTGTCTCAGCGCTTTTAATTTGATCTTCTATTTGAGATTTTGAAAACTTAATTTGTAATTCAGCTTCTTTTAAAGGTAGTTCTGCATCAAACTTATATTTATCAAGTTCTAATTTTTGTTGCTCTAACATCAATTGAAGTTTTTTGTTTTCAGCTTCAAGTTGTGCTCTCATTTCAATAACGCGAACTTCTTCCATAGAAGCTTGCGCTTCAGTTAATGCTGCCTGAGCTTGTACTGTCATTGGATCAGGGGCTGCTTGTTGCTGCTGCTGTTGTTGCATTGCCATTTGCGCTGCTGCAACAGATATTTGGTTTTGAACATCCATTGGAACTTCAGCTGGATCCTCTGGCATATGCATGCCTGTAATAGCTTGGAAGTTAATAAGTAATTTCAGTGCCTCATGTTCTCGTATATGCGCTTGTATGGCCGCCATAATCTCAGGGTCTTGTTGAGCGCTTGGATTGTTAAGGAGGGCGCCATGCCCCATAATATGCGCATCTTGCTCCTGCTCAATACCAGCAACCACCGGAATCTTATTTAAGAAATTTTGGTTCTCTGTCACAAGATCTAAAGGAACAGGCTCTTCTTCTTCCTCTTCATCTGGCAATAGTTTAGATATCTCTTCAGGGCTTATTCCAAGATTTTTATAAAATAGCTCGTTGGCATATTTTAAATCATGTATATCGGGATCTTGACGAGCATTGTTAAGAATGACTTCTGCTCGCATAAAACGATACATAGAATTTTGAAGAGACGGATCATTTGACGGAACAATTTGTACATGTTCCTCAAAATCAGAACGCATAATAACATGTTTGCCACCTGGGACTAAAAATGGATAAGGCTGACCTTCTGGTAACCATTCTGCAAAACGATCTTTAAATAACCCTAACATCAGTTCAAAAGATTTGTGATACCCTTGAATTACAAAGTTTGGCACACGTTGATAATTCTCAAGCATTGCCAATACCGATGCAGCAGGTGCTCGAGGAGCCATTTCTGAAATAGCATCATTAATAATTGCTGAAGGTTTTCTAATGTTATCTTCTATTTGATTTTTTAAATCATTTAATGCACCACTAGGCTCTTTATAAGGAAGCGGCATAATAGCCTGATCTAGGGAAATTCCACCCGTTTGCAATTTAACAAACTGACCAGGAGCTGGTCTAATATCATTCTCCTCTAATGTTAAACCAGCAGCATACACACCACCTGGGAAATTAGAGTACATACCAGCCATAATCAGCTGACGCATGATAGTAGAAGCGGTTTGAGCTGATTGTGCTGCATATTGGTTTAAGCCATACCCCTCACCATCAAGAGCAGGCAGTAATGACCAATTAATAAAATACTCACGGTTTTTCTTGAGATAGTCTTCTTTTTTCCAATTTCGTTGAATACGCAAAATTTTAGCAGAGTGAGCATCTAAAGTAATAATGTAAGGCAGAGGAATCTCTATATCTTTAGCAGAGGGATCTTCTTTGATTCTGTACTCCACATGACATTCATAAATCTCATAAAAATCTGGAGTATTTCCACCACCACTGCGCTCATACCCAATAATATCATCCAATTCCTCTTGAATTACATTATCGGTCCCATCTAAAGAAGTGGGCATAATTTCAATGTCACGATACTCTCTAAGAATCTTGCGAAGTTCAAACTCCCTTTTATCCATGCGATGAACTTGAGTTTTACGCGATGCGCACAAATGTGAAGAAAGATCTCTGTTTACAATGAAATCTTCAGGCTTGATCATCCTGTGAGTCGGTCTACCCAACACTGGATCAATAAATACTTTGCTATAAATAGAATCGAATATAGACCATGCAACTGTTCTTTTGAGTTCCTTTTCAAACCCTTTATCAATTTGATACAAGAAGAAATTAAAGAACGCAGTAATTCTGTAGGAAAGATTTTTTAATTTTTCATCTTCTTCTCCCAAAATAACTGCATCAACTGCTCCTTTGGATGGAAAAATAGCCCCCATAACAGTTGCTATATAATGCAGCCATGTCTCAAACAAAGCTGTAGAGTTTGCCTCTGGTATACCATCAGCGTTTTCAGCACCAGATGTGGCAGACTTAATTCCCAAAAGATTAATAAGATTAGCAATGTTTTGAAAATACGGCGCTTGGCTTTCTTTATCTTCTTCAATAGACTGCCTTAAAGAATTTCCAATCTGTAACAAAACAGATTCATCCAAAATCTCTGCTAAGTTTTGATCATGGTCATCTTCATCTAAAGTTCGTTGAACTGGATAGGAATCCCCATCAATAGCAATAGAGCCATCAGGAAACTTTTTAATACCATTCTCTTCAAGACCTTCCTCAGGAACGTCATCAGCACTAAATCCTTTAGCTTGATAGTTCTCATCGTAGTCAGAAGCTTCTTGTTCTTCGGTATTTTGATTACCCTCTTCTAACTCCGATTTGTTTTTCATCACTATCCATCCATTTACATGCCTCTAGGGCCTTGAAAATTGTTGACCCTAAAATTCTTAAAGTTATAGGGCTGTACTTCAGGAATATGATCGCCGCGATTAAATAGTTCACCAAGTTCTCGCAAGTAAATAAACGCCTGAGACATACTGTCTATTGTATCATTACTTTTTGAATTCGGAAACAATTCGCAATCTTCAAGTAATAACTTACCGTATTCTTCAACAATATTTGAGTCTGGTTTTGTAGGAAGCCAAACAAGACCTGATTCAATAACTGAAGCAATACGTCTGGCTCTGGCTTCTTTATCTCCATATCGCCGTGGATAAAAATGATGAATAGGTAAATTCATTCGACTTAACTCTTGAGCTAAGCTAAATCCATTTACTTGTGATTCTATAAGGATTTTGTCGACTGATTTTGAAGTGTCCCCGTAAGAAAGAGGACTGTCTAAATTAGTATCAAGATAATTATTAGCTAGTCTTAAAGCCATTTCACGTAATTCTGGGTATTCAACTTGTCCCTTATATACGGACAACAGCATCAAATTATTGTGGCCTTTTAGATCTTTAAATAAACCCCATGTTGTACAAGCGCTATAACAAATACCTTCTTTGTAATTTTGATCACCAGGACGTTTACCAACCAATGCTGTATCCCAGCTTTGCAAGATATAATTAAAGGAAGGATATTTGAGATCTTCCCAATACTTAAACCACTCTGTTTTAAGAATTCCTCCGCCTGCTGGTGAAGGACGTTGTTGCATTTGCCCTGCTTCGCGATAGGAATCATTACGAAAGTCTTTTTGAACAATTTCTTTGTAACGTTCTTCAGAGATTCCTTGAGGCCACAATAAGTCCCCTTCTTTTTCTCTGGGGTCTTCCCATACCTCTCCATCAGTCATAGGCAAAGGGATAGTCATGCATTTATACGATGTTTCGTATTTCATCGGCAGACGCAAATGAATCCATCTGTCATCATTTTTGCTTAAGATGTTTCCACTTACATCACGTTCATGCACACGTTGTTGAATGACTAATCTTCTAAATTGATCGATGGTTCCTGCATACCTTGTTGACATAACAAAGTCGTGCCAATCATTAGTTCCTTCTCGAATTAAAGCTGATTCTGCTTCCAAAACATTGTTAGGGTCATCACATATCTCAAAATGTCCACCAAATCCAGTATTTGACCCACCAACTGATGAAGCAATACGATATCCGCCTTTAGTATTATCAAATCTAAGTTTGTTATTAACATCTGCCATTAATTGGACAGAGCTACCCCAAAGAGATTGATACCAATCTGATTGAATAAGACGACGACATTTAATGCTATCTCGAATAGAGAGAGAGCTTGCATATGCTGAGTACAAAAAACTTAAATGAGGATCGTTAGCCCATATCCACGCAGTAAATGCTACACAACATATATTTGATTTACCTATGCGAGGTGGGCAATTAATAATTAACCTTGTGATCTCAAGGTAATAAAGCGCTTCTAAATGCTCACAGATAGCCTCAGCATGCCAACCCGGTATAAATTGCTGTCCAGGCTCTATAATCGGCCATGCACGCTCTAAAAAGTAATAGAAAGAGTTTTCACATAAAGCTTTTTCTTCTAGCTGTTCATCTGTTAATCTATCACCAAGTAATGCATCAATACGTGCATCAAGATTATTTATTGTTTTAAATATAACTTTATTCATTCTGCTATATTAGCAGTAATTTTAATTATTAATAAGTAAATGGTGATGCGTTTATTAAAAAAGGGAAATAATTAATGAGTGATAAAAAATATATATCTGAATTTCTAAAAAATATTCATCCTTCGCACATAAATAATTTAAATCATTCTATCAATATTATTTTGGATTTGGATAACAAAAACGATAAATTTGTATCTACACGCTCTTCAGTTGTTAGATTGTTTTGCACGGCCGAATATGGATTTCGAGGGTTAATGGATCAATTAATCAATGATCACAAAAAAGGAAGTAAAATTTCCGATAAAGAGATATCTAATCTTGCAGAAGAAATACATATTATCATGAAAAGAGTGCAAAATGTTTTAGATGATGTCAGTAATATATTAAAGAAATAGAATTACACATGAATGATAAGCAAAAGTCAGAATTTATTAAAAACGAATTAAATGAATTAATAGAGAAATTGATTAGGTCTAGTTTTGATTTTTCATATACGGAAGAAGATATGCAAACAGAATGGTTTTTTAAACTGGCGCTTAAAAAGATATCCATGATAGAAATCGAACTTGAAGGGATAAAATCAAGTTGCATTGAGCGATATAAAAAAATAGGAATACAAAATGAGTGATGAAGGATTGATTATTAAAGACTACAAATATCCCAAAATTTGGGTAAGCGAATTAAAGGATATTCAAAAAACATTAAGGTTTTACTGTCTTGAAATGACAGATGTTATTGATAGTGCCCCCAAAAAAAGAGGTGACATAATTAAAAACAAAGATAAATTATCCGCCGAACAAAAGTTAGATACTCTAAAAAAATTTATAAATGAGTACATGTGGTCAGGTGACGGATCGTGCTTACATCAAAGAATGGAATCTATATTGCTGCGTATGGAGGAAGAAAATGAATAATGATGTCGGTGACATATTAAAGAAAACACACTCAAGTAAATAAAATAGGGCCGCTTATACAGCGGCCCTATAAGACTTTACTACTACCGATAGTAACAAAACAAAGAAAGAAGATCTCAAACCTTTTTCATGTTAATTATGACATTATTTGTATTGGTAAGCAATAATAGAATCGTTTATATACAAAGCCTTTAAATACTCTGCTACTGTTTCATCACTCATCCTCGATTACCCATTTCTTGTGTCAACGCTATAAATTCATCCTGTAATCGTTCATATAGTATTTCATATTCATTTATGATTTGGGCATATATTGATAAGGTCTTAAATAAATCCTTATGCGCTATAGAATCTAGCGCTTGCGCTTTCAGCTGTATGATTTTTTCAATGCTCACTATAGAATCACTTTTATCACTCATCATCTTCACCTTTTTCTTCCAATCCTGATTTTTTCATCGTCTCTCGTATCTTATCTTTAATAAAGTCTGGGAAAATAGTATCTTCAAAAACTTGCTGAGTTATATCGTAATAAGGAATGCCATCTGATTTTTCTACATATTCATGGTAAATATCTTCATAATCTGCAACCAATTCCCATTTACCTTCTTGGTATTCCTCCATAGACTTTTGCAAAAACATATAAGGAAAAGGATGATAACAATACGTTTCAGAAAGTTCCATTCCATTTTTAATGAACCATGGCTTAGGAGCTTCAAAATATTCTTTAGTTATTGGATTTATGGCTTTGTAATATATTCCCATTTGTTTCCCTTTCATATTCCTCTAAAGATATATCTTCACCTACCATTGTCATTTTCTTCCCATCACACATTATCCATTCACCCATAGCGTATGTTGTTTCTTCATGCGAAAATGGCTTCATAACAGGACAATCTTTTATTGAGCCTTCCAAATAATATGCACCATTATAATATATAGGGGGATATTGCCACTTGCCGTCTACCCAATAAAGATTATCTTGTCTTTCAAACATAAAAAAATTATGTGGAAACATTTCTCCATCACTCATCATTAAAGATCATATCAAGAACTTCTTTAAGATGATCCATTCTTTTTTTAACAAATTCAGCAATTTTTGATTCCTGTTCTAATTCCCGATAGTATGCTTCTAATAATTCTTTTGAAGGCTCAAAGTAAGGCATTGGTTCAAAAGCATAATGGTCAGGAATATCAGGTTGTATTTCTTCATCGCTCATCTGTTTCCTATTCTCCAATCATTGCTTTATCATTCATCATCACAGATTCTGATCACTCCAAATTCAGCTGGCAGTCGCATTATAAATTCAGGAAAATTCGCTATTAGCACATCAAGATATTTATCAACATCGTTATGATAAATCTTTTCATAATGCGCTTTTGCTTTCAAAAACACTTCTCCTTTTTTCTTCAGGTATGAAGACTGCTTCTGAAACCATCTTTTTTTAGGATAAGTAATCCAATTAGGAATATCAGATTGTATTTTTATTTCTTCATCACTCATATTCTTCACCAAAAAAAAGTTTTTCAAAAAATTCTACATTATCATTATAATCTTTTGTTAATAATGACCTGGCATTGTCAGCTATTTCTGCCTTGTTTTTTCCTTTTATCTCCCCAGCTTTAGCTGAGGCAACTATAACTGTAATCATAAGGTCACTTAATAAAGCAAAGGTCTCGCCAACCGAAATCGTCTCATCCTTCAAAAGATCAACAATTTTGTTTTGGATTTTTAAATAATTTTCGCATTTTTCTTCGTCCGTCATTTAAACCTTACTTTTTTGATATACAAGAATAAAAGCTTAGCCCAACAACAGTTTGTTTTGAATAGCTTATTATTTTTTGTTAGCCAATTCATGAGCCTTTTCACTGACCGCTTTCCAAAAGTGACGCACATCCAATGAATCAATGGGGGCTGGATTCTTATTCACCGCATAGTGTTCCCATACACGCTTTATGATAGGATCTTCTTCAGCTAATAACTCAGCAGCTGTTTTGAATATAGAATTGTTATTTGTTTGCGTCATTTTTATCCAGCCCATAAAATTTGTCTTTAAAATCTAAAAACTGTTCTTTTGCTTTTTCATCTTCATAAAAGTTAAAAAAGAGTCCATGTTTTAGGGATTGTTCAAGCACATCCAACTCATGCTTAATCGCTAAATCAACCCGACACATAGCCCCCACATCAAGCGCCCCTTTCTCAAGGCCGCTTAAACAAAGATTAAGCTCTCTATCAACAGGAGTGACAAAAGGAAAGTAATGATGTGGCTTTTTTTGAAATTCAGGATCGCCTAAGTTGATATGAATTCTTGGTTGCAATTTATACAAGAGAGAATTTAAAAACCGCACAATCTTTTTGACAATTTTTGATTTGAGATTCACCCTAAATCATCTCCAATGCTTTCATGTATTCATCAATCAATTCCTGGTGTTGTGAAAACTCACCATTCTTAAGCTTCCTCAGGCGAACTATCTCTTTAATGATAGAAATATCAAACCCGTCTTGTTTTGCTTGCATAAGCACTGTTTTAGCTTCATCTGCTAATACTTCCTTATGCTCGTTGATACTTTCTAGTCCGTTGATAATGTCTGTTAATTTTTTCTTATCTACCATGTCTACTCTCCCTTAATATTAGCCATAGCACGATCAGCCCGCTTGCGACGATGAGCTAATATCTTTTCACCTTGCTCACGTGAATCAATATCTAAATCTTCATTTACAATAAAACGGTAATTATATTCAGCTATTTCAAAAAATTCTTCTAACTCAGAACCATTTAAAAAACCCTCTCCAGGCCTACAACGACTAGCTTTATCTTTATCAAAAATTATATCGCCAGCTAATTCACAAGCTAACTTTAGAGCTTCCAAACGAACAAAAATGTTTTCATCACATGCAGTATCTTTACTATTTACAGACTTCATCTATTTGCCAAAAAAAGTATAATGATTGATTTTTACTTAATAAAAACTTTAAGTCAATAATTATCGTATTCTGTATTATTTTGAATCAAGGCATAATCAGGTGTTGGCGGCAGATCATAATAAAGATTAAGCAGAGAGCGAAGCACAGATAGAGTAGCTTCGCTTTTCTCATCGTCGTATATCTTGATTAAGATTCGTATAGCCATCAGTAATTCATGCTTTTTCATTTTCATACCTAGATAACCTTAATGTTTTGTTGCTGTGCGTGAATTGATAAATTGAGATTGAATGTCGCCTAAAAGATCGTCGAAAGCTTCCCTTATTTCTTGCGCTTCAACAACTCCACCACTGGATTCAAGCAACATTCTATAAGCAGCAGCCACAATGATTGCCAAATCCCAACCCGTAATCTTATCTCCTTCCCCTAAACTTTCAATCAAACAGCCTTCTTCACTTCTTGTTGTGATCAAAAATTGCGTAAGGGGAGTCTTCTCTTTTTCTTTCATCACGATCCTTCAATGTTATATTGTTCTTAATTTTAAAAATTCGAGCAAGCTATTATTTTCCAGCTGTCGTCAAACGTTGTTCAATAGCCGCTAGCTTCTCTTCCATTACAGCCAACTGCATAAATTCACGTTTAACACTCAAGCACCTCAAGTAATTATTAGCAGCCTCTGGTGATATTTCCCCTTCTGCCATATGCCCTATTACCTTATCCATTGACTCAGATAGCTCAGCAGCTGTTGATGTGCGTATCTTCCCTATAGCTTCTAAACCATGCTCTGCAATGCCAGGCATCAAATATTTGAAAAGAATACTAATTGCCTGAAGCTCTCCTTCTGATGACTTAGTCAAAAGTTTCTCTATTGTTTGCTCAAACTTCTTAAAGTTCTCTGGATTTTCTAAAATGATTGAGTCAAGCATCTTCTTGAATGGATTCCTCACATTCCTTGTGGCTTTGTGTCCAGGCAAGAACTTACCCTTTTCATCACGTTGAGGACCCTCAGGAACTGACACCGCTTCATCCAACAAAACGGGTTCTTTTACTTGGGTTTGATAAGATTCTGTCCAGACAGCTTCTTTAAGTTTCTTTTTTTCTTTCCATTTAGCCATATACAGACGTTGCTTTTCCTTTTTGATTGCTTCTTCTTTGGTTGTAATTTTTTTATTTGTACTTCCCTTTGGTCTACCCATTTTAAATCCTTAATTTTTTTTATTTTCTTTTTATTTAAAAATAAATTAATATAAAAAGCAATATAATAAACGTTTAAGTAGTGATGGCAATTTTTTCTAAAAAATCTTTGGTTGATGATCTTCCCACTCATGAAGAGTTGGTAGAGCAGATTATTGAGCACATGAAAGCAAACAATCCGAAGTGGAAATGCTTTGTCTTTCCCAAGCAACAACATTTACATGATCTTTTATTAATTCGTACTTTCAAAAAAAAGGTAAGCAGGTCTCTTAACCTTGCCTCTCCTAACCCTATTTCTCATGAAAAGGAAGAATACTTACAGGTTGTCTTACCAATTACTATAGATATTGAAAATATCATTGATGATGAGGCACTGATCGAAAACTTTAAAGACTGGGCGTATGCGCCACTTATCGTTAAAGACCTTAGAGACTTTATACGAAGATTTACACAAATAGAAAAGGAGAATGCTTAACGTGGGGAGGTAAATCCCCTCTTTAAAATATCTTTATTCATTCAACCTTTTCTATTAATCCCTCAATAAGTTTATTTAACGTTTCTTCAACGTCATTAAGCCTACGCTCTAATCCCGGTATCTTTACCACAAGCTCTTGCACCTGAGATTCAGTTATTGTTTTCCCTCCATATGTTGGAGAAATTGATTCAGGTGCATTTTTTGAATCTTTGCGCAAGATTTTAACTTTATCTAAAAAACTCATTACCCTTCTCCAGAACCATCTTCGTCGCCAGAACCATCTCCAGAGCCATCGCCATAACCATTGCCTAAGCCTAAGCCATAACCATTGCCTAAGCCTGAGCCATCGCCATAGCCATAACCATAACCATAGCCTGAGCCATAACCATCTCCAGAGCCATGGCCATAGCCTGAGCCATCGCCTAAGCCTGAGCCAGAGCCATAACCATCTCCAGAGCCATGGCCATAGCCTGAGCCATCGCCTAAGCCTGAGCCATCGCCATAGCCATAACCATAGCCTGAGCCAGAGCCATAACCAGATCCACAGCCAACGCCATAGCCCGAGCCATCGCCCGAGCCTGAGCCACCGCCACTGGC
>OFJB01000246.1_pt1 | contig 29079 bp, 27 predicted proteins | sample 1775081 | NCBI WGS metagenome assembly OFJB01 (sample SAMN08195771, study PRJEB24354) | sludge metagenome | isolation source: initial sludge from phenol fed wastewater aerobic bioreactor | place: India: Nagpur | collected 2016-06-05
GACGACACCAGGCTTGCTGCTGCCGGCATCGGCCTGGAGACGGCCAGCCCCGGGACGCTTCGCCAGAAGCTACGCCTAAATGGCTTGGTCCAGCCCAATCAGGAAAACGTGGTCCAGGTAACCCCGCGCTTTCCCGGCATCGTCCGGGAGATCCGCAAGCGGATCGGCGACAAGGTGGCCAAGGGCGACGTTCTCGCGGTCGTCGAAAGCAACCAGAGCCTCACCACCTACGACATGAAGGCGCCGATCTCCGGCACGGTGGTGGACCGGCAAGTCGGGCTTGGCGAATACGCCTCCGAACAGAAGCCGGCTTTCGTGGTGGCCGACCTTTCGACTCTATGGGTGGATCTCTCCGTCTATCGCCGCGATTTTCCACGGGTGCGTGCCGGCGATAAGGTCGCCATCGATCCGGAGGACGGTGGGCAGGTCATCGACGGCCGAGTGGCTTATGTCTCGCCCATCGGATCAGCCGACACCCAGACCGCGCTGGCGCGGGCGGTCATTCCCAACGACGGCATGCGGCTGCGGCCCGGCCTGTTCGCCGTGGGCACCATCACCCTGACTGAGAAGCCGGTGGATCTCGCGGTCCGAACCAGCGCGCTTCAGACCATCGACAACCGCACCGTCGTGTTCGTGCGCGACGGTGACGCGTTCGCCCCCCGCGATGTGGAGATCGGTGATCGCGATGCGGAATGGGCCGAGGTGCTGTTCGGGCTCATGCCCGGTGATGTCTACGCCGCGCGAAACAGCTTCGTGGTGAAGGCGGAACTCGCCAAAGGGAGCGCTAGCCATGAGCACTGAGGCGTCCCCCGGCGCGATGGACGACGGCCTGCGGCTCGTCACTGCCTTCATTCATCCTCATCTTGAAGGGCGCGTGGTGCGAGCCCTGCACGAGCTACCTGAATTCCCGGGATTTACCTTCACCGAAGCGCGCGGCCAAGGTCGCGGCCGCGGTGCCGGCGGCACCTATGTGGCGAGCGAATACGACCTCACCTACCAGCGCCATCTCCAGTTGCAGATCGTCTGCCGTGCCGGCGTCGTGGAGGCAGTGATCTCGACCCTCACGCGCGCTGGGTGGACCGGACACCGCGGTGACGGAGTGGTTTTCGTTACGCCGGTGGAGCGCTTCGCCCGCATCCGTGAGGCAGGCAAAGCTCAGGCTCAGGAGGGGGCGCGATGATCGACGCCATCCTCGCCTTCTCCATCCGCCAGCGTTGGCTGGTGGTCATGTTCTGCCTCGCCATCGGCGCCTTCGGGGCCTGGAACTTCACGCGCCTCCCCATCGACGCGGTGCCCGACATCACCAACGTGCAGGTGCAGATCAACACCTCGGCGCCCGGCTTCTCGCCGCTGGAGACCGAGCAGCGCATCACCTTTCCCATCGAGACCTCCATGGGCGGCCTGCCCGGCCTGCAATACACCCGCTCGCTGTCCCGCTATGGCCTCAGCCAGGTGACGGTCGTGTTCCGCGATGGCACCGACATCTACTTCGCCCGCCAGTTGGTGAACGAGCGCATCCAGCAGGCGAAGGACCAGCTTCCGCTGGGGGTGGAGACCGCCATGGGGCCGGTGTCCACGGGCCTTGGCGAGATCTACATGTACACGGTGGAGGCCAGGGACGGGGCGAAGAAGCCTGACGGCCAGCCCTTCAGCCCCACCGACCTACGCACCATCCAGGACTGGATCATCAAGCCGCAGTTGCGCACCGTGCCGGGGGTGGTGGAGGTGAACACCATCGGAGGTTTCGAGCGGCAGTTCCATGTGCTGCCCGATCCGGCGCGGTTGATGGCCAATCGCATTTCGTTCCGCGAGGTGATGACGGCGCTGGCCGCCAACAACGCCAACGTGGGCGCCGGCTATATCGAGCGCAACGGCGAGCAGTATCTGGTGCGCACGCCGGGCCAGGTGGCGGACGCCGCCGAGATCCGCGAGATCGTCATCGGCAGCCGGGGCGGCACGCCGCTGCGGATAGGCGATATTGCCGAGGTGCGCGAGGGGCGTGAGCTGCGCACCGGCGCGGCGACCCTGAACGGAGAAGAGGTGGTGCTGGGCACCACCATGCTCCTCATCGGCGAGAACAGTCGCACCGTGGCCCAGCGTGTCGCCGCGCGATTGGAGGAGATTTCCCGCTCGCTGCCGGAAGGCGTCATCGCCCGTGCCGTCTACGACCGCTCACACCTGGTGGAAGCCACCATCGCCACGGTGGAGAAGAACCTTCTGGAAGGCGCGCTGCTGGTGGTGGTGGTGCTGTTCGTGCTGCTCGGCAATTTCCGCGCGGCGCTGGTGACGGCCTTCGTCATTCCGCTCGCCATGCTCTTCACCATCACCGGCATGGTGGAGAACCGTGTCAGCGCCAACCTCATGAGCCTTGGTGCCATCGACTTCGGAATCATCATCGACGGGGCGGTCATCATCGTCGAGAACTGCCTACGCCTGCTGGCGGAAGAGCAGCATCGGCGCGGCCGGCTCCTGACCCGCGCCGAGCGGTTCGAGACCATCCTCGCCGGCTCCAAGGAGGTGATCCGGCCGAGCCTGTTCGGCACCATGATCATTGCCGTGGTCTACCTGCCGGTGCTCACCCTAACGGGGGTGGAGGGCAAGATGTTCACGCCCATGGCCATCACCGTCCTGATGGCGCTGGCCGGCGCGGCTCTGTTCTCCATGACCTTCATCCCGGCGGCCATCGCGCTGCTGGTAACGGGCAAGGTCTCCGAGCACGAGAACGTCATCATGCGCGGGGCGCGGCGCTTCTATACGCCGTTGCTCGATGCCGCCATCAACTACCGCGCCGTGGTGGCGGTGGCCGCGGCCGGCCTCGTGGTTGCGAGTGGCCTTGCCGCCTCCCGCATGGGCGGCGAGTTCATTCCGAGCCTCGACGAGGGCGATGCGGCGATCCAGGCGCTCAGGGTGCCGGGCACCAGCCTTACCCAGTCGCTGGAGATGCAGCAGGCGCTGGAGAAGAGCCTGCTGAAGGTGCCGGAAGTGAAGGAGGTGTTCGCCCGCACCGGTACGGCGGAAGTTGCCACCGACCCAATGCCGCCCTCCATCTCCGACGGTTACGTGATGCTGAAGCCACGCGCCGAATGGCCGGACCCCGGCAAGTCCAAGAGCGCGGTGATGACCGACATCGAGAAGGCGGCGGAGGGCGTGGCGGGGAGTAATTACGAACTCTCCCAGCCGATCCAGCTGCGCTTCAACGAGCTGATCTCCGGCATCCGCAGCGATGTGGGCGTCAAGATCTTCGGCGACGACCTCGACATGCTGCTGCAGGTGGCCGGGCAGGTGCAGAGCGTGCTCCAGGCGGTGCCGGGCGCCGCCGACGTCAAGACCGAGCAGGTCTCCGGCCTGCCCATGCTGACGGTCGCCCTCAATAGAGCGGCCATGGCCCGTTACGGGGTAAGCGTCGCCGACGTGCAGGAACTGGTGGAGATCGCGGTGGGCGGCCGCGAGGCCGGCGCCCTGTTCGAGGGCGATCGCCGCTTCGACATCGTGGTGCGCCTGCCGGAGGAATTGCGCACCGACATCGAGGCCCTGCGCGCGCTGCCGGTGCCGCTTCCCCCTGCGGCGAGCGATGAGGCCAAGCCAGTCCAGGCCGCTTGGGTCCCCGGATCTGGCGGGCAGATCCGCTACGTGCCGCTGTCCGCCATCGCCAACCTCACGGTCTCCCCTGGCCCGAACCAGATCAGCCGGGAGAACGGCAAAAGGCGCATCGTGGTGAGCGCCAACGTGCGCGACCGCGACCTCGGCTCCTTCGTCACCGACGCCCAGCGCCAGGTGGCAGATAAGGTGAAGCTGCCCGAAGGCTACTGGATCGGCTGGGGCGGCCAGTTCGAACAGCTGGTTTCGGCCACACAGCGCCTTGCCATCGTGGTGCCCATCGCGCTGTTGCTCATCTTCCTGCTGCTGTTCATGAGCTTCGGCTCGGTAGCGGATGCGCTGCTGGTGTTCTCCGGCGTGCCGCTGGCGCTCACGGGGGGCATCGCGGCGCTAATCTTGCGCGACCTGCCGCTCTCCATCAGCGCCGGCATCGGCTTCATCGCGCTCTCGGGCGTGGCGGTGCTGAACGGCCTCGTCATTATCGCCTTCATCCAGCGCCTGCGGGCGGAAGGGCGGGACGTGGTGACGGCGGTGCGCGACGGCGCCCTGACACGCCTGCGCCCGGTGCTGATGACGGCGCTGGTCGCTTCGCTCGGCTTCGTGCCAATGGCCATCGCCACCGGCCCGGGCGCGGAGGTGCAGCGGCCGCTCGCCACCGTGGTCATCGGCGGCATCATCTCCTCCACCATCCTCACCTTGCTCGTGCTGCCAGCGCTCTACGTGCTGTTCCGGCGCGAGACCAGGCCAGCGGCCTCCCCCGAGGCGCAGGCCGAAGCCCCATCCCCCTAGCCCCAAAATCGGAGAAAGACCCGTGCTTAAGAGCCTGATCGTCGCTTTCAGCCTGCTTGCCGCTGGGCCCGCCCTCGCCCAGCATGCCCATGGTGCGCAGAAGGGTCCCAATGGCGGCCCCTTGGAAGACGTCGCCGGCGTCCATGCCGAACTTGTCGTCTCGGGCGAGACCTTGACCTTCCACGTAGTCGATGAGGCAGGCAAGCCGGTCGATACCGCCGGCTTTACCGGTTCTGCCATGCTGGCCTCCGGCGCCGATCGCAAGACTATCCAGCTTACCGCAGGCGGTCAGACCCTGGCCGGCAAGGCGCCCTCAACCATCGTCAAGGGCACGGCGGTCACGCTGCTCATTAAAACCCCGGCCGGCAAGTCCGGTCAGGCCAAGTTCACCACCCCATAAGGAAGTGTGTCATGAAAAGTACTGTGTGGAACTACGTTGCCCGCGGCACCTTGTGCGTGCTCGTGTTCGGCATCGCGTCGCCGGCACTGGCACTCGATCCGCGACCGAAGACATATCGTGAGAAGCAGAGGCACGATTTTCGAGACGTCCAACTCGGGGTTACTCACCCGTTGCCCCATGGTCGCAGCACATCTATCCGTTCCGGCCAGACGCGCGATGTTCCGTCCGAGCAACGCACTATGGAATCCAGCCGGTGAATTCAATATTCGGTCGTTTCGATCAAGAGGGAGAGGCGGTGTGAGAGGCTTTCTCCGAAGCATTTTGCTAAGTCTCATGCTGATCGTAGTCTTGTGTATTCCGGGGTATTCCTGGAACGCGAGCGCGATGTCATTAGAAGCGAGCGCATTAACGGATGAAAACCACCATCAGAGTGACGAAGACACCCGCAATCCGGCCTGCGCTGCGGTGCGGTGCGAGTGCCACGCTTGCCCGCACGTCTCCCCCTTCGATGAAGGTGCGTCGTCGGGGCCCCCAGGGTGGAGAGTGTGCGGGCAATGGGCGAACGAGACCCGTAGTGGTGTCGGCCTAGGCGTAGAAATCCCCCCTCCTCGCTACGCGAATGTTGAAAACAAATGAAATAAATCAAGTTTAATTCGACATTCGAGGTTAAATCATGAAGATTTATGTCGTTGCTCTTAGTTTCATCCTCCCTCCGCTTACGGCTTTCGCAGAGCCGTATCCGTCGACGCTCGGCGTGGAGGAGCAAGAGCGACATGAATTCCTTGACGTGCAGCAGGAAAGTTATCCCGGCGGCCGTCTTTCTGGGACAACGAGCGGCTCGCCTAAGGTGCAGATGAGCCGCCCTCAGGCGCCTACCCCAGGGACCTTCATTCCCTCGCCCTCGCCGTGGCTTAACGATCGCGCGGTGCGCTAAGCCGAGTCATTAAGAAGGAAGAGGGACGAATATTCGCCCCTCTTCATCCATCTAAATTCCAATTTTTGGAGGTAAAATCATGAATAAGGCGATTTTTACAGCGTGCATTTGCATCGCGTTAAATAGCATTTGCATCGGAGCGGCTTTCGCCGCGGGCACGCAATTCACCCCATTTTATCTGCCTGCGCAAACTTCACAAACGTCGGCAATAGGCTGTGAACATTCAAATGTCGGAGAGAATAAATTGTTTTGTGCAAAGAATAAATCTTCATGTTACGACAAAAATAGGTCTTTCAGGCCGCACGAGCTTACTCATTGCAAAATTCAATATGATCAATGCATGCGAGCTTGGGACTAACGCAATGATACAAATAGTGAAAGAAAAATTATCTATATGTGCATTTGTCGCATGTATTTATATGTTATGCATCGATATCAGATTCGCTAATGGAAACGAAATATTGGAAACAATATTGACTAGATCTTTTTTTATACAGAATATTACAATATATTGCTCTCAGTTTATACCAGATGTAACCGAGAGGTCGTCAGGAAAATATGGTGATATATCTCGATTGACCTATCATATACGCCAAGAGGTGGTTGGTGAGTTGCCCGCTGACCAATCGATCTTTGTAGTCCGCCGTTCAGCTGACATGGCGCGAGCGGGTGCGCTGCAGGCAATTCGGCAACTTTATGAATTCGACCGAGATCGTGAGCAAGCACGTATCGTAGAGTGGTGCGAACAGTCCGCGGCAGTCGAGATTGCCGAATACGTCCGCGACCATGATGGAAGACACGATGAATTCGTTGCAATCATTGCTGCAGCCAAGAAGGGCGGCGATAGATCCAAGTCAGAATTAAAACCCTAAGGTGTCTTTATTGTCATATGTCGGGTTGGGCGATGCTGGTGAATCTGGGGAGCTTACAAAGATGATCGAGAAGCTTCGACTGGACATTCCAATCCTTCTGCCAAACGTGCCCGACGCTGTAGACTCCTGTGTGAGTCGGCTCGTTTCGGAGCTTCAGGAGCGCGCGGGCATTGAGTATGTGCACGTCGCTGGCGGCGAGTCGGCGCAGCTCTGCCTCCACTATGACCCGACGGTAATCGGCTTACCTCGCATCCGGGAACTTGCCCAAAGCGTTGGCGCGCAGATTACCGAGCGGTTCGGTCACGCGATTTGGCAGGTGGAAGGGATCACCCATGAACGGCGTGCGCGCACCGTTGCCGAGAAACTGCGTAAGCTTTCCGGGGTATTGGAGGCCGAAGCCAGTGCATCTGGTCTCGTACGCGTCGAATTCGACCGCGAGGCGGTAACAGAGCAGGAAATCCGAAACGCCCTCGTTCAAATGGGGGCTATCGCCGCGAGGGATGCGGCCGCGCTACGGCTGGATAGGCTGCCCTCTCACGCTTGATATGATCATCGGTCAGTCATGTTTACGCATGCCAGGTCAGAACATAAGGACGGAAAAGGGGAGCACGATCATGCCCATGGCAGGATCCTCGGACCGAACACTGAGCTAATCTTCTCTCTTGCCTGCGGCGCGCTGCTCGTCGTCGGTTTTGCCATCGAGAAGCTATTACCGGCCGCACCCGGCTGGCTGCCTATCGTGTGTTTCGTTGGAGCATATTTCTTTGGCGGCTTCTACACGGTCCGCGAAGCGATAGACAATCTGCGCCTGCGCAGGTTCGAGATCGATACGCTGATGCTGGTAGCGGCTGCGGGCGCGGCTTCGCTTGGCGCATGGGCGGAAGGCGCGCTGCTGCTCTTCCTGTTCAGCCTAGGCCACGCATTGGAACACTATGCCATGGGCCGCGCCAAGCAGGCGATCGAGGCCCTGGCCAAGCTCGCTCCACGCACGGCCACGGTGCGCCGCGCTGATGGCACCTTGGAGGTTCCCGTGGAGGAACTTGTGATCGGCGACGTGGTGCTGGTCCGCCCTAACGAGCGTCTACCTGCCGACGGCTTCCTGGTGAAGGGCTCCTCCGCCATCGATCAGGCTCCTGTCACCGGCGAGAGTATCCCGGTGGACAAGCGCCCGGTTGACGACGTTGCTGAGGCACGGGCGCGGCCCGACACGGTTGGCTCTGCCTCGCGGGTCTTTGCGGGAACAATCAACGGTGCCGGCGCCATTGAGGTGGAGGCGACGCGCTTGTCGAGCGACACGGCGCTGGCAAAGGTCGTGAAAATGGTGAGCGAGGCGGAAACGCAGAAATCACCGACCCAGCGGTTCACTGAGACGTTCGAACGTATCTTCGTGCCCGTGGTACTGGCGCTCGCGATCCTCCTTCTGTTCGCCTGGGTGGTGGTGGACGAGCCATTCAGCTCAAGCTTCTATCGCGCCATGGCGGTACTGGTCGCCGCAAGCCCGTGCGCTTTAGCCATCGCTACACCGAGCGCGGTGTTGTCAGGCGTCGCGCGAGCGGCACGTGGCGGCGTGCTGGTGAAGGGCGGCGCGCCACTGGAGAATCTGGGCTCGCTGAGCGCTATCGCATTCGACAAGACGGGAACGCTGACGGAGGGCAAACCGCGTATCACCGACGTCTTGCCGGCCGACGGGGTTCCGGAACATGAGCTCCTCTCAGTAGCGGTTGCGGTAGAGGCGCTCAGCGATCACCCGCTAGCCGCCGCAATCGTTCGCGACGGGCGAGCCCGGCTGGGAGGACGAGAAATAGAGGAGGCGACTGAACTCAAAAGCCTCACCGGGCGAGGCGTGGTCGCTACATTTGCCGGGCAGCCGGTCTGGCTCGGGAAGGCCGAGATGTTTGGGCAAGACGGCATTACCCAGCTGAATCCAGCTGTGAAGGCGTCGATCGCGAAGCTGCGGGACGCCGGGCGCACTACGATGGCTGTGCGGATTGGTGAGCGAGATCTCGGAGCCATCGGCCTTATGGACACTCCGCGGGCTGCCGCTCGCGACGCGCTCAAGCGGCTGCGCGATCTTGGCATCACTCGGATGCTCATGATCTCGGGCGATCACCAGAAGGTGGCCGACGCCATCGCCAAAGATTTAGGACTAGACGAAGCTTGGGGCGACCTGCTCCCCGAGGACAAAGTTGCGGCGATTCAAAAGCTGAGGAAGGAAGCCAAGGTTGCGATGGTCGGCGATGGGGTCAATGATGCGCCGGCCATGGCGAACGCCACGGTCGGCATCGCTATGGGAGCCGCGGGTTCCGATGTGGCGCTAGAGACCGCAGACGTCGCACTCATGGCGGATGACCTGCGACATTTGCCGTTCGCGGTCGGACTAAGCCGCCGCACGCGCTTCATCATCCTTCAGAACGTGTTCATAAGCTTGGGTGTGGTGGCGTTGCTGGTTCCGGCGACGATATTTGGCCTCGGCATCGGCCCGGCCGTGGCGGCGCACGAGGGGTCCACGCTGGTGGTAGTGTTCAATGCACTACGTTTGCTTGGCTACCGCGATGGGCAGGCATGACGTGATAGTGAATGTAGAATCGCAACCTATCAAAAACAGCTCGGTGCGGGAATATGACATGAAGAAAACGTCAATTGCAATATTTGCTTGGATTATAATTTGTGTGTCTTTTACAGACTCTGCCTTTTCAGAGGTTGAACAGTCAACTAATTCTACTATTTCCGATTTGAGAGGGCAAGCCGTTAGTCATTTGAAGTTTATGTATGGTATGTATTTCGCGATTAGGGGATGTTTAGAAGCATATAATGATCAATCTGAACCTAATTTCAAGCCGACAGTTACTTTATCCGAGGCGCAGCAGGTTCTGCGTGCGGCGGATGCTGCTGCTAGATCAGTCGGCATCGATGTTGACAAGGCATGGCTTGAAATGAGCTCCATTGGACAAGCAGCGGGAGAAGCGCTTAAAATTAAGACAGACGATAATTTTAAAAAATGTCAACAAAGTGGAATGTTTTTCCGCACAGTTACATCTCGCCTTCAGATGACAATTCGTAAATTAGATGGAAATATTCCTATAATAAGAAAGGATTTTTGATATGTATAATTCTTCATAAATAACATAAATTTATCTGATTTGTTGAAATATATAGCTAATTTTAGTGATAACAAATTCGACTTGGCGCAGCAGATGGCACAAATCACGGTTCCTAAATTGTCATTCCTATGTCGTTTATATTATCAAAAATTATACTATCAATTTCTATCTAACATTTCATAAGTGTGGCATGAAATTTGAGGCGGGCGATGTGAATCCAGCTTAATGGTGACAATTCCGTCGCTTGGAATAGCGGAAGAAGGTCGTTGGGCGCGAACAGACAACGAGCTTACTTAGAAGGAGACTTTCATTAGCATGGTTTGGTCTAAATCATCTATTTTATGAAATGGCCGCGCCCTCTCTCGATCTAATCTCTAATGTCCAAGTTACTGATGGTAAAATATCTCAAAAATATGATGTATTATGTAAAAGTTATGCATTAATGTACGTTATAATCCGACGATATAATTTTAATATTTCGCATACTTGCACATAAAATACAAACATTTGATGCGTAATATTTGTGATATCATGTAATTCATACTGAATTATATGCCGTTATTGAAATGGAGAACGTTTCCAATGTCGAATAACAGTACGGAAATTGAAATCCGCTACCTCAGGTATTTAATCGCTGCTTCCGAATATGGAAGCTTTCGGAAGGCAGCAGCGGCACTCGGTGTGCAGGAGTCCTCCGTTAGTCGGCGGATCCGGGACATCGAGGATCAGGTCGGGGCCTCCCTGTTCTTGCGACACCCCGGGGGGATCAACCTGACCATAGCCGGACAACGCTTCCTGCATCGGGTCCGCCATGCGTTGGACCACATTCGCGACGCGGCGGCGGAGGTGGCCGCCATTGGTCGTGCCGAGGACGGATACGTCAAAGTGGGACTATTTTCTTCACTTTCATCGGGTTTTTTGTCGGACTTATTTCGAGAATATGACGCAAAATATGGATCTGTTCATATCGATTTCGTCGACGGCGAAGCACACGATCACATCAACTCCATTCGGAAATTTCAGCTTGATATTGCTTTTGTCATCGGATTGGGCGATTGGCCGGAATGCGATACAACTTATCTTTGGTCGGAACAGGTTCTTGTGGCATTGCCCGAAGGCCATCCGCTTTCCACCGAGGACGCGTTGACATGGCGAGATCTCAGTTCTGAAAAAATTCTTATCCGAGACACTGCGGCTGGGATGAGAATCCAAGACTATGTCATTCGCAAAATCCGGGAAGTCGAATGCGAGCCCCGTGTCGAGGCTCAGCGGGTTGGGCGATATAAGCTTCTCAATCTCGTCGCGTCCGGCCGCGGAATAACGTTGGTCATAGAATCCGAAAATTTGGTCAAGGTCCCCGGCGTTATCTATCGTTCTCTGCGCGGCGAGGTGCTCCAGTTCTATGCTGCATGGTCGCCGAAAAACGACAATCCCGCGTTTCGGACATTGCTCAGCCTTGCTCGATCGATGGCTCGCTCTTCAGCACCCCAGACGTCATCCCCCGTGCAGGATCTGGATGGGGTGCTTGCCGAGCCTTCGCGAAAACGCGATCTGTCGCGATGAAGCGCTCCAGCATGGGCGCGATCAGCCTGACGGGATCGGTGATCGGATTCCCCGTCTCGCCACCCAGCACCTGCGCATAGGCGACAAGATCGCGGTGCAGCTTCGCTGGCAGTTCCACGGTCACCTTCACCGGCTTGTCGTCGAGGATCTCGCTGAGCTTCAGCTTCGGCATTTCAACCTCCATAGGATTCAAGAACGAGGTCGCGCGTGACGATGATCCGCACCGGGAATCCCGGCCGGATCGTGAGGGTCGGCGCAATGTTGAGCTGGCGCTGGACGAGCTGCCGGCCGGTCTGGCTGATGCTGTCGGATGCGCCTTCCCGCAAAGCACTCACGAGGTCGCTATCGCTGCCGGACGTTCCTGCGCTCGCCCCGACGCTGAGGATGGTCGAGAGCACCGCCGCCTTGAACAGCTCGCCCCAATGGTAGTCGATGCCATCCTCAAGGCCAGCGTAGCCTTCCGCGTCGGCTCCGGTCTGGCGCTCCAGCACGATGGACCGGCCATTGGGGAAGATCAGGCGGTTCCAGACGAGGAGCACCCGGCGCTGCCCGAAGCCGACGCCATTGTCATACTGGCCAATGATGCGGGTGCCCTGGGGGATCAGGAGGATCCGCCCGGTCGGGCTATCGTGGACATTCTCGGTCACCTGGGCGGTGATCTGGCCCGGCAGGTCCGAGCGGATGCCGGTGATCAGCGCCGCGGGGATGACGGCGCCGGCCTGCAGGATGTTGGCGGAGGCAGGAGCCGCCACGCGGTCGGGCGACACGGTGCGCCGGTCCACGGCCTGGCTCAGGAAGGCAAGCTGGCGCTCCTGGGCCGTCGGCGTCGCCGCCTGCGGCGCAAGGCCGAGGCTGGTGAGATCGGCGGCCGGCGCCGCTGACGCTGAAGTGACTCCCGCCTGCTGGGTCACCGCCGGGCTTGCCGACCGGGTATTGGTCTGAGCGAACAGCCGTCCGGTCCGGGCGTCTTCGCTTTCCCGCTGCTGGCGTTGCTCCTCGGGGCTCAAGGCGGGATTTGGCATGCCTCCCATTGTCGGCACCGTCGGCTGCACTGCCGTCTGCGCATTGAGGATCGGCCGGCCGAGGTCGCCGGGCAGCGGAGGCCCGAGCTTGGGGATGCCGGTGTAATCCTTGGGTAGGCCGGCGAGCCCGTCCGGCGTCGCATTGACGTCGGTGGCGTAGAGTTCCTGGCCGTGTCCGTGGTCCTTTCGCGCTTGCATGGCGTAGATCAGCGCCCCGCCGATCCCAAGGCCGGCAACGAGCCCCAGCCCGGCTAATACCTTTCGGGACAGGCGGGTCACCCGCGGCGGTTCCGGCCGCAGCCGCATGGCCGACACAGTCTCCCCCGTCAGTGGCCGAGCGCCGTCATCACCGCTCAGCTCCGGCCCTGTCTCCTTCCCGGGTTCGATGCCGCTCATAGGACCGGCCTCCCGTCGGTGCGGGAGATGCGCACGCGCTTCTGGTCCTTGTCGGCGCCGAAGCGCAGCTCGGCGGCTGCGAAGAGCCGGTCCACGATCATATAGGTGCCGCGCACGCGATAGTTCACGAGTTCGGAGGTGTCGCCTTGCGGCCCGACCACGAACAGCGGCGGCATCTCGCCATGGGCGATCCCGCGGGGAAACTCGATGAAGACCTGCTGCCCATCATCGAAGGCGCGCAGCGGCCGCCACGGTGCCCGGTCGCCGCTCACCTCGTAGCGGAAGTTCACCTTTGCCAGGTCGATGCCCGTGGCGACGGGCTGCACCGCCTGCGCTTCCGCGTTCTGGCGCCTGAGGGCGATGAGCTGGTCTTGGGGATATTGCCAGGAGACCGAGGCCATGTAGGTCTTCTCGGTGGAGCGCAGCTCCATGTGGTAGGTGCGCAAATTGGTGTTGATGACGAGGTTGGTGGTGAGGTCCGGCCGTGTCGGTTTCACCAGGATGTGGACTTGCTTTGCCCCGCCCGCCCCGCTCTCGGTGTCGCCGATGATCCAGCGCACCGTGTCGCCGGCAGCGACCGGCCCCGTGCCCACCAGTTGCTCGCCGGGTTGCAGGGCGACGTCGGTGATCTGACCGGGCGAAGCGTAGACCTGATAGAGCGCGCCATCCACGAAGGGATAGACCTGCATGGAGTTGATGAAGCCGTTGCGCACCGGCTGAACGCGCGCGGCAGCATTGGCCTGGTTCACTCGGGCCGTCGGGTCCGCGGACTCGGGCTCGGCCTTGCCGTCCTTGCCCACCGGCTTCAGCTGGCCGGGCAGCGGCAAGGGCTTCGGCAGCTCAACGATGCGCACCGGCCCCGGCGGCTCAGCCTTGAAGACGGCGGGCGGGGCATCGTCATATTCGATCTCCGGGGGCTTCTCGAAGGTGGCGCAGCCCGCCAGGGCCGATGTGCAAAGCAGGAGAAGCGGCAAGCCGGACTTCCGGAAAGACGGAAAGGAGAGGACGCGGAAAGCCGGCCTCCCGGATGTGCGGATGGCAGGCATCATTGTGCGAGTTCCTTCGACCAGTTGATGGCGTTGACGTAGATCCCCAGCGGATTGGCCCGGAGCCGATCCGCATCCCGCGGCGCCTGCACCGCGACGGTGAGGATGGCGCTCCAGCGGGAGGTGTCGGCGAGGCTGCCGTCCTGGAAGCGGCGCTCGGTCCAGGCGATGCGGAAGGAGTCCGGCGAGGCCCGGATCACGCTGGAGACCTCCACCGCCACCTGCTGCTTGCCGACCCGGGCGAAAGGATCATTGGCGCGGGCATAGTCGTTGAGGGCGATTGCTCCGGCCAGGGTCGTGTAGGCGTAGGCCCTGAGCCAGTTCTGGCGGACGATCACGGGATCGGCAGAGATGCTGCGGACCTCTTCAATGAAGCGGGCGAGGTGGAAGGCGATCTGGGGATCGGAGGGGCGATAGTCCGAGGCGGCCGGCGCGACCGCCTGCGCCTGACCGAGCTTGTCCACCTGAACCACCCACGGAACCACCGAGCCGCTCAGGGCCTGCCACGCCAGGGCGCAGGAGAGGCCGGCCGACAGGGCGAGGCAGCCGAAGGCCATGAGGCGCCAGTTCTTCGCCTGGACCCGGGCCGAGCCGATGCGGTCATCCCAGACCTGGGCCGCGCGCTGATACGGCGTCTCAGGCTCGGGGGAGCGGCCGTAATGGACCGACGGGCGCTTGAAGGGGGTCATGGGCGATCGCTTTCGGAGAGGGAGATGGACGACCCGCCGCCATGGCTGTCGCCGGATCGGACGGCATGGGTCGCGGTCTGGATGCCGTGGGCGACCTGCTGGGAGCGGCGCATGCGCCGGGCCCAATCGGGGGCATCGCCGGAGGAGGCCGGGTTGCTCGACGGGGCTGGGCCGGAGCTGCTGGCCGCCGCTTCGCCTGATGTGTCGGCCGAGCGCTGCAAGGGAGATGTCGCGGCCGCGCCGGCTGCTCTCGCCACGCCACCCAAACCGCTCCCGACACCGGAAAGGCCGGACTGGCCAGCGGCTCCCGCGCTGTAGGCGGATGCAGCACCCCCGGCGAGGCTCGCGCCCGCACGCGCCGCAGCGGCGGCTCCCGAGAACACGGCACCGGCTCCACGCACGGCAAGGCCCGCGGCGCCGGCTCCGGCGAGTGCCATGCCGCCGGCGGCAAGGCCCGTACCCACGGCGGCTCCGGCGCCGAGCTGCGGCGCGCCCGTGATCAGTCCCGTGGCGATTCCCGGCCCGAAGATGCCGAGCCCGAGGAGCGCGAGCGCGGCCAGCACCGCGGCTAGCGCCTGGCTGATGGTGGGCTGGGCATCGCCGTAGGAGGTGGTGAACTGGGAGAAGAGCCCCGAGCCGATGCCGATGATGACAGCGAGCACCATCACCTTCACGCCCGACGCCACGATGTTGCCGAGCACCTTCTCGGCGAGGAACGCGGTCTTGCCGAAGAAAGCGAAGGGGATGAGCACAAAGCCGGCGAGCGTCGTCAGCTTGAACTCGATGAGGGTGACGAAGAGCTGCACCGCCAGGATGAAGAAGGCGATCAGGATCAGCAGCCAGGAGACCAGCAGCACGGCGATCTGCACGGCATTGACGAAGATCGCCACCGGCCCGGCGAGCTGGCTTGCGGCGTCGAGCAGCGGCTGGGCGGCGGTGAGCCCCACTTCCGCAAGTCGCCCCGGCCGCAGGAATTCCGCCGTGCTGATGGCGGAGCCGCCGGCCTTGAGGCCGAGCCCGGCGAAGCTCTCGAACACGATCTTCGAGAGCGAGTTGAAGTTGCCGATGATCCAGGCGAAGAAGCCGATGGCGAGGGTTTTGCGCACCAGCCGGCGCATCACGTCCTCGTCGGCGCCCCAGGCCCAGAACAGGCCGGCGAGCGTGATGTCGAGTGCGATCAGGATGGAGGAGAGGCCCGTCACCTCGCCCTTGATCAGGCCGAAGCCGGAATCGATGTAGCTGGTGAAGGTGTTGAGGAAGGTGTCGATGACGCCCACGTCGTTCATGGCGTTGCTCCTTCCACGGGCTTGCCGAAGAAGCGGCGGCGGTTCGCCTCCCAGAGCGCGGCGCAGCGCGGATCGATGGGATTGGCCATCTCCAGCGTGGCGCAGCTCTTGAGGTCGGCCGAGGAGACGTTCCCTGCCTTCACGCTGCTGATAGTGACAGTCGGCTCGTGAGGCCTGCCTGAGGCGATGGCGAGGGCTGCGATCACCGCGCCCACAAGGCCGGCGACGACGAGGGTCCTGAGTGCAGTGCCCTGATCCATGGCCGCCCCTCAATTGCCGCGGAACATGGTGACGGCGGAGGACTGGTAGCTCGACCGGGTGGAGAAGCGCCGGTAGTGCTCCTGCCCCTCAGACACCGCCGTGGCACGCTCAGCTTCGGACAGCGCCTGCGCCCGGCCATTGGCGACCACCACCGCGGTGAGATCGGAGAGCTGCTGCGCCTGGAGCGCCTGGAGCTGGTTCCCTGCCTGCATGGCCTGCAACGCGCCGGTCGCCGCCTGGCTCTGGCCGACCAGTGTTGAGGCCTGGGTCCGGCCAATGTCGAGATTGCCGACGACGCCCGCCTGCACCCGCAGCGCATCCTGAAGACCGGCGACCGTGGTCTCCCAGCGGGTCTTAGCCTGGGTGACAAGAGCAGCGTCCGAGGTGCTCAGGGAAACCGAGCCGTACTGACCTTGGAACGCCCGGTCGATGGCGCCGACGTCATAAGCGATCTTCTGCGCCTGCCCGAGCAACTGCTGGGTCTGCTGGGCGGATTGCTGGAGCGCGCTGAGGGAGGAATACGGCAGGCTTGCGAGGTTGCGGGCCTGGTTGATCAGCATCTGTGCTTCATTCTGAAGCGAGGTGATCTGGTTGGTGACCTGCTGCAAGGCCCGCGCCGCCTGGAGGACGTTCTGGGCATAGTTGGAGGGGTCAAAGACCACGGCCTGTGCCGCGGCCGGCGCGAGAGGGCACATGAGGAGCGGCGCAGCGACGAGCGCCGCCCGCAGCATCAGGCGGATCATGAGCGTGTCTCCAGAAGGTCGAGGGTGGGGATGAGGTCGGCGGCCCAGCCGAGGCCCCGATGCCGTAGCCAGGCGGCGAGGAAACCATCGCGCCCATGCTCGGCGAGGATCAGCGAGAGCGCAGCCTGATCGGTCTTGGACCCGGCGGCGCACAAGGCGAGCGCCACCTGCGACAGCCCGAGCTCGAACAGGCGGCTGCCGCGTCGGGACTGGCAGTAATAGTCCCGCTTCGGGGTGGCCCGTGCGAGGATCTCGATCTGCCGGTCGTTGAGGCCGAAGCGCCGGTAGATGGCGGTGATCTGGGGCTCGACGGCCCGCTCGTTGGGGAGCAGCAGCCGCGTCTGGCAGCTCTCGATGATGGCCGGGGCGATGGCCGAGCCGTCGATGTCGGAGAGGGACTGCGTGGCGAAGACGACGCTGGCGTTCTTCTTCCGCAGCGTCTTAAGCCACTCGCGGAGCTGGCCGGCAAAGCCCTGGTCATCAAGGGCGAGCCATCCCTCATCGATGATGATGAGGGTCGGAGACCCGTTGAGCCGGTCCTCGATGCGGTGGAACAGATAGGACAGCACGGCCGGTGCCGCGGTGGTGCCGATCAGCCCTTCGGTCTCGAAGGCCTGGACGAAGGCCTGCCCCAGGTGCTCCGCCTCGGCATCGAGCAGCCGGCCATGGGCGCCACCGATACAATAGGGGCGTAGCGCCTGTTTGAGATCGTTGGACTGGAGCAGGACGGCGAGGCCGGTGAGGGTCCGTTCCTCGACGGGAGCGGAGGCAAGGGAGGTGAGGGTCGACCAGATGTGCTCCTTCACCTCCGGGGCGATGGAAACGCCCTCGCGGGAGAGGATCGCCGTGATCCAGTCGGCGGCCCATGAGCGTTCGGCGAGATCATCCACACGGGAAAGAGGCTGGAGCGCGACGCTGTCCTCGCTCCCATCGGACAGGCTCCCGCCGAGGTCGTGCCAGTCGCCGCCCATGGCGAGGGCGGCCGCCCGGATGCTGCCGCCGAAGTCGAAAGCGAACACCTGGGATCCAGCGTAGCGCCGGAACTGCAATGCCATCAGCGCCAGCAGCACCGACTTGCCGGCGCCCGTCGGCCCGATCACGAGGGTGTGGCCCACATCGCCAACGTGGAGGGAAAAACGGAACGGGGTCGCCCCCTCGGTCTTGCCGTAGAACAACGGCGGCCCGCCGAAATGCGCGTCCTGTGCCTCGCCCGCCCACACCGCCGACAGCGGGATCATATGGGCGAGGTTGAGGGTGGAAATGGGCGGTTGGCGGACATTGGCGTAGACGTGCCCCGGCAAGCTGCCGAGCCAGGCATCCACGGCATTGATCGTCTCGACCATGGCCGTGAAGTCCCGGCCCTGGATTGCCTTCTCCACCAGCCGGAGCTTCTCGTCAGCGATGCGGGGATCGGCGTCCCAGACGGTCACCGTCGCGGTAAGATAGGCGATGCCGGCATGGTCGGCGCCGAGCTCCTGCAAAGCGAGGTCGGCATCCACCGCCTTGTTGGCGGCATCTGAATCCACCAGTACCGAGGCCTCGTTGGTCATCACCTCCTTCAGGATGGCGGCGATGGACTTGCGCTTGGCGAACCACTGCCGGCGGATCCTGGTGAGGAGCCGGGTGGCGTCGGTTTTGTCGAGGAGAATGGCGCGGGTGGACCAGCGATAGGGAAAGGCGAGCCGGTTGAGGTCGTCGAGGATCCCCGGCGTCGTCGCCGTCGGGAAGCCGACGATGGTGAGGACGCGTAGATGCTCGGACCCCAGCATCGGCTCGAGCCCGCCGGTGAGCGGCTGGTCTGCCAGCAGGGCGTCGAGATACATGGGCGTCTCGGGAACGCGGACCCGCTGGCGCTTGGTCGAGACGCAACCGTGCAGATATGTGAGGGTCTCGGCATCGTCGAGCCAGCGGCACTCGGGCATGAAGGCCTCGACGAGCCGCAGGACTCGGTCCGTGCGGTCGACGAAGGCGCCGAGCGCCTCATAGGGATCGACGCCACCACGCGCGCGGCCTTCATAGAGCCAGCTCTCCGCCCGTGCAGCGTCCTCCGCCGGCGGCAGCCAGGTGAAGGTGAGGAAATAGCTGGATTCGAAATGGCTGCCGGCTTCCGCGAAGTCGGCCTTGCGCTCGGCTTCGACCAGCGCGGAGGCGGGATCGGGAAAGACACTCGCCGGATAGGCACCCGCCGGGTGTCGCTGGGCCTCCACAAAGAGTGCCCAGCCGGAGCCGAGGCGGCGAAAGGCGCTGTTGAGGCGACCCGCCGCCGCCACCAGTTCGGCCGGCACCGCGGAATCAAGGTCCGGCCCACGGAAGCGTGCCGTCCGCTGGACGCTGCCATCCTTGTTGAGGACGACGCCAGAGCCGACCAGTGCCGCCCAGGGCAGGTAGTCGGCGAGCCGGCTGGCGTGACGCCGGTATTCCGCGAGGTTCATCATGATGCGCCCCTCAGACCGACAGATGACCGGGGATGCGCAGATGGCGGCGCACCACATCGACGAAGAGCGGATCGCGCTTGGCGGCCCAGACGGCGGCGAGATGGCCCACGGCCCCGACCGCGAGCCCCACAAGCCAGAGCCTCAGCCCCAGCCCGACAGCACCGGCGAGGGTACCGTTGAAGATGGCGATTGCCCGCGGCGCGCCGCCGAGCAGGATCGGCTCGCTCAAGGCCCGATGGACCGGGACGGAGAAGCCCGGCACCCCGCCAATATCGCCCGGCATCAGACCAGCGCTCCGCCGCTGAAGGAGAAGAAGGAGAGGAAGAAGCTCGAAGCGGCGAAGGCGATGGAGAGGCCGAATACGATCTGGATCAGCCGCCGGAATCCGCCAGAGGTGTCGCCGAAGGCGAGCGCGAGGCCGGTGGAGATAATGACGATCACCGCGATGATCTTGGCGACTGGCCCCTGGATCGAATCCAGGATCGACTGCAGCGGCGTTTCCCACGGCATGGAGGAGCCGGAGGCGTGGGCCGCGGAGACAACACACACGCAGGCGGTGGCACCGGCCACGGCCTGCAGCAATCGGCGGTAGAATGGAGGGAGCGTGAAAGTCACAGGGAGGTTCCTTCTTCGGATGGAGCGGTGATGGGGATGACGCGGTAGTCGCCGTCGGGCCCGAGACCTTCGACGTGAGAGAGCTCGGAAAGGCGGGGCGCGGAGCCGCGGCCCGACAGCACGGCGATGAGGTCGATGGTCTCGGCGATCAGGGCCCGAGGTACGGTGACGACGGCTTCCTGGATGAGTTGCTCGAGACGCCTCAAGGCCCCGATGGCGCTGCCGGCGTGGATGGTGCCGATGCCCCCAGGGTGGCCTGTGCCCCAGGCCTTCAGGAGGTCAAGGGCTTCGGCACCTCGGACCTCGCCGATGGGGATGCGATCCGGCCGCAGGCGCAGCGATGAGCGGACGAGGTCCGAGAGCGAGGCGACGCCGTCCTTGGTGCGCATCGCTACAAGGTTGGGGGCTGCGCATTGGAGTTCTCGTGTGTCCTCGATGAGGACGACGCGTTCGGAGGTCTTGGTCACCTCGGCGAGCAGCGCGTTGGTGAGCGTGGTCTTGCCGGTGGAGGTGCCGCCGGCGACCAGGATGTTGGCGCGGGAGGCGACGCCATGGCGCAGGGCTTCGGCCTGCGGCGCAGACATGATGCCGGCGGCGACATAGTCGTCGAGCGTGAAGACGGCGGCGGCCGGTTTGCGGATGGCGAAGGTCGGGGAGGCCACGACGGGCGGGAGCAGGCCTTCGAACCGCTCTCCCGTTCCCGGCAGTTCGGCTGACACCCGCGGGGCGCCGGCATGGACCTCGGCGCCGATATGGTGCGCAACGAGGCGGACGATGCGTTCGCCATCGGCGGCGGCTAATCGCTCGCCTGTATCGCGAAGCCCCTCGGACAGCCGGTCGACCCACAGGCGCCCGTCCGGATTGAGCATGACCTCGACGACGGCCGGGTCTTCAAGAAGGCGGGTGATCATCGGGCCAAGCGCGGTGCGCAACATGCGTTCGCCGCGTGTCAGGCCTTCCGAACTGTGAGGTGAAGTCGCCATCTCATCCCCGCCCATGCCGGGGATGATTAAAAGAGCCGGAAATTGGGAGGTTTCAACAAGCCAATGCGGCCGTCGCGGTCTGGCGTGCAGATACTTAAGAACGGCGGGATGCTGCTATTGTACCTGAGGACCGAAGACTCGGAGCAGAGGACATCGCAGACGACGAGAGCGCAGCATGCTGCTGTTGGAGCCTAATCGGCATTCACGTGGAGCGGTTCAAAATGCCCCCCGCCAGTTTCTAGCCGGGGGTCGGAATTGACCTGTCGCACATGTCCGCTCGCAGGGATTCTGGTAAGTCATCCGGGTTGCTAAATGCTGCCCATTGTCTCCAATAGCCGGAACGCTTCGCGTAACATTGCAGGGAGCCTGGCTCGCGCATTCTCCAAGTTTATAGCAACCAATTCGCCTGGGCGAGGCGTGGACGTGAAGGTTGGCTGGCATCTAACGTATGATTATTGCACTTATAAATCATGAACTTGAATGAGATGGTCCCGTGCGATGGGGAAGATCGAACCGAAGAGAACGCTTAGAAATGTCGTCGATCTGGACTCGATGCAAACGATCTCGAGTGATCAGCTCTTGAGCCTGCATCCGGACGACTATCAGGTCATCCGGAGATCGGCGACCCGGGCACGTTTGGATCGAAAGTCCCGATATGTGTGCGGGCAATGCGGATATGCGGTCTATGCGCCGAGGGAAGGGCGTACCGGCCAGCCATACTGGAAGCATCATCCCGGCGCCCCTGAGGATTGTCCGTGGTGGACTGGCACCCCATTGGGAGTGGACGAAGTCAGTCGCAGGCAGTTTCAGGGTGCGCAGGAGAGCCCGCTCCACGTCGCGATAAAAACCGTTGTCGGAGAACTGCTGCGTCTGGATATCCGCACCGCGCCCGACAGCGTGGTCATCGATGAATATTTAATCATGAAGGACGGGAAACGTCGTCCCGACATTCGAGCCATTTATGGCGGTGTACCACTTGTCGTGGAGGTGCAACTCGCGGCCACCCAGATTCCAATCATCGTTCAGCGCGAAGATTTCTACGATGAACTAGCCTATCGGCTATTGTGGCTGACGTGGAATTTCCAGCCTCCGTTGACTGAGGGGCGCCTTCTAAGTTCGTTCGAGGATATTTTCTACTCGCACAATAAGAATCTGTTTTCGATGGATGACGAGACCGTCAGTTTGTCGCGACAGATAGGCGAGGTAATCCTTCGAGTGTTTTGGAAAGGCGGCGACGGATGGCTTTCCAGGCTCGTCAAGCTGTCGGAGCTAAACTGGCTATCTAGCGGCCGGGCATTCGCGGTCGCGCCAGTGCCACACTGGAACGAGGATTTTCTCGTGAGATGGCGCGCGGCGACCGGCGGGCATGGAACCCAATGGCCCGAGCGCGGGGTGCTTCTTGCCGAACTCGCCGCCCAACTGACGTCCCCGGATATAGATAGCCGTGAGCTTAAGGACACTGACGATCTGATCAACTGCCTTCTTTCGTTGCTGGACGGCCGGCCAGTGGGATCTCAGCAGAAGAACATCGTCGAGTTGCTGAACACGTTCCTCGGTGTCGAGCCCCGGTATCGTTTCGCCCGCGTTGTCCGGCGGTTCGCCGAGCTTTGCGGACGACAAGAGGCACTCAGCACTAGGAGTGTCCAGACCAAACTTAGAACGGCGTTGGCAGCCCCTCAGGACGATCCGGCAAGTCTCACCGGCCGTATCGTGCTGAGGCTGTTTCCCGACATTTTTGCGCGACGCGCCATCGACGCGGACAACGCGTCGGCGTCTTGAACACAGCATGAATGGGAGAGCATATTGCCGGGACCATCAGAGAAGACGATCCGACGACTGTTCGCAATGTCGGGAAACATGTGCACATTTCCGGGATGCTCATCCCGAATATTCGAAGCGACGGGAACAGTGACCGGCGAGGTCTGCCATATTCGGGCTCAAAGCTCAGGTGGCCCTCGGTTTGATAGCACGCAGACAGAGGACGCACGGCACGCCTTCGCGAATTTGATCCTGCTATGCCGCCGGCACCATAAGATCATTGACGCGGAGCCCGGACTCTATTCGGTCGACACTTTGGAGGAGATCAAGACGATCCAGGAAGAACATCTCGGCCGCCCCAAGCAGGAAACGGATGGTTTCTTTGCCAAGGTTCTGCTTAATGCGATGTCGCGTATTGAGACCAGAAACAATACGGGCAATGTGGTCATCGGTAGCCTTGGCGCAATCGTGGCCGGAACCCTGAATTTCAAGGGTTCGGGAAAAGCTCCTAGGTTCCAGACCGCGGCCGGGACAATCGGTGCCGATCAGGAAGCAAGCCGATATGTCCAATATCTGATCAGGCAATACAATCAATTCGCCTCGGCCGACACCTCGCGGGCGACGAAATTCAACCATGCCGTGATTTCGAAGAATATCGAGTCCAGGTTCCGCTCCTCCTGGCGGGACACGGCGATGGAGAGGTTCGCCGAGGTCTGCGTGTATCTCCAGGAGCGGATCAGGAAGACTCGAGTCGCCAAGTCAAACTCGGTGAAAGGGCACCGATCATTCTCAACATTCGAAGATTACACACGAGAGACCAAGCGCGCGCCATAGGAGGGCTTTCCAAGCTTGGCTCTGACCTGAGCCCCAGAACCTCCTCCAGATTTGGGTAGAGTCCGTCGATCACGGAGACGGACGATGCGAGCCTCACGGTTCACAGAGGAACAGATCATCGGGATGCTGAAGGAGCAGGAGGCGGGCGCGAAGACCGCTGACGTCTGCCGCAAGCACGGCATCTCCTCGGCGACCTTTTACAAGTTCAAGGCCAAGTACGGCGGCATGGACGTGTCCGATGCCCGGCGGCTGAAGGCGCTTGAGGAGGAGAATACGCGGCTGAAGAAGCTGCTGGCCGAGCAAATGCTCGACAACGCGATCCTGAGGGATGTCAGCTCAAAAAATGGTGACGCCCGATGCGAGGCGCAAAGCCGTGGCTCATGCCTGTGCGGCGCACGGGGTGAGCCAGCGTCGGGCGTGCCAGGCGCTGGGCGTCGATCGCACCAGCGTGCGCTACCGAAGTGTGCGTCCCGACGATGCACCCCTGAGGGAGGCCATGCGGGCCGTGGCCGGCGAACGCCGCCGCTTCGGCTATAGGCGCATCCACATCATGCTGAGGCGCCAGGGCATCGTCATGAACCAGAAGAAGCTGCGCCGGCTGTATCGGGAAGAGAAGCTTCAGGTTCGCCGGCGTGGGGGACGCAAGCGAGCGCTCGGCACGAGGCGTCCCATCCTGGTGCCGGATCGGGTCAACGTCCGCTGGAGCCTCGATTTCGTGTCGGATGCCTTCACGGACGGTCGGCGCTTCCGGGTGCTGGCCGTCGTCGACGACTTCAGCCGGGAGTGTCTGGCGCTGGTGGCCGACACCTCGCTCTCGGGCCTTCGGGTGACGCGCGAGCTCGACGCGCTGCTCGCCATTCGAGGCAGGCCTGCAACCATCGTTTCCGACAACGGCACGGAGCTGACTTCGATGGCAATTCTCAAATGGTGCCAGCAGACCGGCGTCGAATGGCACTACATCGCTCCCGGCAAGCCCATGCAGAACGGCTTCGTCGAGAGCTTCAACGGCCGCTTCCGGGACGAATGCCTGAACGAGACCCTGTTCTCGAGCCTGGCGCAGGCCCGTGCCGCCATCGCCGCATGGAAGGAGGACTACAATATGAACAGGCCCCATTCCGCCCTCGGCCATCGATCCCCTGCCGAGTTCGCCGCAACAATCGCACTGGAAATCCAGGCCGCCTGAGGCCAAAAATGAAACCTAGGACTCTCTCCTAAGCCGGAGGAGAAAAGGGGCTCAGGTCAGCTCCTGTAACATAATACCGTATGGCTTTGGCGGATTCCGCGTAGTGGCGGGATAGCAAAGGGGCAGGAATATGTAGAACCATGCGGCCAGCTTCTGGCGCACTGTGCTCATAGTCGCGGTGTGGGAGCGGCCTTGTCCTCCGTGACCTCTTGAATGAGCTTCGGTCCCTTCGCGAGCCGCCGTCCCAGTGCCGCGACAAACGCTTCATACCGCTCCCCCGCTTTTGCCCTGGCTGCCTGGGCCGCGGGTTCGGGCAGGGCCGGCGTCGTGGTGAGCCAGAAACGGATGAACACGGCCAACGTCTCGACCGAGATGCCGACGTCGCGCTCCATCCGCGTCATCCGTCTGTCCAGTAGATCCAGGCGCTTGGCGATCGCGGCCTCGCGTCGTTCGGTGGCGTCCGGGGACAGGAACGACGCGATGGCAGCCTCGGCGACCAGCGACTGAGGCTGGTCCCGGCGCGCAGCGTAATCTGCGAGCAACGCCATGGTGTCCGGATCGAGATAGACAGTGATCTGCGCCTTCTTCTTGCGTGGGGCCATCGCCGTCACAGCTCCATGCCGTCGCGGGGGTCGAGCGAGACCTGACGTGCCACCCCCTGCATGACGCGCGTCATGCGGCTGTTTCGGGCGACGTCGTCCTCACCCTCGTCCGCGAGATCGATCTCGAACTCGTTTCGGGGTTGCGCAGGGGTCTCGACCGGCGCCACCCGCGCCAGCTCCGGCTGGCGCCGACGCTCTGACCCGGTGGTGTCATCATCGTCAGTCCCCTCAACCATGAGGCTCAGTTGCGAGGGCACCGGCAGCGGCAGGATCGTCCAGTCGTCGGCCCTCCGCTCCCTTGGTTCCGAAAACTCCGGCGGCGGGAGGATCCGCTCCTTGAACCGCTCATCCTCATAGTACCGCGCCTTCTTTGCCCGGATCGGGGGCGTGCCTGCGACCATGACGATCTCGTCGGAGGGCGGAAGCTGCATCACCTCGCCCGGCGTGAGGAGCGGGCGTGCCGTCTCCGAGCGCGACACCATGAGGTGACCGAGCCAGGGCGACAGCCGGTGGCCGGCATAGTTCTTCATGGCCTTCATCTCGGTGGCGGTGCCGAGGGCGTCGGAGACGCGCTTGGCGGTGCGCTCGTCATTGGTGGCAAAGCTCACCCGCACATGGCAGTTGTCGAGGATGGAGTTGTTCGGGCCATAGGCCTTCTCGATCTGGTTCAGCGACTGAGCGATCAGGAAGCTCTTGAGCTCGTAGCCCGCCATGAACGCGAGGGCGCTCTCGAAGAAGTCGAGCCGCCCCAGCGCCGGAAACTCGTCCAGCATCAGGAGGAGCCTGTGGCGACCGGCTTTGGCCTGAAGGTCCTCGGTGAGGCGGCGCCCGACCTGGTTGAGGATCAGGCGAATGAGCGGCTTGGTGCGGTTGATGTCCGAGGGCGGCACGACGAGATAAAGGGTGGTCGGCTGCCGGCGTGCTACGAGGTCGGTGATGCGCCAGTCGCAGCGCCGGGTCACCTCGGCGACCACGGGATCGCGGTAGAGCCCGAGGAAGGACATGGCGGTGGAGAGCACGCCGGAGCGCTCATTCTCGGACTTGTTGAGAAGCTCCCGTGCCGCGCTGGCGATCACCGGATGGGGACCCGCCTCGCCGAGGTGCGGCGTCGTCATCATGGCGGCGAGCGTCGCCTCGATGGGGCGCCTGGGGTCGGAGAGGAAGACGGCGACGCCGGCGAGGGTCTTGTCGCGCTCGGCATAGAGCACATGGAGAATGGCGCCGACGAGCAGAGCGTGGCTGGTCTTTTCCCAGTGGTTGCGCTTTTCCAGTGAGCCCTCGGGGTCCACCAGGATATCGGCGATGTTCTGGACGTCGCGGACCTCCCACTCCCCGCGACGAACCTCCAGCAGCGGATTGTAAGCGGCCGATTTCACATTGGTGGGGTCGAACAGCAACACGCGCCCGTGCCGTGCCCGGAAGCCGGCGGTGAGCTGCCAGTTCTCGCCCTTGATGTCGTGGACGATGGCAGAGCCTGGCCAGGTGAGGAGCGATGGGACGACGAGGCCCACGCCCTTGCCCGACCGGGTGGGCGCGAAGCACAGGACGTGCTCGGGCCCGTCATGGCGCAGATAGTCCCCTCCATGGCGGCCGAGCACTACCCCGTCGGATCCGAGAAGACCGGCTGAACGGATCTCGTCCGGCTCGGCCCAGCGGGCGGAACCGTAGGTCTCGACCCGCTTCGCCTCCCGGGCCCGCCAGACCGACAGGCCGATGGCGATCGCAATGGACAGGAACCCGCCCGAGGCCGCGATGAAGGCGCCTTCTGTGAAAATCTCCGGCGCATAGGCATCGTAGAAATACCACCACCAGAAGAAGGCCGGCGGGTGATAGACGGGCCAGTACCCCAGCACGAACCAGGGTGAGCCGAGTTGGTCCTGGAAGCCCAGCCGCCAGGCGACATATTCCGTCGCCCCCCAGGTGGTGGCGAGCACGATGGAGAAGACTGCGAGGATCTGGCCCCAGAGGATCTTGGTCGCGGACATCCGGCGGTCCTTTTGCGCTTGAGGTCAGAGGCCGAGGCCGCGCTTGCGGCCGAAGGACCAGTCGATGCCACCATCGGACCGGGCGACACCGGAGACGTGCTTGCCGAGCTGCTTCTCGAGCGAGGGCGTCCAGGGCACGAGCTGGAAGCCGAGGCCGTCGTCGATCATGGCGAAGCGGCCTGAGGCCAGGGCGAAGCGCTGGCGATAGGTGCCGGTGACGTACTCACCAGTCCCGGCACGTTTGAAAGGCTGCCCGTTCCCGGCGGCGAGCCGCTCGCCCAGTGCGCTTATCTCCTGCCGGCGCAACGTCTCGATGAGGTCGCGAGCGAAGACGATGTGTTGGCCCTGACGCTGGGCGAGGCCTTCGGCGACCAGATGTACGGCACGGCGGTCCATGGCATCCCGCACATCGCCGCCGAAGCCGTTGTCGGAGAGGGAGGCGGGCTCGCGGGCGAGCGCCTGCCGGTCGAGCCAGGTCGCGCCCGCCGCCGTGACCTGTCGCTCGATGTCGAGGTCCGAGCGGACCGCGAGCGCGGCCCGTTGTTGGCCGTGGGCATCCTCGAACCTCCTCAGCTCGACGATGGAGCCGGGAGCGCCATCGCCTGCCGCATCGAGGTCGGGCAGCCTGATGTGGTGGGTGCGCCCGTCGACGCCGTCGACCACGGCATAGGCCGTGCCCTTCAGCTCGTCGTCGAGGCCGCGGTCGACCAGGCGGCCGATGATGGGTGCATCGAGGTGCTCACCAGAAAGCACATAGCTTGCGGTACCGCGCTCGATGCCCTGCGAGGTCAGAGCCCGGTGCATACGCTTGATGATGTCGCCGCGCTCGCCCAGCGCGCGGAGCGTGGCCTCGGCCTTCTCGTCGATCACCCACTGGCCGGGGCCGACCTGATCGGCGAGTCCGATGGTTTCGAGCTTGCGCAGTCGTCCGACCTTCAGGGCATGGAACGCGTCCGGCTGGCGATCGGCATGGGGCGCGACGTCGATCACGCCGGTCTCGTGCTGGTCCCGGACCAGTTGACGGTCGAGCTGCGTCCACCTCTCCGCCTCCACTTGCCGCTCGATGGCGCGGCGGATGTCGAGGTCGGTGTGCGGCCCCAGCTCCTGGGTGACCAGATCCTGTGCGCGGGCGCGCATGCCCTCCTTGATGTAATCGCGGGAGATGACGAGGTCCTGGCCGTCGTCGGTCTGGCCACGCACCAGGATGTGCAGGTGGGGGTTGTCCGTGTTCCAGTGGTCGACGCCGACCCAATCCAGCTTCGTGCCGAGGTCCGTCTCCATCTGGCCCACGAGGTCGCGGGCGAAGGACCTCAGGTCGGCCATATCCGCCGCGTCCTCGGGCGACACGATCAAGCGGAAATGGTGCCGGTCGTCAGCGCATCGCTCCGCAAAGGCGCGGCCATCTTCCTCCTCGGCGCCCGGCCCGAACAGGCGGGCCTTCTCCCCGTCCTGGGTCGCGCCCTCCCGGCGCAGGTAGGAGAGATGCGCGATCAGCGGTGTGGCGCGGGCGGTGTGGCGCACCACGCGGGTCTTGATGACGACGACGCGCGAGCGACCCGTGAGCAGGCGGTTGGCCTGGATGCTCGCCGTCCGCCCGCGGCCGAAGTGCGAGCGGGTGCCGGAGGTGAGGCGGCCGGATCGGGAGACGTGGCCACCGGCCTTCTGGGCCGCGGCGAGGGCCTGGGCGATGAAGGGACGGGCCCTCTGGGCACGGGACGAGCGGATGCGGCCGGGCCGGACGCGGAATTCCCGGTCATCGGTCATGACGCGCCCCTGCAAGGTGGGGGAAGGCCAACAGGATCAGTGACTTGAGTACTCGATGCACATTGTCGAGCAGCAGCGCAATGTGCGTTTGGCTCAAAATTCCCAAGCAAAAACAACCGCCCGACCTCAGCGCACCTTGCGCCCTTTTATCTCGCCCTCCTAATCGGTCGTATTTCCACTGCTCTTGCGGACATCGTCGTTCATCCTTCCCGATGCGAGAA